>Ga0256914_1002672_pt1 | contig 14685 bp, 14 predicted proteins | sample HulkmetaG_FD_191571 | JGI IMG/M metagenome (GOLD analysis project Ga0256914, IMG submission 191571) | Hydrothermal chimney microbial communities from Main Endeavour vent field at the Juan de Fuca Ridge, Pacific Ocean - Hulk | ecosystem: Environmental > Aquatic > Marine > Hydrothermal vents ... | reverse complement strand
AGCTCTGGATACTCCAGAAGGTCGAAAAACGTGAACTCTCACCGGAGTTTCAAGCCATGCTCTCGACACCCATACCCCACTGGCTCCCCTGGATCAACATCGTTTTGTATCCGTCACTTCTGACCATAGCCTTCAACTGATCGCGTTTCTTTTCGCAAAGGATCTATTTTATTTTAATCTGTTTTTAATGATGTTTTTTATTATAATTTCGTGTTTTATGAACAAATTGACACAAAGGATGCGAAATGAGACTTCTGTTTGCCACCCTTCTATGCGCCGCTTCACTCTTCGCAGCAGTCGACCTGAACAACGCGACGGCCAAAGAGCTCCAAAGCGTCAAAGGGATCGGAGAGAAAAAAGCGGCCCAGATCGTCGCCTATCGGAAAAAAACATGCTTCCAGTCCGTCGACGAACTCGCCAATATCAAAGGAATCGGGAAGAAGATGACAGAAAGACTCAAGCCGTTCGTCAAAGTCGGACCCTGCCCCAAAAGGTAGAAACCGAACACCCCTCCTGGCGGCGGAACCTTCCGTCCGCCCCGAAAAAGCTCCTCCTCTTCGGCCATGTTTCCACCCCCGATACAGCCCTTCTGCCGGCCAGCGTGCAAATTCGTTGCGAAACCATTCTCTTCCGTTTATATGGAGCTAACATTAGTTTGGGTAAAATAACGACTCTATTTGCAAAACACTATTATAAAGGCAACCCTACGCTATGGCTGGAAAAATCGCACTCATCACGGGCATCACGGGACAGGACGGTTCCTATCTGGCGGAGTTTCTTCTGAAAAAAGGGTACATCGTACACGGCATCAAGCGGCGCGCATCACTCTTTAATACCGACCGCATCGATCATCTCTATCAGGATCCGCATGTCGAAAACCGAAACTTCATTCTTCACTACGGAGATATGACCGACAGCATGAATCTCACCCGCATCATCCAGGAGGTGAGGCCCGACGAGATCTACAACCTGGCGGCCATGAGCCATGTGGCCGTGAGCTTCGAAACACCCGAATATGTCGCCAATGCCGACGGCACCGGAACGCTTCGCATACTCGAAGCGGTCCGGCTGCTCGGGCTGGAGAAGAAGACCCGCATCTACCAGGCCTCCACCTCCGAACTCTACGGCAAGGTGCAGGAGATTCCACAGAACGAAAAAACACCGTTCTACCCGCGCTCACCCTACGCGGTAGCGAAGATGTACGCCTACTGGATCACCGTCAACTACCGCGAGGCCTACGACATGTTCGCATGCAACGGCATCCTTTTCAACCACGAATCGCCCGTGCGCGGCGAAACCTTCGTCACCAGAAAGATCACCCGTGCCGCTTCCAAAATCGTACTGGGCCTGCAAGACAAACTCTACCTTGGAAACCTCGACGCAAAACGTGACTGGGGCCATGCGAAAGATTATGTCCGCATGATGTGGATGATCCTTCAGGCCGATCAGCCCGAAGACTGGGTCATCGCCACCGGTAAAACGACGTCGGTGCGAGACTTCGTCAAGATGGCCTTCGGATACTGCGGTATCGAACTTGCCTTCAAAGGCAGCGGCGTGGATGAAGTCGGATTCGTCGCCGAGATCGACGAGAAACGCGCCCATGAAGTCATTCAACATTCAGCATTCGACATTCAAAATTTGTTGGGAAAAGAGGTCGTCGCCGTCGATCCGCGCTACTTCCGCCCTACCGAAGTCGATCTGCTCATCGGCGACCCGACCAAAGCCAAAGAGAAACTTGGCTGGACTCCCGAGTACACGCTGAACGAACTGGTCGACGAAATGATGGAAAGCGATCTCAAGTTGATGAAAAAGGATGAATACCTCAAAGCCGGCGGGTATACGATCATGAACTACTTCGAATGAGCGCATAGCGCGGAGCTTGCAGCATGCAGTGTGAAAACCTGGAAGTATGGAAACGGAGCTATCGATTGAGTGTCAACGTATATAAAGGCTTTTCGACGTGTAAAGATTTTGGTTTCAAGGACCAGATCACACGCAGCTCGCTGTCTGTCGCAAGCAACATCGCCGAAGGATTGGAAAAGGATTCCGTCAAAGAAAAAGTACGATTCATAGAGATCGCCCGAGGATCGACAGCCGAACTCATTTCCCAGATTTATATCGGGATAGAGATCGATTACTAAAGAAGGAAGGATTTTCATGGGTCAAAGAGGCCAATGAAATTTCACGGATGCTCAACGGCCTGAAAAAGAACTACCAAACAAAACAGGAAAATAGAAAATGACAAAAAATTCAAAGATTTTCGTAGCGGGTGGCACAGGGCTGGTAGGATCTGCGATCATAAAAAACCTTCTGGAAAAAGGTTACATAAATATCGTAACCAACTACCACACCCGCCCCGTCGATCCTACACGCTACGCGCTAAAAGCAGAAAAACTCGACCTGATGGACCCCATCGCCGTCAAAACATTTTTCGAAACCCAAAAGCCAGAATACGTTTTCCTAGCGGCAGCCAAAGTGGGCGGCATCGTGGCGAACAACACCTACCGCGCCGACTTCATCTACCAAAATCTCCAGATCCAGAACAATGTCATCCACCAAAGCTACCTGAACGGTGTCAAGAAGCTGATGTTCCTGGGCTCGACCTGCATCTACCCCAAAGAGTGCCCGCAGCCAATGAGAGAGGAGTACCTGCTCACCGGTGAGCTGGAGTACACCAACGAACCCTACGCCATCGCCAAGATCGCCGGCATCAAAATGGTTGAGAGCTACAACCTCCAGTACGGCACCAACTATATCAGTGTCATGCCTACCAACCTCTACGGCCCCAACGACAACTTCGACCTCGAAAAATCCCACGTTCTGCCCGCCCTGATACGCAAAATCCACCTCGGCAAAGCCCTCGAAAACAACGACTGGGACACCATACGAAAAGACCTGAACAACCTTCCTATCGAAGGCATCACCGGCGAAGCGAGCGAAGAGGAGATTCTTACCATCCTCGAAACATACGGTATCAAGCGTGCAGAAGATGAAACCTCCCTACACGCTGCACACTCCACACCTGTGCAAATCGAAATTTGGGGCTCCGGAAAACCGATGCGCGAATTCTTGTGGAGCGAAGACATGGCCGACGCCTGCGTCTTCCTGATGGAAAAGGTCGATTTTCAGGACATTATCAAAGAGCAGTTCGGAGAGAGAGTCATCAACGAAACCGCCCCTGAAGGGTACGACGGAAAAACCTGCGATTCCCTGCAAGCTACTCACTACGCGCCACACGCTCAAATCCGCAACACCCATATCAACATCGGTACCGGCAAAGATATCTCCATCAAAGACCTCGCCCATCTCATCAAAAAGATCGTCGGCTTTGGGGGAGAGTTCGTTTTCAATACCGAAAAACCGGATGGCACGATAAAAAAACTGACCGACCCAACAAAACTTCACCAACTGGGATGGCAACACAAAATCGAGTTGGACGAGGGAATAAAAAATATATATACTTGGTACAAAGGACAAAGTGAATGAAGCTTAGCATTATAGAAACAGGCTATATTGGTTTTCTGACAGGGATCTGTCTTGCATATCCCAACTGGAGCAAATAGTTGGAAATCCTTGTTGTTATACCCGCTCGAGGCGGTTCCAAGGGAATCCCAAGAAAAAATCTAAGACTGCTTAGTGGAAAACCCCTTGTCTATTATTCCATCAAAACAGCACTCTCTTCGAAATATACTCCGGACGTCTATGTCACAAGTGAAGACGATGAAGTTCTCCATACAGCCAAGCAATTCGGCGCAAAGCTCCATAAAAGAGATGCGAGCATCGCCGATGATAAAACCACTCTCGACCCTGTCATATACGACTGTTACGAACATGCGAAAAGGAAAGAAAACAAGTCATACGACCTTATCATAACGATGCAACCAACATCGCCGCTACTCAAAGTCCACTCTCTTGATCGAGCCATCGAACGTATCATCGACAATCCGAACATCGACACGGTCATTGCCGCCAAAGACGACACACATCTTTCATGGAGAAAAGTGGAAGACAGATACCTCCCCAACTACACCAAACGTGTCAACCGCCAATATCTCACACCGACATTTACAGAAACAGGTGCATTCTTCATTACCAGAAACTCCATCATGACCCCTGAAAACAGAATAGGCCATAATGTCGATCTCCATATTCTTTCCAACGGTGAAGAGATCGACATCGACACCTATGCCGACTGGAATCTTTGTGAATATTACCTCAAGCGAAAACATATTCTTTTTGTCGTGACAGGTAACGACATCGTAGGGTTGGGACATGTTTACAACACACTTCTCATCGCCAACGATATTCTCAACCACCGAATCACCTTTCTCGTGGACAAAGACAGCCAACTCGCTTACGAAAAAATCGCCTCTAAAAACTACCCGGTGTTTTTTCAGAAACACGGAAACATCTTAAAAGACATCGAAACCATCAACCCCGACATCGTCATTAACGACCGGCTCGATACAGAGGCCGAGTACATGCAGGGACTCAAAAATCTTGGCATCAAAACTGTCAATTTCGAAGATCTCGGAGAAGGAGCGAAATATGCCGATCTCGTGATCAACGCCATCTACCCCGAAAGGCAGGTACTTTCCAACCACTATTTCGGCCACGACTACTTTGTATTGAGAGACGAATTCATCTATTCAAAACCCAAAGAACAGATTGGCCACGTCAAGCAAATTCTCATCACCTTCGGAGGTGTCGATCCAAACAATTACACAAAAAAAGTGCTCGATACCATTTATGACTACTGTCAAAAAAACGATATAGAGATTACTGTTATCGCCGGTTTCGGCTATCAGAAATATGATACCATTGCATCATTCAAGAACATCCATATCGAAAAAAATGTGACCGATATCTCCCGATATATGTACGAAGCCGATCTCATTTTCACATCGGCAGGACGAACGACATATGAGATTGCCAGTATTGGGACCCCCACCATCGTCCTTGCACAAAACGAAAGAGAGCTGACTCACTTTTTCGCTTCCAGCGAATACGGTTTTCTCAACCTCGGACTCGGATACAAACTCTCGGACCACGAGTTGATGAAGAATTTCAAAGAGCTGGTCGAGTCGAAAGAGAGCAGAAAATACATGAATGAACTTATGAAAAAATGCGACTTGAAATCTGGCAGAAAGCGCGTCAACCGTTTGATTCAGAATCTACTGGAGGAATTATGAAACTAAAAGAACTTTTCGAAACTTTCGACCCGTGCGAGACGAAGCTTTACCGACCCTATATCATCGCCGAAGCGGGCGTCAACCACGAAGGAAGCATGACCATCGCCAAACGCCTGGTCGACGAAGCCAAAGAGGGCGGAGCCGACGCCATCAAATTCCAAACCTACAAAGCAAGCACCCTGGCTTCGAAAGATTCGCCTGCCTACTGGGACACCTCCAAAGAGCCCACCGCATCCCAATATGAGCTGTTCAAAAAGCACGACAATTTCTGGATCGACGAAATGGCAGAGCTCAAAGCTTATTGCAACGAAGTCGGGATCGAATTCATGAGTACGCCTTTCGATATCGAGTCGGCCGATTTTCTCAACGATATGATGGATGTTTATAAAATCTCCTCCTCCGACCTTACCAACAAACCTTTCATCGAACATATCTGCCGATATGGCAAACCGATTCTCCTCTCCACCGGGGCGAGCTCTTTACACGAGATCCAGGAGGCAGTCTCCTGGATCGAAAAGTACGGCAATCCCTTGGCACTGCTGCACTGCGTGCTCAACTATCCCACCCCCGACGAAAATGCCAATCTCGGGATGATCCTGGGACTGAAAAAGGCCTTTCCTGACAAAATCATCGGTTACAGTGACCATACGCTTCCCAAAGACATGAAGGTGTGCGAAACGGCTGTCCTTCTAGGCTCGGTCATCATCGAAAAACATTTCACCCACGACAAAACCCTCCCGGGCAACGACCATTACCACGCCATGGACAAAGATGACCTTAAACTTTTCAGGAAAAATCTTGAACGCACCTTCGAAACACTAGGGAGCTTCAAGGTCGAAGCACTCGAAGATGAAGCGCCTGCCAGACAGAACGCCAGAAGAAGCCTTGTGGCCAAACACTACATTCCCAAAGGCAAAATTGTCGAGGCGAATGATTTGACATTCAAACGCCCTGCCCACGGCATCAGCCCGAAGTTCATCGAGGAAGTGATCGGTAGAAAAGCGTTAATTAATATCGATGAAGATTCTATTTTGCAGTGGAGTATGCTATCATGAAAAAAAATCAATATGTCATTTTAACTGGTGGGATAAATAATGCTGGTGATCATCTTATAAAGCATAGAGCCAAACTTCTTTTTACATGGCTTAAGCCTGATAGGAAAATAATTGATCTGGATGGTTGGAAGAAGCTCTCAAATAATGATTTAAAAACTATCAACGAATCAAAAGCTCTTATGCTGGTTGGAGGTCCTGCACTCCAAAATCGTATGTATCCCAGGGTGTACGCTTTAAGAGAAAATTTAGATGAAATTCAGGTACCAATAATAACAATGGGAATTGGGTGGAATTCTCTGAAAGGGAATTGGAACAACACACACAACTATAAACTGAATACCCAGAGCAAAAAACTCATAGAGAGAATCGATCAGTCCGGCTATTTATCAAGCGTCAGAGATTACCATACATTGAATGTATTGCACTCCATCGGAATGAAAAATTTCCTCATGACGGGATGCCCAGCACTCTATTCAATGGAACATTTGAATTCCAATCTGACTTTTAATAAAAAAATCCAAAAAATTGGATATTCTCTTGGGGTTTCCATGAAAACTTCGAATAAAATGTTCAGACAGATGCAAAATATCCTTTTAATAACGAGAGAGGCTTTCCCTGAAGCAGATATTGATGTAGTTTTTCATCATTCACCTACTGAAAAATATTTACAAACATATGGAGCCAATAAATTATTTTACCGAGCACAAATTCAATATCTTAAATGGCTGGAACAGAACGGATTCAATTATGTAGATATTTCTGGCAGTGCGGAAAATCTCATCAATTACTACTCAGGTGTTGATTTGCACATTGGCTACAGAGTCCATGCACATATTTTTATGAGCAGTATTTCAAAACCTTCTATACTCCTCAATGAAGATGGCCGAGGAAAGGCTTTGGAAAAAGTGATCGGTGGACTAATCTTTAATGCATATGATGACCTTAATGATTCTCTTCTTGTAAAAGTCCTTCACAAACTATCAATTAAGTATGATAACTATAAAGACAATCCTTATTTGGCTCCAGATATTAAAAATGCAATCATGTATGAATTGAAGCATGGTATTAAATTTTCTCAACCAAGAGTGGAAATAGACAGACATTTTAAAGTAATGAAAAAATTTATTGAACAACTACCTTAAAAGCCATAAAGAATTCAATTTTTAAGAATATTAAAAAATATGCAAATAATCAAAAACTCTTTCATCTACCTTGGAAGCAGCATAATAAATAAAATGATTCCTTTTTTATTGCTCCCGGTTATGACAAAATATTTGTCTCCAAAAGAGTATGGTTTACTATCTATTTATATGATCATGATCACTTTTTATAATGCTTTTATTGGAATGAATTTACACATGAATATTTCGAAAAATTTTTTTAAAGTATCAAAAGAGAAGATGGCTGTACTCATAGCAAATATTCTATTAATACTTTTTTTTTCATTTTTATTTTTTCTTCTTTTGACTATTACCATGGGTTTTATCGTCGATAGTGTCTTTTCAGTTCCATCCATATGGATCGTCACGATTCCATTTATAAGCATGATGATGATGGTCAGCAACATCAATACAACCATCCTGAGAAATGAAGGACGTGCTTATCTTTTTGGAGTTTTCGAAATCTCCAACACAGCTGTCAATATGGCGATCACCATCGTTTTTCTTGTTCTCTTAGGTTATGGTTGGCATGCTCAGCCGATAGGAATGCTCACCAGTTACACACTCTTTTTCATCATCGGTATGTACTATATGAACAAAAGAGGTTACATCGACTGGAAAATCGACAGCCAAAAGATCAAATCAATTCTCGGTATCTCTTTGCCATTGATCCCACATGTCATTGGTAGTGCCGTTATCGCTATGAGTGATAGAGTATTTATCGAGAGGATGGTGGGCCTGGATGCTGTAGGAATCTACAGTGTCGGCTATATGTTTGGGATGGTCGTTATACTCTTTACCGATGCCTTCATCAAAGCATGGTCGCCATGGTTTTATAAAAACCTGGCAAATCCAACACCGGAGCAAAAGAAAAAGATAGTAAAATACACCTATATTTATATTTTTGGAGTGTTTTGCCTGGCTTTCGCTATTGCAATGGTCGGTAAGTTTATTCTTCCCTATTTTGTAGATGAAAAATTCTATGGTGCCACTGAATATATATTATGGATTTCACTTGGTTATGCAATGTTTGGTGTTTATCAGATTTTTTTTCCATATCTGGTACATATAAGCAGAACATCTTTTCTTGCAATAAGTACAGTTACCGCTGCCTTGATAAATTTAATACTTAACTATTTTCTCATAGAAATTCATGGAGCCATTGGTGCTGCCTATGCTACATTTGCAGCATTTCTCACAAGTGCTTTATTGGTTTTTTTATACCAAAGAAAACATTATCGAATGCCATGGAGGTTTAGTGTTAATTAAGTACTATAAACTCATTATTGGAGTATCGCTGCTAATTTTGATCAATTGGTTAATAATATTGGCATCCAATATATACCTATCATTCAATGAAGTTTATATCTTAGAGCAAGATACTTATTCATTCTATAATAACAATTATTTATATTTAATCATTTTTTATTTGTATTTTTTTTATATTGCTTATATTTTTTTTAGAATCAACGTAAAAACCATAACCACCATTATTTATAAAAACTCAATATATCCACATAAAAATTTAAATAAAATTTTAATTGTCTTTGTGGTGGCACTATTATCAATCGCTTATCTAAATTTGGCACTTTCGGATCTTCCACCATTATTAAAAGGTGGTTACATAAATAGAATCGGATATTTAGAAGAAACAAGACTATGGAGTATACTCAAGCCATTTGGTGCAGTACTTGTGATTGTGCCTATTATTTTAGGTTACTTAAATGGCCATCATTTTATATACAAGAAAACTAATATATTTCTATATATCATACTATTTATATACATATTCTATTTATTATTGATCGGACAAAAATTTAGCGGTATACTTCAGGCTTTTTTTTATTTTTACTTACCAATTATTATTTACTATATATTATATAATAAGAATTTTTTCAATAAAAAAATCGTTTCACAAATTTTAATATTTGGCACATTGATGATCTTTTGGTTGGCGTATCATTATTCAAACAATCCTTTGTCAGAAAAGGTTGGTGGGGCTTTTCAATTCCTAATATATAGAATTTTTGCATTACAAGGTCACTTGTCCTGGGGGTTTTACAACTACAAAGATTTACTTAACTTTGAACCGTCTTTTGTTATCCATGGAATGCAAAACATGATGAGAACTGTAGGAGGACCAGGTGTAGAAAGCATGATTGAAAGAGGAGTGAATTTTGCAGGAGCGTTTCCAACTTTATACATCATGTCATTTCCAATTGGTATAAATTTTCTTGTAATTGGATTAATTTATTACTTGTATTTATATCTTATAATTAAAATAATTAAAAATCTTGATAAAATATATTATATATTTTATATTTATATTTTTAATTATATTCGAACGTTCTTCTCAAGAGCAAGTATCGAAGAATTATTTAATTTTAAAATAATAGGTTTGTTATTCATGATTTTATTTGTAATGTTGCTGACTAACAAATATATAAAGTTAAAAGAAAATGGATAGTGCACACTAAAGTTTACAATTTTTGATAAATTTACCGGTGAGAAAAAATTTAGTGGTCCCGCGGAAAAGCTGCGCAGGTTATAATACACGAAGAGACAGGGACAGAAGGTCAGCACCAGAAAAGGAGAACACAGCGATGAGAGAAAAAACCATTTCAGCGGGTACCGTCCAAGACGGTTCGATACGAGACTCGGGACGGCGTATCTGATGATTTCCAAGATTCATAAAGGGGGCTACATTCCCTTTTTCATCACCGAAAAAAAGCGCAGCGAGCAGGCATTGATCGCGATGGTCAAAGAGGCTTGCGTCAACGGTGTATCGACCCGGAAGATCGAGCGGTTGGCCAAAGAGATGGGGATCGAGAACATTTCGGCTTCGCAGGTCTCCCAGATCAATAAAGGGCTGGACGAACAGATAGAGGTGTTTCGAACACGTTCCCTGGAAAAAACCTATCCTTTCGTCTGGGTCGATGCATTGTACGAGAAGGTCAGAAACCCTGATGGACGGGTGGTCTCCACCGCCATCACGATCGCTTATGGCGTCACACAGGAAGGCAGACGGGAGATTCTGGCCGTCGAACCTTTCAGAGCCGAAACGCATGCGACCTGGAAAGCCTTTTTCGACAAACTCAAAGCCCGGGGTGTCGAAGAGGTCGCTCTGCTCATCAGCGATGCCCATACGAGTATCCAAAGTGCTCTCAAGGAGAGCTTCCTGGGAGGTTCCTGGCAGCGGTGCAAAGTCCACTTCATGCGCAACATTCTGGCTCACATTCCACCAAAGAGCAAAGAGACGTTCGCCGCCAGACTCAAACAGATCTGGCTGCAGGAGAGCAAAAAGGAGGCGATGATGATCGCCCACTCACTCATCACGGAGTATGGCCAACGGTTTCCCGAAGCGATCGACGTGCTTGAGGCGGGATTGGAAGACTCTTTGCGGTTTTACCACTTCCCCCAGATCGACAAACGTCGGCACTTATCTGATGGAGTATGCCGAGGATTGGGAGATGGAAAGAAGCTACATCAGGCCCATCTACGAGGTGCGGCTAAACGCCGCTTGATTATGTTTGCCGGGAAGAAAATTGCGAATGTTTGTTAACATTATCAAAAAATGTCTAAAATAATATTAAAAAAATTACTTTCTGAGTATAGATATTCATATTATACAAAAAATTTTTTTATTCGTTTTAAATTTATTTATAAAATGCTATGTGTAATTTTTAGGCACAAGATTTCCAGTATCAATAATGGGGATAAAGTTAAGATAATAATTTATATTAGGGATTATGGGCATTTCTTAAGAGCAAAAGAGTTCAAATCATCAATTTTAAACAATATTGATAAATATAGCTGTATTATATTATTGAATTCAAGCAATAAAAATTATTACAATGAGATAAAAAAAGAATTTCCAAACATCATCGTATTAAAAAACTTTATAAAAATAAAAGATTTCATGAAATTTGTATTATACGCATTTGATTATTTGTTTTATTCAAATTATAAATCTTTTTTGAAATGTGTATGTATTTATCATAAAAATATTTATAAAAATTTAAAAAATGATTTTTCTCATTTAATTTTTTCTGAAAATGTATTGTTTATAAATTTCAATGATCAACCTATTGATGTAACTTCCATTGAAACAAACTTAAAAAAATTGGATATTGTAAACAAGAGTATAGTTTATCAACATGGAATAATAAGGCTGCCTGAATTTTATTTCCCTTCAAAATCAGATTTTTTTTATGGTTATGGTTTCCATAATACATTAAGGGAAAAATTTAATCGTTCAAATATATATAAAACAAAGTTGGTTGAAGTGGGGAACTTGAAATATATGAAAAATTATTTACCAATAGACATAAATTTCGATAATAATATTTTGTTGATTCCTGGTCCAAAAATAGTTGATGTATTTTCTCTTCTTAAATCAATAAAGGATACTTCTTATTCATACAGTATAAAATTTCATCCTGGTATGAAGTTCAAAGAAATCATAAAATTTTTTCTTCCTACTACTATCAAAATAGCAGATAAAATAGAGTTTAATAAGTATTCTATTATAATTACAGAAGTATCTACCGTTGGCCTTGAAGCTTTGGCTGAAGGAAAAATGGTTGGGGTATTAGATATTAATAACTACAAGATTCCAGATTATTTCGCGAATGAAACGATCCCTAAAATAAAACGGATAGATCGACATTCTATTAAGTCAATAATTGAGCATTATGAAACACATGCTGATGATGTAACTCAAATTTTAAATAGGTATTTCAGTTAAAAATGGAATTAAAAAAATTCAAATTACCAAAAAATTTCAGAGGTCGTTCCGGAATTATCGTTCAATTATGGTGGTTTACACAAGCCTTATTATTTAAACCATCCCCACAGCTATTATATGGATGGCGCAGGTTTTTACTCAGACTCTTCGGTGCAAAGATCGGGGAAAAGGTCATCATTCGCCCCTCTGCGACCATAACCTATCCATGGAAGGTCAGTATAGGGGATTATAGCTGGATAGGAGACAATGTAGAACTCTACAGCCTTGGTGAAATCGAAATAGGAAACAATGTCGTCATCTCCCAAAAATCCTACCTTTGTGCCGCTTCGCACGATTACACAAAAGAGGATTTTCCGATCTGGTCGAAAAAAATCACCATAGAGGACGAATGTTGGCTGGCTACAGATGTTTATATCGCTCCTGGCATTACCATAGGCAGAGGAACAGTTGTAGGCGCAAGAAGCAGTGTATTTAAAGATCTTCCGTCCGAAAAAGTGTGTGTTGGCAGCCCCGCCAAACCAATTAAGGACAGGGTTGTTGAAAAATAACATTACCCTGATTGGGATAAATTTTTACCCGGAAGACAGCTCCACCGGACTTTACAGCACGCAGATGGCTGAATTTCTCGCAAAAACACACCATGTAGACGTGATAACGGGTTTTCCCTATTATCCCGAATGGCAAATTCGTAAAGAGTATCGTGACAAACCCAAATATTTAACGGAGCAAAAAGAGAATATCTCTATCTACCGGTATAAGCAATATGTACCAAAGAATCCGACTTTCAAACATAGAATCTTACATCTTTTGGATTTCACGTTCGGAAGTATCCGCAATGTATTCAAAGTCAAACAGTGTGATCTTGTCATATGTGTCGTGCCGTTTACGAGTTCCATCGCTTTGGGTCTCTTGCTTGCCAAAATGCGCGGTGCAAAAGTCTGGGTGCATATACAGGATTTCGAGTTCGACGCAGCGGTGGAGTCCGGCCTGGCAGGTGGGCGAAAAGGTATGAAAGCCGGAGTTTTCAAAGCGCTTTTTGGGCTTGAAAAGATTCTGCTTGAGAAAGCGGATATTGTCAGTACGATCAGCTATGGAATGCTTGCCAAACTTCAAAGCAAAACAGAGACTCCGGCATACTTTTTCCCAAACTGGGTCGATGAAAACTTTATCGATCCCGCAAAAGCCAGGCGACACCCTTTGATGAGATCGGCCAAATTCAAAATCCTTTACAGTGGGAACATCGGGGCCAAGCAGGATTGGGATTTCTTTCTGAAAGTGGCGGAATATTTCCAAAACAACGACAAGATCGAGTTTGTCGTGGTTGGTGCCGGAGCGAAAAAAGGGTGGCTTGAGAAAAAAACCGAACATTTGGAAAATATCGTCCACCATACACCGGTGGCGTATGAAACACTACCGGATCTTTTGTGTAGTGCCGATCTGCATATTCTTTTTCAGAAAAACGACGTAATCGACACCGTCATGCCTTCGAAACTTCTGGGCATGATGGCAAGCGCCATTCCTTCTGTAGTCACTGGAAATCAAAAATCCGAAGTTGCAAAAGTTTTTGAAAGATCGAAAGGCGGCTTTTTTTTCGACTCCGACAACTTCGATGGTGTCGTACAGGCCGTAGAAAAACTCTTTGAAGACAAATCGCTTTCAAAGGAAATGGGAAAAAACGCACGGGCATATATCATCGAACACTTCGCGTCCGAAAAGGTCTTACACGATTTTGGGCAAAAAATACGGGAAGTCATCGATGCTCAATAGCGATCTGTTCGCGTGTATCGTCAAAAACACACCCCTCATCTCCATAGACCTCATCGTGAAAAACGGCAACGGGGAAATTTTGCTGGGTCTACGGAAAAACGAGCCTGCCAAAGGCTTCTGGTTCGTCCCCGGCGGGCGTATTTTCAAAAACGAACGTATTGCCAACGCGTTTAAACGCATAAGCGGAAACGAACTCGGTATAGAATATAATATCTCTCAGTCGAAGTTTCTCGGTGTCTACGAACACTTTTACGACAACAACCTCTTCAACGACGACTTTTCCACCCACTACATCGTGATGGGTTTTAACATATCGCTCGAAGAGGCGGCCGAGGGGATGAAAGCTCAGCACGAGACGTGCCGATGGTTCGATATCGAGGCTCTGCTCGCAGACCCCATGGTACACCGGTATACGAAAGACTACTTTCTTGAGCGGAAAGGAATACGATGACCAATATCATTCTATGCGGCGGAAGCGGTACGAGACTCTGGCCCATCAGCCGGACACTGATGCCCAAGCAGTTCGTCAAGCTTTTCGACGACCGGTCGCTTTTCCAACTGACGGTGGAGCGCAATACAAAAGCGTGTGACGAACAACTAATCGTCTCGAACGCCGAACAGTATTTCCTGGCCGTCGACCAGCTCGAAGAGCTCGGTATCACGAAGGGACACTTTCTTCTAGAACCCGTCGGGCGCAATACCGCCCCCGCCATCGCACTGGCGTGTATGGCGCTCGATCCTCAAACCGTCGTACTGGTGACACC
>Ga0256914_1002671_pt1 | contig 14688 bp, 14 predicted proteins | sample HulkmetaG_FD_191571 | JGI IMG/M metagenome (GOLD analysis project Ga0256914, IMG submission 191571) | Hydrothermal chimney microbial communities from Main Endeavour vent field at the Juan de Fuca Ridge, Pacific Ocean - Hulk | ecosystem: Environmental > Aquatic > Marine > Hydrothermal vents ... | reverse complement strand
TCCATCGTGGGTGAACGAGAAGGCCATAAAGTGTACCGAGTGCTGTGCGCCCTGCACCAGCGGCACCAGATGGCTGATGACGTTATCTTCGGCGGCGAACAGCACCTGGATTGGCGTGCCGTTCAGGCGGGTGGATTGCAAATCCAGGGTGGAGGGCGATTTTGGGCCGTGTTTTCCTGCCCACATTTCGGCGAATTCACGCTCGAACATCTCCGCTACTTTTGCAGAGCGGATGACGATTACGTTGTTATTGTTGCGGAAGTTGCCGTTACGGGTCAGGTTGGTAGAGCCGGTCCATACGGTTTGCCTGTCGAAGATGATGAATTTGTTGTGCATCAGTGCGCTGCGTTCGTCGTCGCGCACTTCAATGCCGGCATCTTCCAGCATTTCGAACTGACCGTGGCCCTCTTCTTCATCGGCGTCAATGCCGTGTTCGTCGTCGGTCATCCATTGCACTTCAACGCCGCGCGCCTGGGCGGCGATTAAGGCTTCGGCCACCGGGGTCAGGTTAAACTCAAAGGCGGCAATGTGGATGCTCTGTTCGGCGTGGTCAATCAGGGTAATCAACTGTTCCGGTATCGAGCCGCTCAGGTCTTCCGGGTTGTTGATGGTTGCCGGGTCGGTAAAGTATACTGCCCACCAGTTTCCGCCGGGGCTGTTGGTTTCTGCGGTGTCGGGCGCTGCTGTCGCGAAGGGCGCGTTGTTTGCCGTGCTGGTTGCGGCAGGAGTGAACAACCCCAGATAGTCGTTGCCGGTAAACACAAAAATTGCTGCCAACACCAGCACGGCGATGGTAATCACGGTGGTGATGTTGCGGTTGAGAGAGGAAGATTTGGATTTTTTCGGCATGGGTTTTCCTTGCAGGTGCTTTTATGTTCGGTGAGTGCCGCGGCGGCCATCGTTTTGGGCGTTATTCTCCTTCAATGAAGCGGCGCAGTTGACTGACTGCCTGGGCGGGGTTCCAGACCCTGCGGCTGAAGCGGAGCGAGAACCGTTCGAGTTCTCCCGCTCCGGGAGGTTCATACGCCGGTCCGTAAGCGGTTTCTGCTGCCCGGATGATTTTTTGTAACTTTTGAGGGTTGGGAGCAACAGCCCAGCGGCTGGTGCGGCGCAGCATTTTGCGCAGGGCGCGCAGACGCGGGTACATGGCTTGCTCGGCGGCCTCATCGTCCATCCCGGCGGTGGACGCGGCGATTTCCTTCGCCAGTGTGATGCCCCAATCGAGCAGCACGGATGCTGCGTCGTCATCCAGCCCGTCGCTGAGGGCTTCGTTTTCCAGGATGCTCTCTGCGGCGCGGCGGACGCGCAGGGGTTCCGGGGCCGAGCCGGTTTCATTCGGCCCGGAATCGACCGAGGCAGAATCCGGCGGCTCGCTGCCGGACGGGCGGGGTAAAAACAGGATGGGAGTTGAATTGGTCATGGGGGGCTTCCCCGTATCAGGTGTTTCGCGCGGTTAAATTTTTTACATCAGGACTTTCGCTTTGTGCGAAGGTACTGTACCTGCTCACCCTTCGGGCAGGCTTCGCACTCCCCAGGGAAGGGGGAGCAATTGCCCTCAGGGGAAGAGGCTGGGGCATAACGGCACGACAGGGTCCAGGTAATTTTACCTTAAACCGCGGTTTTGGCGGCCTGATGAACTGCGGGGGGGGCAGGCAAATGTTGTAGACGTGTTGCATCCAGCCGTTTCAGGCTGCTGCCCACCAGTCTTGCCCTTCGGCCAGCCCCAGGCGGTTGAGGTGTGCCCGAATGATGCCGCGGGCTCCGCGGGCGCCGACCGCCGCCAGCAGCGCAGGATGCGTATAGCGCGCCCACCAGGCGGGCAGGTCATCCGGGGCGATGATCGGCTTGCCGCGGCGGGTGCGCCCGATTTTCCTGGGGTCTACGTCCACAAAGGCAACCAGGGGAACCTCGTTGCGCTGCAATTGTTTGCCCAGCCGCCGCCCCATCATCCCCGCGCCCCAAACGATGACTGCATCCCGCCCGCGCAGGGGGCCGCGCGCCAGGTAATGTGCCTTCGCCCGCAGGAAGTTTTCCACCGAGTAACGCTTGTCGGTGCGGGTGATGCGCTCAGGGTGGTCGCGCCACTCCAGCAGCACTTCGGGGATTTTGGCGAACTTCGCTCCGGCGAGGTACATCCGCAGCCACAGGTCGTAGTCTTCAGGCCAGCCGTAATCGTGGTAGCCGCCCATGCGCTCGAACCACTCGCGGCGCAGCATGGTGCTGGGGTTCGCCAGCGGGCTTTCCACGAAGATCTCGCGGCGGATGTCGGCATCCGTAACCAGCGAGTTGAGCCATTCGATGTAGATGCGGTAGCCCTCGCGCACGCCGTCCTCGTGGAAGGCGCGCACCCAACTGCCGACTACGGCGACGTCAGGATGCGCCCGCAGGCAGGCGACCTGCTTCTCCAGCCGCTGGGGATGGGCGCGGTCATCGGAATCCATACGGGCGATGAAGGGGGCGCGGGTGCGCTCCAGGGCGGCGTTGGCGGCGGCAACTACGCCGCCGCGGGGCTGGCTGAACACCCGAAAACGGGAATCCCGCGCGGCCCAGGCGGTGAGCCGCTCCCCGGTGGCATCGGTGGAACCATCATTTACGGCGATGACTTCAAAATCCGCGAGTGTCTGACGGGCGAGGCTTTCCAGTGTCTCGTCAATGGTGGCCGCGGCGTTGTGGCAGGGCAAAATTACGGATGCAGCGGGCATATCCCGATTGTACCAGTCCCTCTGTGGTATGATTGCGCCGATTTCTGATGAAAAAGGACTGGCAGTTCTGCCAGAACTGCCAGTCCTGGTGGAGGTGTGCACAATGGAAGATACCATTCTCAATGTTTTGGGGGCAATGCTGGCAGGTTTCTTGATGTTTTTGCCCAAGGCGATTCTTGGTATGGTGATTTTTTTCGTCGGGTTATACCTGGCCGGATGGCTGGCTAAGGTTGTACGCCTTACGCTGGTTCACCGCAAGGTGGATCATGCGGTTGCCTTGCTGGCCTCCAGGGTTGCCCGCTGGACGGTCATTACGATGGCTGGCTTTATGGCGTTGCAGCAAATGGGGTTTGACTTGTCGGCGTTTTTGGTCAGTTTGGGGGTGGTTGGTTTTACGGTGGGGTTTGCTTTGCAGGACATTAGCAAGAACCTGATTGCCGGTCTGCTGCTCCTGTTGCAGCAGCCCTTTGATCTGGGCGATCTGATTCAGATTAGCGATTTTACCGGGAAAGCGGTCAATGTTGATTTGCGTGCGACCGAACTGCGTCTGCTGGATGGGAAAACTGTTCTGATTCCCAATGCGGATGTGTATGTCAGCCCGATTATCAATTATACGCGGGAACCGCTGCGCAGGTTTGATCTGACCATTGGGGTGGCTTATGATTCCGACCTGGATTTTGTGCGGGATACGGCGATTGAGGTGGCTGCCGGCATTCCTGGTGTGCTGGCCGAGCCTGCCCCCAGTGTGGTTTTTCAAAACTTTGGAGATTCATCCATCGGTTTCACGCTTTACTACTGGGTGGATACGCACAAGGCTGATATTTTTGCGGTGCAAAATGCGGTTTTTTTGGCGGTCAATGCGGCTTTTGCAACCCGGGGAATCGAAATTCCCTACCCGATTCAAACAGTGCTGATGAAGCAGCCGTAGCGTTGTGCGGGGCAGAGGGCCGATTGTAGCGGTGATTGCTCCCCCCTTCCCTGAGGAGTGCGAAGCCTGCCCGAAGGGTGAGGGGGACACAGAGGGGATGGGGAGACAGCAGGTTTTCTGCTGCCTGCATCACAGAAAGTGCATAACAGCCGCTAGGGTGCAAGATCTGAGGTTGACAGTTCTGCCAGGGTTTTTTCTACTTTCTCCAGCAGGTCGTTGATTGTCAGCGGTTTGTGCAAAAACGGGTTGGATACTGAGTGCATGAATGCGCTGGTTTTGGCGTCTACAGTATCTCCACTGATGAAGACGATGCGGGGGAGAACATCAGGGCAGGTGTTTTCTAATTCCTGGTACATTTGGATGCCGTTCATGTGGGGCATCTGGATATCGCAAAGGATCAGGTCGTAGTGCTTGCTGTTGATGCGGTCGAGAGCATCTTTGCTGTTGGCTGTGGTCTCTACCTGGTAGCCTTGCCGGGTCAGCACCCGCCTGAAAACTTCCAGAATGCTGATTTCGTCATCCACCAGCAGAATGCGGCTTTCTGTTTTTGTTTTGGCACTTTCAGCGGCTGACGAATTATCCGGCAGGCTGGCGGTTTTGGTTATGTTTGCGGCCGGCAGTTGAATGTGAAATCGAACGCCATGTGTGCCGTCCATGTTTTCGGCCCAAATTTGTCCGCCGTGCGAATCGATAATGCTGTGCGAAATGGAAAGCCCCAGCCCGCTGCCTTCTCCTTTTTGTTTTGTGGTGAAGAACGGGTCAAAGATTTTTGGCATTATATCTTCGGGGATGTGGGGGCCGTTGTTTTGAAGGAGAATATGCACATAAGGGGGGTGTTCCGGTGTTTCGGGTTCTGCAAAGGCCGAAAGGAGAATCTCCGGGTTGTCCTGGTCAAACAAGACGTGAAAAGCGTTCATCAGCAGGTTAACGAACACTTGCTGAAGTTGACTTTCGTTTACGTAAAGGGGAGGAAGTTTTTCCGGGATGTCAATTTTCAGGTTCACATTCCGCATACGGATTTCCGGGGAAAGCAGGGTTAGAACGCTGTTTACAATTTCCGTCAGGGTCAGCAAAACCCGTTCGCTGGAATCGGGATATGCGAATGTGAGCATCCCGCGGATGATTTTTCCCATTCGCTGGGCCAGTGTTTCAATTTGTTTGAGGTCGCGTTTCAGGCTGAGATTGTTGGCCTGTCGCAACCCCATTTGCGCGTAAAGGATAATGGAGGTTAACGGGTTGTTCAATTCATGTGCGATGCCAGCCACCAGGGTGCCCATTGCGGCCAGTTTTTCCGCGTGGATGATTTGTGTTTGTGCGGTTTGCAGTGCCTGTATCTGTTCCTGGAGCGCATCGTGCAGGGCCTGGCGATGCAGTGCGCTGGCAACCATGGTGGAGAGCGCGGTCAGGGTATTGATATCGTGTTCATCAATTTTTTCGGCGTGCCCGGCCCACAAAACACCTATGGTCTGATTGTTTGCTGTCAGCGGGATGCAGATTGCAGCGCGTATGTTTTTGTATTTTTCTGGAGATGGGATTTTGGGGTCTGCATGGATATCGGGGCTGAAATAAGGGTTTCCGCTTAGCAATACCTGTGCCGAGATTCCCGCCTCGGGCAGGTGCAGATATTTGCCTGCCCAGGTTTCCAGTTCTCCGGTAGCGCTGAGTACGCGAAGCGGTACGGTTTCGGGCGGGGCATTGGCAACGGTGTCTTCATCTCTGACGAGGATGGCTGCTCCGCCCATGCCCAGCAAACCGCGGATTTTCCGGACGATAATGGTTGCCAGTTTTGAGCGGGTATAGGCATTCCGCATGGCATTGCTGACATTCAGGATGATGTCTCGCTCGTCTTGGTCTTTTTGAATGCGTTTGCTGATATCGTGTTGTATGCCCACAAAGTAACGAATATCCCCCTTGGCATCCACAATTGGTGAAATTGTTGTCAGAACGTTAACCAGTGATCCGTTTTTGCAACGGTTGATAAGGTTGCCATGCCAGACGCGTTTTTGGGTGATGGTTTCCCACAATTTCTGGTAGAAGATTCGGTGGTGTTTCCCGCTTTTAATCACGCGCGGCGTTTGTCCGATGGCTTCGTCCAGCGTGTAACCGTAAAACTCTTCAAAAGCCGGGTTGACGTAAAGGATGCAGCCTTTTACATCGGTGATTACCACTGGTATCCCCACCTGGCAGACTGCTTCATTCAGCACCGGAATTTCTGTCAATCCGGGCAGGCAGGAAGATGCGGCTTGGTCTGGGTCACTTATTGACATATGATAGCCTTTTTGTGGAGCGTAATGTCTGGGCTGTACCTCGCGGGTGGGCAAAAGGTGCAGAAATTGGGCAGTTGCACAGGGCAGCGGGTATTTTCATTCAGCAGAAACCTTACACATCGTGTCTATCCGTCCGGGTTCTTTTTTGTGCATCCTCCTCATCATCCATCTTGAGCATGGTGGTGTTGCCGATGTATGGGGTGGACTGCACATTTACGGTGTTTTGCAGCGATTCCAGCACTTTGGCAATTTTGTGTGCATTGTGCAGCCCGGCATCAATAAGTTGCTGGGCGTTATCGGGGCAATGCTCTTGTTCGGCAATTTCTTGCAAGAGATGCAAACTGCCGCCAATTACCATGAGTGCATTATTGATGCGGTGCGCCAGTGTGACTGTGGTCTGGCGCACTGCCTCGGCGGCAATGAGTTGCTGCGTTAGTTTGGCTTTCTCTTCTTGCAGGTGCAGTTGATCCAGTACGCGTTGGATGGTTGCGGTGGCTTCCTCTTGTGTAAACGGTTTTGCAATGTAATCTTTCATGCCCAGGCGAAAGGCATCAACAGCCACGGAGAGATTGGAATCCGCTGTGATTAAGATCACCGGTGCGGTGCAAACGGTCTCTCGCAGGGCGCGCAGCATCTCAATACCGCTCATGCGCGGCATGTTGACATCCAGCAAGATCAGGTCGGGCTGGTATTGCATTGCCATTTCCAGCCCGCGGATACCGTCCGAAGCGGTTGTCCATTGCAACCCCAACGGGTTCAAGATGTACATCCCCAGGAGATTGCATATTTCTGCGTTATCGTCAACAATGAGAACTTTTTCGTTCATTTGCTCGGAACCTGTCTGAAAAATCACTAGCAGCAACCCGGATACATTTTAGCCCGGATTTCCCCGGGTGCAGGCAAAAGATGGAGAAATTGGGCAGTCGGATGGGCGCTGTTTCCTTTCCCCTGCCCATCCCTCGGTGTCCGGGCGCGCTTCGTGTGCCCAAAACCCCGCAAACCAATGCTCAGGGTGTAAGATTCGGCATTCAAATCTTGCGGATAGTCATTGTGCGGCAGAAAAACGGCAAGTGGATTGAGGCTGGTTTCCCAGGCGGGGCAGGGTGTCGGCATCAAAAATCATCACCTGATCGTGTGGTAACGCCTCGGTAATTACCGCCCGCCCAAATGCTTTGCGCAAAAAGATGTAGCGTGAAGAAAATACCAGCGTGTTCCACTCTTCATGGTAATGCAGGCAAAGCGGATTGTGGTGCTTGAGCACCATCAGCCGCCGGGGCATTCGGAGATCGCTGGAGAGAAACGTAAACTGCCCCTGTAACAGATGCAGCCGTTTGCAGGCGGCATTCAGGTATTGCCCATTGAGCAGTTGGGGTGAAACGGCATCCAGCAGCCGGAAGATGATTTCGCTATCCACTTGTGCCTGGCGGGGATAGTGAAAGCGGCGGAAGAGTTCGTCGTCGTTCTCGATTTGCCCGTTGTGAACACCGAGGACGTGTCCGGCAATGATGGGGTGGTTGTTGTCGTTGTTGGCGGGCGAGCCTTTGGTGGGCAGGCGGGTGTGTCCCAGAAGCAGCGTGGTTGTGCTGCTGAGTTGTTCCAGCATTTGCCGATATTCCGGCAGCCGGGTAAATTCTGATGCTGGCAGTGGGCGTTTGAGAATTTGAAAATGCCCGTCGCTGTCAATCATTGCCAGCCCGGTGGCTGCGTTGCCGCGCGCTTCGTTAAAAATCAGGCTGCGGGTGAAAATTTCACCCATTTCCTGCCATGTTTGGGGAGCCCGCTCTTGGGGGTGCAGCAGCAAAGCGGCAATACCACACATTTTGTGCTAACTGGTGAAAACCATTGTGCCCTGGCGATCATTCCAGCGCAGGCCGCGCAAGGCGGCAATTTTGTTCATGCGCCGTTCCAGGTCTTGGGGAGTAAGGTGCAACTCGCGGGCGGCAAGCCACTGCCAGGCTTCGGGGGAGGGCTGCCCGGCCCACTCGCCGAGTTCGATGCGCTGCATCAGGCGGCGGTCGATCTCGTCCAGACCGAGGTCATCGAGCGCGGCGCGGGAAGCGAGGTGCTCTTCAATGGTTTGCCAATTATAACCGGCGCAGCGCATTAGGGAAATGGGCGTTTCCGCCAGCGCCAGCAAGACATCCAGGCTGGGGTTATCCACAAACCAGTCGAACACGGGCGAGAGAAAATCAAGCAACTCGTAACAACTTTGGCGCAGTTCCTCAATGGCTGCATCTGTAATGCCGCTGGTGTCGCTGGCAGCCAGGTTGCCGTCATTATTGCTGAGCAGATTAAGAATTTCCACTTGCCGCCGCCATGGCCGGATTTTGCCGACATGAATTACGCCATATTGTCCGAGATCAACCGATTTAAGCAGCATTGCCATAAACAAAAATGTTTCGGCTGTGATGGCGGTTGGTGAGATATGCGCATCCGGAAAACGAAATTCAAGGTGAAAGGGGAGCACAGCCCCGCTTGGGGTGAAGCCAATATGTTCCAGGTTCAGGAAGTTCTGGTGTTCGGGGACGGTGCGGCTTTTTTTGAGCGTTTGCTGGATTTCGCGCATGTGCATTGTTGCCGGAGAGTGACGCACCATTTCCAGATGGCTGTTGTGGTTTCGGCGGCGGCAGAGCGATTCGCGCTTATCTCCGGCGCTGGTCATGAACTTAAGCGCCGGTGCATACCGCCGCACCAAATTCCAAAGGTTTGCAAGAATAATTTCGGGCACCGGTTCGGCCAGATCGGGAGTCAGCAGGTGAAAATGCAGCCCGCAAGTGTGGCGGGGCCGCGCGCCGCGTTCGGCCAGTATCCCCATGATTTGCCGGTATTGATTGTGTTGCACGCGAAAATAAGGATGCCGCCCGATTACCCGGATTTCTATTCCGCAGTGTTCCGGCTGTACATCCAGTACGCCATTGGCGCCCAGCCGTTCGAAACTGCCGGAAGGCTGCAAGCCAGTGCGTACCGCCGATTCAAAATCGGGCCGCCGCATTCCTTTGGGAGGGGCAACTTCCAACTCGGTTCCGATTTTGGTTACCCGGTAGAGCAGGTTTTTCCAGTAGGTGGCCTGCAACGGGGTGAGCAGATCCTCTCGGCGGAGTAAAATCGGGTCTTTCATAAAATCTGTGCGGGAGCCTGCCGCCGGAGAAGCGGTTTTCCGGCAGCAGGCGGCCCCGCGGTTTCAAATCATCTGGAATTGCAGGTTGCAGGTATGTGCTTCTGTGTTGACTTCAATTTTGCTGATGCGTGTTTTCGTTTCCATACGTTTGCGCATGGCGGCCGCAGCGATATTGAGGTAAGGGCAGACGAAGGGTTTGATTCCATCGCTGATCAGGTCTTTCTCAACATTCATCAATACGCAGTTTTTTACTTCGAAGTCAATGTTATCATCGTTTTTGATGATATCGAAATCGGTTGCAATACCAAATTCATCCACGAAGATGCGCCCGATTTCGGTGAGCACATCTTGCGGATCCTCACCGGCGATTTCCAGCCCCATGCTTTTTTCCAGAATTTCCAGCATTCCGTTGCCGATTGTGTTGGTTGTTGCCAGGGCGGTTTCGCCGAACAGATCCCACAGCCCCTTTTCCAGGCCGTAAATGATCATTGCATTGATGCGTGCTAAATTTCGTTTTTTATCCTCTTCGGTAGCCATGGTTTCGCTCCTTGTTCAGATGAAAGTTTGAATAAGTTGAGTTACGGGTTATCCGGGTGGATTTTTGTGCTGGAAAACCGATTTCTCACGCTGTATCCCAAATTCAGGCTTGAATACTTCAAATTGCATCTGATGACTGGCAGATGAGCAAAACAGCGGGAAACGCAGGCTGTGCGATGGTGATTTGAGGGCGGCAGTGCCTGTGGCGCGGCATGGCCTGTGTGGAATGCCCCTGGCGTGTCGCACCATCAGGCGCTTTTGTTTTGGTTGCATGCGCCTATCCGAAAACTCGAGCAGATGTACTGTTACAGGATATCCGTATGGCGTGTTCCCCCATCCCTCCTCCCAGAAATTTCCGCTGGGTTCTTCTCCCTTTTTGAGGGGGCGGGTTGGGGTGGGGGAGATGTTGCCGCAGCATGTCAAAACGGACCTGGTTTGTTGATAGCGATTTTTCGGACAGGCTCTATGCACGGTTGACAAAAGTAATGATGGAGCCTTTGCCGTCAACCCATTTTTCTACGTTCTCGCCCATTTTGTAATCCATGCGCCGCAAGGCTGCCTGGCAGGCATTCAGAATTGGGCAGATGAAGGGTTTTTCTACACCGGCCTCCATCAGTTTGTCGGTGAGTGTGCGGTTGACGCAGTTGCGAACCCGCAATTCGTAGTGATTATCGTCTGTGGCTTTGACATCGATATCGCTGGCGAAGCCAAATTCGTCTACGAAGATGCGGCTGATTTCCATCATCACGTCTGCCGGGTCTTCTCCGGCAATTTCCAGGCCCATCTCCTTTTCCATAATGTTCAGAATCTGGTGCCCCATTGGGCCGCTGAACGAAAAGGCGGTATCACCCAGGATGTTCCAGGTGCTGGTGCTCAGGCTCAGCAGGCTCAATTCGGTAAGACGGAGACGATTTGCTTTTTTTTGTTCATCAGTAGCCATCAGGTGCTTCCTTTCTTTTCGGGATTGTGTGGTGTTACTTCCTCGCGATTAAACCGGTTCCTGCCTGGGGCTTGCGCTGAAACGCCGGGAAAAGTGGTGTTTCATGCGTGTTTTGCACACCCAAAACACCACAGATCACCGCCAGCGCGAAAGCCCTGTTACAGAATATCGTGCAGGTTTTCGGTCATGGTGCGGATTTCCATGAAGGCCATGCCCAGGTTGACATTTTTGGGAGTCAGGCCAACCAGGAGCGTTTCATCGTTGATCTCGGAGACGATGATATTACCGTCTTCCCCTTGGATCAGTGTGCGGGTGAACGCCCCCCGTTTAAGTTGGGTTGTACCGCGACGGCTCATCCCCAGCACGGCTGCGGAAATTGCACCGACCATTTCATCATCCAGGTCGCGCATGGGAACATTGGCGGCATATACAAGCCCGTCATGCCCTACAATTGCCGCACCCTCTATATCGGATGATTCGGTCAGTAGTTCTGATAATGCGTCGGCGAGACGCTGTCCTCTGGTTTTCGCCATTTTGGTTTTCTCCTTTCTGTTGCTTGTATTGTTTTTTTGATGGGTTGCAGAGCGGTTTGGATTGCTGACAAACCGGGAACAACGTGGATTTTTGCACTGCCCTTCCTGATCCAGAAAGGCTCCGCAAACGGGGCAGTGCGGGCGTGTTTCCGCCGTGGCTTGTTCATCCAGCCGTCGGGCACCTTCCAGCAACAAACTGGTCCATCCCTGATCAATAGTTGTGCGGGGCGGTTTTTTGCCCGCATCCAGTTGAAATGTCCCATTGTCCCATTCCAGTATGTGATAAATCACCTCCTCGCCTTCCAGGCTGCCGGAGACAGCATGGACGATTTCTCCGGAGTCGAAATAAACGGTGGCTTGCTGATGGTCGCTTTTGAGGCTCAGACGGGCGGTTTTCCCGTCCAGGCAATTATGCTGAATCAGATCGGCCACGCTCATATCGTTGAGTTTTCCTTGCATAAATGTGTTCCTCCAGTTCCGGTTTGATGGGAGGGGTCACCCGGTTACAATTTCCAGGCACGCTTGATTTCCCGAATGGCCTTGTTGGTAAGCCGTCGGTACGATTGGTGCCGGTCTGAAATTTGTACTGCCAGAATCAGACGGTACCCGTTGGCATCAAATGGGCGGCAGACCAACCGGCGGCCTTGTGCATCAAACAAACTGATTTCGTCGGTTTGCCCCATTCCCAGTTGCATTTCCGTTTGAAGCGCGGTTTTCTGAATAAGCGCAACCACGGCGGACTGGGTCTCCGGATCTTCTCCCTGGTTGAATGCCGAAGCCAGAGGAAAACCGTGCTGATCGGTGACGATGGCAATGGGGAAGTTGCCAGCCGCATTCATTTCGGACAGAATTTTGCTGATTTGAGAAGAGCCGGTGCTTGGAATGGATGTTGGTTTCATCGTTCGCTTAATCTCTCGATGGGGGGTGGGCGGATGCTGCAAAACAAGTCTGCGCGGTTTCCCTCACCCCGTCATCGCACAGGCCGGGCCTCCCGGCTCCAGGATGAGCCGGGGTGAGCGCGGGCGAGGCAGGTTCCTGTGCGGCTGCTTGGTTTTTGCATGGGGACCGGGCGGGTTGATGTCTTTTATCCGCATACCTGTCCGCTCTCATTGCAGGGCTGACCGCGCCAATGTCTGTTCAGGGCGGGCAGCCGAGGGGCGAACTGCGGGCTGCTCCTGGCGGCTGCATTGTTGCACGCGGGCCACAACACCCTGCGTGATTGCCTTGAGTGTTTCAAAAACGCCTTTTCCTTCAATAGCAATTGCCGTAAAAACAGGGTATTTTTCCAGGTTCATTAGCGGTTTGTAAATAATCGGGTCGAGTGCGTTGGGTAAATCCTGTTTGTTAAACTGAACAACCAGGGCAATGTCATCCAGTGCGAGGCGGAAACTTTGCAGGTGGTGTTTCATATTGCGCCACGCTTCCAGATTATCCCGCATTCGGGTCGGGTCGGAATCGGCTACGAAAACAACGCCGTCTGTCCCGCGCAGAACAAGTTTCCGGCTGGCTTCGTAATAGGCCTGCCCGGGTACGGTGTAAAGTTGCAGTTTGGGCGTTAATCCGCTGATTTTTCCCAGTTCAAGTTGCAAAAAGTCAAAAAACAGGGTGCGGTCCTCATAGGTTTTTAGCGATACCAGATCGCTGCGGTGGTTTGCGGGCACCTTGCGGTAGATTTTTTCCAGGTTTGTGGTTTTGCCGCTCAGTGCAGGCCCATAGTAAACAATTTTGAGGTTGAGTTCACGGAGTTGCCAGTTGATGTACATGCCATTTCTCTGTTCAAGCGGGATTTGCTCACAGGCAATTAATCTGAATTGCGGATAACGAGCGGAGGGCGGGCTGGGGAGGGTTGGGTGGGGGGAAACACCGTCGTTCTCATTTGCTTGTTCCTATCCGCATTCAGGTTTAATGAGTTTCGCTGTTCCAAATATCATCCAATGCGTTACCGAACATTTCTGACAAGTTGTCGCTGTCTGAAAACATGGATTCGGCGGCCTGAGGAACGGGAGCATCGGATTCGGTTTTCAACTCTTCGGGGAGCGTTTCCACAATAGCGGCCAGTTCCTGGGCGTTTTTCAAAATCAGCATCCGCGCCCAGCCTAACGGTACATCGGCGGCAACTTGCACCAAGAGCGCCAGGTAGGCTCCGGCCTCGGCGATGAAGGTGTGGGCGGCTTTTCCTTCCCGCAGGGTGATCTGATAAGCCTGATATTCGCCTAACATACGGGCAATTTCCTGGCTGGCGGCCAAATCTCCGGCCACCAGCGAGCCCAGTGCAACCGGTTCGACCCCCGCCCGGTCACCGCGAACGGAAATTACCTGCCCGCTCACATCGCAAAGCAGGGCAAACCGCGCCGGAATGTCTCGCAGCATCTTTGCCAGAATATGGTCAATGGCTTGATCCTGGGATGGATAGATGGTCAGTCCGCTGCGCAAGATAAGGAAATTACGGTTCATATCAGCGGTTTCATGCAATGGCATCGCGGCCTCCTGCGCATTTTTGCGCTTGCAGCAGTCCCCAGGGAAAAAGGGCTGCCGCTTCCAGGGTTTTCGCTCTGAGCGAAAACCCCAATTCTGTGAGCCCTCCTGGTTGTGGAATGTTCTTTACCCGGTTGAGGGTGGTTCACTTGTCATCCCGGATGTAGTCAATCCGAACAGATCATCCAACTCGCTATTGAGTTCTTGCTCGAAGTTCTGGTTGAGAAACTGCTCGGCTTCAACTTGTTCCGTTTCGCCCAGTGTTTCTCGAAGGTGGTCGGCGGCCTTGCGGGCGTAATACCACACCGAACCCAGCGGGCTGCTATACTCGGAACGGCTGATAAACATGATGAGCAGCAGCGATTTTCCGATGTTCAGCCCGTAAAGATCATATTGCTTTCCTTCACGGTAGGCAAAATTGACTGCATTATCAAACCCGTCCAGCACCTCACCGGCTTCGGTAAGTGTGGCAATTCCGCCGCTCATCAGGGTGACGACCTCCTCTACCGGGAAATCGTCAATTTTCCCGCGCCGCAAAATGGTCTGCCCGGAAGCGTTGACCAGCAAAATGCCGAACGCACCGATATCCTGTTCCAGTTTGGTGAGCAGCGCATCCACCTTTCGATAACGGTCATCCGAAAGTACCAAAATCCCTGGCTGGCTGATTGCGAAGTTCCCCAGGGCTTGTTGTACCACCTGACGAAAAGTCCCGATTTCCAGCGGCTTTGTGAGGTATTCATAAGCCTGCAAGCGGCGTGCCTGCGTTTCCACCGAGTCGCTGCCGTAGGCTGTAATCAAAATAACACGCGTTTCCGGCTGCAACTCCCGAATATGCTCCAGCAGTTCAATCCCGTTCAGCCCGGCCATCTTGTAATCGGTGATAACCAAATCGAAAGGCTGGTTTTGCAGTAAAACCAGGGCATCTTTCCCGTCCAGCGCGGTAGCGATTTCGTAATTGTGCCCCAGTTTTTGCAAACTTCTCTTGAGAATGGCTAACACATCAGGCTCGTCATCCACCAGGAGAATTTTCTTGTTGTCCATACTGCGGCTCCAGTGCGCTCAGGCGGCGGGGAACAGCGACTTGTTGAGAACAGGATTTTTGCTCTGAATAATGGTTTGTGGTGTTTATGCGTGCGAAGCACGCGTAAAGTACCATTTTCCCTGCGTTTCAGCGGCAGCGCCGGTAGT
>Ga0256914_1002670_pt1 | contig 14692 bp, 11 predicted proteins | sample HulkmetaG_FD_191571 | JGI IMG/M metagenome (GOLD analysis project Ga0256914, IMG submission 191571) | Hydrothermal chimney microbial communities from Main Endeavour vent field at the Juan de Fuca Ridge, Pacific Ocean - Hulk | ecosystem: Environmental > Aquatic > Marine > Hydrothermal vents ... | reverse complement strand
TCGTGGTCGACCGGGGCGCCCTCGACAGGATCATGCAGGCAGGCGGGTTCGTATCGGTGAACACCGGGAACGCCCCGGACGCCAACACGATCCCGATCCCGAAGGACGACGCCGACCTGGCGATGGACTACGCCGAGTGCATCGGCTGCGGCGCGTGCGTGGCGGCGTGCCCGAACGGTGCGGCGATGCTCTTCATGAGCGCCAAGATCGCGCACCTTTCGCTGCTTCCCCAGGGCCGGCAGGAGCGGGAGCGGCGGGTCCAGAACATGCTCTGCGCCTACGAGGAGGCCGGCTTCGGGGCCTGCTCGAACTACGCCGCCTGCGAGGTGGCCTGCCCGAAGGAGATCTCCATCTCCGCGATCGCCCGGATGAACCGCGAGTTCCTCCGCGCGATGGTTCCGGGCAAGGCGGTCGGGGGCGGCAAGCGCCACTGACCGCGGAACGCTCCTCTTGCATCGGCCGGCGACGGGCCGCCCTCCGGGGCGGCCCGTTCCCGTTTCATCGTCGCCGCTGCGAGCGCGGATCATCGCGTCGCGCGCGCCCGCCACGTTCGGGCGGCCTTCCGGCCGCCCCTACGAGAACCCTCGATACCCGCGCCCGGTGTAGGGGTCGCCGGGAGGCGACCCGGGCGGCGCGCAGCGCCGCGCATCACGCGGCGAACGCGGGCCGCGGCGCCGAGCGCGGACCGCGGCGCCGAACGCATCGGTCACCGGCGGGCCGCCCGGGTTGACACGGAAGGGGGCCTCCGGTATGCCGGGGACGTCACGTTTCCCGGCGTTCCGCCGGCAGGGAAGGGAGGATTGCTCGTGTCGTTTCGGAAGGGACTCCTGCTGTTCGCGTGTGTTCTCGGGCTGGCCCTGGCGCCGGCCCTCGCCGGGGCGGACCTCTCCCGGCTGGTCGTCGTCGGCGACTCGCTCTCGGCCGGCTACATGAACGGTTCCCTCCTCGACCGGCAGCAGGAGGTCGGCTACGCCGCCTTCCTCGCGCGGATGGCGGGCACGAACCTCGACCTGCCGCTGATCGCCTGGCCCGGGATCCCGAACGTAATGACCCTCGATCCCGGCCCGCCGCCGGCGCTCACGCGGGTTCCCGGCCAGTCCCCGGGACGCATCGACCCGATGCTCCAGGTGACGAACCTGGCGGTTCCCGGGCAGGACACCCGGGAGTGCCTCGAGCTGCGGCCGGACCTGCCGATCGACAGCATGACCGACCTGGTCCTCGGCCTGCCCGGCCTCTACCTCGGCGTCGCGAGGAGCCAGGTGGAATGGGCGGAGGCGCTCGAGCCCACCACGATCGTTCTCTGGATCGGCAACAACGACCTGCTCGGCGCCGCCGTGCTCGCGGACCCGGCGTACATCACGCCGTTCGAGGAGTTCGCGGCCGCGTATTCCGGGGTCGTCGACCGGCTCGCCGCCACCGGGGCCGCGCTGGTGATCGCGAACCTGCCGGACGTCAAGGTGATCCCGTACCTGACCTCCTGGGACGAGATCGCGTTCCTCACGGGGCTGGGGCCCGACCAGACGCGGGCGCTCCTCGGCGTCGGCCCCGGTGACTTCGTCACGATGGAGGGGATGGGCCTCGTGCAGGCGATCCTGGCCGGCGAGGCCCAGGGACCGCTGCCTCCGAACATGGTCCTCACGGCCGAGGAGGCCGCGGTGATCGACGCCGCCGCGGAGCGCTTCAACGCCTTCATCGCGGAGAAGGCCGCGGAGGTCGGGGCGGCCCTGGTCGACATCTTCTCGCTGACCCGCGAGCTGGACGCGACCGGTTACACCGCCTGCGGGCGGCACCTCACCAGCCGTTACCTCGGCGGGATCTTCTCCCTCGACGGCGTCCACCCGACGGCGTCCGGCTACGCGATCGTCGCCAACGAGTTCATCCGGGCGATGAACGAGCAGCTCGGCGCGATGATCCCCGAGGTCCCGGTCTGCCGGGTGATCCGGAACGACCCGCTGGCGCCGAGGGGGTACGCCATCCCTGCCTCGATGCTGCCGGGCCACGGTTCCGAGGAGGCGGCCCGGGGCATGAAGCGGCTCTTCGCCCGCTGACCGGTCTTCGCCGGTACGCGCGGTTCGCGGGGGCGCGGCCACGGCCGCGCCCCCCGTCGTCCCACCGCTCCCGGAACGGCTAGTCGATCGCGCGGAAACCGGGGTCGCCAGGTTCCCCTTCGAGCTCGGCGAGGATGCGGTCGGCCTCGTCCGGGTCGAGGGCGCCCCGCGACGAGTGGCGGTTGGCGTGAAGCGCCTGCTCGATCTCCCCGAGCCTCTCCGCCAGGTGGTCGATCGCCTCCCGCAGCATCCGGCCGAAGTCCCGGTCCCGGCCGGCGAGCGCCAGCGCCGCGAGCAGCGCTTCCCCGGTCTCGTCCCGGCCGGGTTCCCGGGGGGCGCGAGGATCCCGGAGGCGCTCCAGGCGATCGAGGAAGCGCCGGCCCTCGAGGAGCGTGGCCTCGAGAAGCTGCCGGAGGCGGCGCTCGTGGTGCCGGAGCACGCCCCGGCCGAGTCCCGTGGCGGCCAGGAGCCGGAGCAGCAGGATCGCCTCCCGGAGCTCCGGCCCCCTCCGCAGGAGCTCGGCGGGGGAGGGGAAGCGGGAAACCTTCTCGAGAAACCGCTCGATGCGCGGCCCCACCCGGTCGTGCGCGAGTTCCATCGGCCGGAGCGAGGCATGCCGCGGCCGGCCGTCGAGGTGGGAGGCATCGAGGTAGAAGCCGAGGGAAGGCTGGTCCCGGTGGGCCGGCAGGGCGCGGTGGGCCTCGAAGAGGGGGAAGTACGCCGCGCCGTCGACGTCCTCGGGGAGTCCCACCGCGACGATGCGGGTCACCGGTGGGCGGCCCGGCATGTCTCCCTCCCGCGCCACGACCGCGACGAGGGACATCGCCCGGCTCGCGAGACCGAGGTCCCGGCCGATCGCCTCGAGCTCCCCGCGGACGCCGTCCAGGTCCGCGGCGGCCGCCTCCAGGTCGGCGATCCGGCGCGCGCCGGCGAGGAGAGCGATCGTCTCGCCGAGCGGCCCCTCCGCCGGGACGTGGAGGGGAAGCTCCCGCGTCTCCTCGGCCCCGGATCCGCCCCGGAACCGGAGGCGCAGCGTTCCCCGGCCGACCCCGGGGACGCTTCCGAGGACCACGAGGGGGATCCCGGCGGGGACAGTGGCCGGCGGCGGCACGTCGAGGCGCGCCCCGGGAAGGCCGGCGACCTCCACCCGCAGGTCTTCCGCGACCAGGGCGCCGGTGGCGGCGAAGAGCTCGCGCACCGCCGCGGCCACGTCCTCCCGCGGCCCGACCGCCCGGCTCGTGCCGCCGGTCGCCCGGGCGAGCCCCTCGAGGAACCGGTCGCGGGCGGCGCTCCCGATCCCGAGCGCGTGAACCCGGACCCCGCGGCGGGCCATGCCGGCGACGACCTCCTCGGTCCCGTGCACCTGGCCGTCGGTGACGAGGAGCAGGTCCCCGCCGGCCTCGCCGAGGAGTTCGGCGCCCCGCGCGAGGCCCCGGAGGATCTCCGTGCCGCCCCCCGCCTCGATCCGCTCGAGGAAGCGGCGGCCCTGCTCGACGTTCTCCCGCGTCGCCGGGAGGAGGCCTTCCGGCCCCGCGAAGCGTTCCGTCTCCGTGTCGAAGGCGACGAGGGCGAAGGCGTCGCCCTCCCGCAGGGCGGCGAGGCAGGCGGCGAGGGCCCGCCGGGCGGCCGCGAGGGGACGTCCCTGCATCGAGCCGGACCGGTCGAGGACGAACACGACGCGCCGCGGACGGTCGTCCCGCGCCTCGCCGAGGGCCCGGGAGGGGATCACCGCCGCGAACCGTCCCCGCCCGGCGGGGTCGGTCCCGGCGAGGATCACGGGCTCCGGCCGGGCGGTGCGGGCGTCGAGCACGAGGTCCCGGTCCGGCACGGTGCCGCCCTCCGGGAGGCGGACGCGCACCGTGCCGCCGGGCTCGCCGGGGGGCGCGGTCTCGACGTCGTGGGAGGGGGAGGCAAGGGACCAGCCCGCGCCGGGCAGGTGAACGGCGAGGTCCAGGTCGACCCGGTGAAGCCCGTCGGCCCAGTCGCGCCACTCCGGGAGCAGGAGACCGTCGAACTCGTCTTCCGGCAACAGGATCTCCCCGGCCCCGGGGGCGGGGCTCGCCGCCACCGCCCGGGGGTGGTAGCCCGGCGCCAGCGTGAACGGGAACCGGAAGCGGAACCCGTCGTCCCGCGCCTCGACGCCGGCGACCAGCTCGAGGACGACGGCGACCGTCTCCCCCGGGCGGAGGTTGCCGACGGCGAGGTTGACGATCCCGTCCCGGTGCACCCGGGCGATCGCCGCCAGGTGGCCCTCATCGATGGCCTGCTCGTAGCCGCGTTCCGCCTCCCGCGCCGGCCGCAGCTCGGAGCGGACGGAGAAGCCCTCCCCCTCCACGCGGAAGCGGCGCAGGGCCGCGTCCCGCGGCAGGGGGAACGGGTAGACCACCTCGATCGGTTCCGCCTCGGCGGAGCGGAAGACGTGCCGCACGACGAGGCGCGCCCCGACGGGGAGGACCTCGCCGGCAAGGCGCAGCTCCTGCATCGCCAGCCGGAGCGGGCGGTCCTGCTCGACGTTCCAGGGGGTGAAGCGCATCGGTTCCGGGGCCGGGTTCATCGGTTCTTCTCCCTCGTGCTCGTGCCGTCCTCCCCGTCGTTCCCGTTTCCGCTCCCCCCGGCGACGGGCCCGGCGGGTTCCCGGCCGTCCGGGCCGCCGTCGGTCGGCCGGAGCCTCGCGGCCAGCTCGGCGAGCGCCTCCCGGATCTCGCGGAGCCGCCAGGGGGGCAGGTCGGCGCGGACCTGGACCCGGACGCCGGGGGCGAGCTCCACGTGCCACCAGGCGGACGGCTCCGGCAGGGAGGACGCGGGGCCGCCGTCCTCCCTCCCGGAGTCCGCCAGCCTTGCGCGGACCTGGGCGAGGGTGAGCCCCCGGTCCCGCAGGCGGCGGATCTCGGCGAGTGCCTCCAGGTGGGCGGGGCCGTAGGCGGCGTTGCGGCCGCGCCGGAGGGGACCGGGGAGGAGACCCCGGGAGATGTAGAAGCGGATCGTGCGGGGCGGGACGCCGGCCCGCTCCGCCAGCTCCGCCAGGGTCATCTCCCGCGTGCTCACGGTTCCTCCTCGTCCCGGGGGTGATCGGGCCTGGTCGATTCATTATACGACAGTAGTCGACAGTGGCAAGAACAGGTTCGGGCTCGTCGAAAGGGTCCGCTCCACCCCGCCTCCTCCAAGCAGGGACGTACGCTTGCCCGTCACGTATCACGGGCCCGGCGGCGGGCCTTCAAGGCAGGCGGTGATTCGGCGCAGGTCGTCGGCATCGGCCCGCGAATGCAACCCGGCCGGAGCGAGAGGCCGCCAGCGCAAGGTTCCGGGCGTTCCTGGTCCTGTCGGCTTGCAGAATCAGCCCCGTGGCCGCATTTCCTTGCGCCAGCGGGCCCGAGAGTCGGGCGGCGTGCACCAGGGGCCTGTTGCTTCGGCCACACGCGACACGTTCGCCAGGCCAGGAAGGCCGTCCGGGCCCTCGCCCCCGGTCCGTGCGGGGGTGCGCGGTCGATCCGCACCCGGTGCCGCCTTTTCCCGGCGACGGTGGGGGCCGAGCGGGTTCGCGGGGAGGGCGGTCGTCCAGGCGGGCACGGCGAGCCCGCCAAGAACCTTACCGCGCCGTACGGTAATGCCCGCTAACCGGAAAAGTTTGCGAGAAAACGGGTTCCGGCCGTAACCGGGCCCGTTGCCGTGGCATCCTGAGAGCAGGTCTGGCACCTTCCGGTATTGAGGGCCCGGTACGCCATCCCCGGCGGCCGGGCCCGACTTTCGTCCGCCGCCGTCCTCCCGCGTCCCGGTCCAGCATCGCCCTGCTGCAGCGACGCTTCCGGGTCGCCGGTACCCATCGAACCCCCGGGCATCCAGGATCGTGGAACCCTGTCCACACGTGTGCGGCCATGATGACCCCCTCGGCCGCCGCGGGCAGGGACCTCAGGGCTTCGCTGCACGATGCGGAACCGCCTGGGCGGGAGGGGGGCCGATGCGGCGAAGGGCCTTGGCGAGGAGGTCGGGGGACTTGCCGAAGGAGAGGCGCAGGAAGCGGCCTCGGCGGTCCGGGGGACGGCCGTCCTCCCGGGGCATTCCTTCCCACAGGAACGACGACCCGGGGACGCCGGCGACGCCGCGTTCCCGGGCGAGGCGGATCGCCCAGTCCCGGTCGTCCTCGATGCCGTAGCCGGAGAGGTCGACGAGCAGGAAGTAGGTCCCGTCGGGGTCGTTGACGCGCCAGCCGAGCTCCCGCAGGCCGCCGGCCAGGAGGCCGTACCGGCGCCGGTACTCCGCGGCGACCTGGACGTAGTAGCTCGCCGGGAGGCGCAGCGCCTCCACGAGCGCTTCCTGGAACGGCGCGGGGGCGCAGACCGTCAGGAAGTCGTGGACCTTCCGGATCGCCGCCATCAGGGGGGCCGGCGCGGCGGCCCAGCCGACCCGCCACCCGGTCACCGCGTACGTCTTCGAGAACGACGAGATCGTCACCGTCCGACCGTGCATCCCGGGGAGCGTCGCGGGCGGCACGTGCTCGACGCCCGGCCGGACGATGAAGGCGTAGGTCTCGTCGGTAACGAGGAGGACGTCGTGCCGGGCGAGCAGGCGTGCGACCTCGGCGAGCTCGTCGCCGCGCCAGGCCTTGCCGGTCGGGTTCGCCGGGGTGTTCAGGACCATCAGCCGCGCCCCCGCCAGCAGCCGGTCCAGCGCCTGCCGGTCCCACTCCCCGGTGAACGGGTCCACCGGCAGGATCCGCGGCTCGGCGCGGGCGAGGCGGACCGCCGGCAGGTAGTTCTCGTAGATCGGCTCGGGGATCACGACACCCGCGCCCGGCTCCGCGAGGGCGAGGATCGTCGCCATGATCGCCTCGGAGGCGCCGCAGGTGACGACGACCTCCTCCTCCGGGTCGTAGCGAAGGTCCCACCGCACGCGCAGGAACCGGGCGATCTCCCGGCGGAGCCCCGGGCTTCCCCAGGTGCGGGTGTACCGGTTCCGGCCCTCCCGGAGCGCCCGCTCCGCCGCCGCGAGCACCGGCGCCGGGACCGGCATCTCGGGGAACCCCTGGGCGAGGTTGACCGCGCCGGTGTCCTCGGCGACCCGGGTCATCTCCCGGATCACCGACTCCTCCATCCACCGCACCGCCGGGTTCCCCCGGACGCGCTCGCCGCCCATCGCACGGCCCTCCGGCGAGCGATTCTAGCCGGACGGTCCACGGCGCGTCCCGCGGAGTATCCTTCGGGGCATGAACGCCCCGCCTGCACGCCGCCACCAGGGGATCGTGCCCGCGGCCCTGCTCGCGCTGGTTCTCGTCGTCCTCGCGGGATGGCTCGGGCTGCGGGCCGTCCGGCGCGACGGACGAGCGGGTCCCGCCCCGGGCGGCAGGGTGGCGGTCCCCGCGCCGCCTCCCGTCGCCGGCTCGCTCGACCGGTCGGCGCTCGCCCGGGTCCTCGGTCCCCCGGAGGACGACCTGCCACCGGAGCGGTTCTCCGAGCGGGTCGACGGGGCCGACCTGGCCCTGCGGAGGGCCGGCTGCCTGCGGATCGTGGCCTGGCGGGAGGACGGCGGGCCGGTTCCCCACGACCTGGAACTCTACGTGTTCGGCACGCCCGCCGAGGCGGCCGCGTTCCTCGCCGGGCGCGGCGCCCCGGCGGGGGCGGACCGGGCGGTGACCGGGGGGACCGTCCTCCTGGCCGTCGGCCGGTGCGCGGTCCTGGGAATCCCGGACGACCCGGCCGCCGCGGCGGACCTGGGCCGGGAGCTCCCGCGAGCGCTCCGGGATCCCCTCCGGCGCGCCGGCTGCACGGGAGACGCGCGATGAGCCGGGTAAACCGCCGGGAGGCCCTCCGCCGGCTCGGGTGGGCGGCGCTCACCCTGGGCGGAGCGGGTCTCCTCGCCCGCCTCGGGATGAAGTCGGCCGGCCGGTTCCACCGGGCGGCGGGGGCGGCCTCGATCCGCGACCACCGGGTCCCGGACGATTCCCGCGTGCCTCCCCTCGTCGTCGCCCGCGGGCCGGACCCGGCGGACCTGGTCCGGCGCGCCGTCCGCGCCCTCGGGGGAATGGAGCGGTTCGTCCGTCCGGGCGAGAGCGTCCTGGTCAAGCCGAACATGGCCTGGGACCGGTCGCCGGAGCAGGGGGCGAACACCCACCCGGACGTGGTCGCCGAGGTGGTGCGGCTCGCCCGGGCGGCCGGGGCCCGCCGGGTGCTCGTCGCGGAGGTGCCGGTCCAGGACGGACGCCGCGCCGCCGAGCGTTCCGGGATCGGGCCGGCGGTGCGGGCCGCGGGGGCGGAACTGGTCCTGCCCGGCCGGGCCGGGTTCCGGGAGGCCGACCTGCACGGGACGGTCCTCGAGCGCTGGGAGGTGCTGGCCCCGGCCCTCGCCGTCGACCGGGTGATCAACGTGCCGGTGGTCAAGGACCACGCCCTGTCCGCCCTGACCTGCGGGATGAAGAACTGGTACGGCCTGCTCGGCGGGACCCGCTCCCGGCTCCACCAGCGGATCCACCCGTCGATCGCCGACCTGGCCGCCGCGTTCCTGCCGACGCTGACCGTCGTCGACGCGACCCGGGTGATGGTCCGCTCCGGGCCGACCGGTGGGCGCCTGGACGATGTCGTCGTGATGGACGCGGTCGCCGCCGGGACCGACCCGGTCGCCTGCGATACCTGGGCCGCGTCCCTGCTGAAGCTCTCCCCGGCAGACGTGCCCTACCTGGTCCTCGCCGAGGGGAAGGGGCTCGGTTCGTGCCGGGCCGGCCTCGCCCCCGCGGAGGTGCCCCGTGGACGGGTCTGATCCCCACCCCTGGGACGACCGCCCCGTGCGGCTGCCCGCCGCCGCGGGGGAGGCGCCGGCCCGCCCGGTGGTCTACTGGCCCCGGATCGCCCGGATCGCCTGGCAGGCGTTCTTCCTGCTGCTCTTCCTCGCCTGCCTCGGGCTGATGACCGACGAGGGGGTGCGCCGCCTGCCCGTCGACCTTCTCTACCACCTCGATCCCCTGGTCGCCGTCGGGACCCTCGCGGCGGCGTGGCTGCTCCCGGTCGCCCTCGGGCTCGCCCTCGTCACGCTGGCCGCCACCGTCGTCTTCGGGCGCGCGTTCTGCGGGTGGGCCTGCCCCCTCGGGACGATCCACCAGCTCGTCGCGTGGGCGACCTCCCGCTTCCGGAGGGGATCACCGACCCGCATCAACGGCTTCCAGCGCCACTACCGCCTCAAGTACCACCTGCTGGCGGCGGGGCTCGGCGCGGCCCTCCTCGGGTCGCTGGCGATCGGGATGCTCGACCCGCTCTCCCTCCTCGGGCGCTCGATCGGCACCGTGGTCTTCCCGGTGATCGAGTTCCTGGGGGGCGGGAGCGGGTTCCGCCCGCGCCTCTTCTCCGGGGCGTTCTGGACGGGGGCGATCCTGGTCGTGCTCCTCGTCGTCGACGCGTTCGTCCCGCGCTGGTGGTGCCGGGCGGCCTGTCCCCTGGGCGCGCTGCTCGGGTGGGTTTCCCGGGTCGCCCTCTTCCGGATCCACGTCGACCCGGACAGGTGCACGCGCTGCATGGCGTGCGCGGTCGCCTGCCAGGGGGCGGACGAGCCCTGGGACGTCCACCGGGTCGCCGAGTGCCACGTCTGCCTCAACTGCATCGCCGCCTGCCCGGAGGGGGCGATCCGGTACGGGTTCCTCGCGCCGGAGGCGGCGCCCGCCGGCGGCCTCGACGCCGGGCGGCGCCGGATGCTCGCGGCGGGCCTCGCGGGGGCGGCGCTCGTTCCCCTCGCGCGGGTCGGCGTTCCCGGCGCGCGGGCCCTCCCGGCCCGGGCGATGCGTCCTCCCGGCGCGCTCCCGGAGGACGAGTTCCTCGCCCGGTGCATCCGGTGCGATGCGTGCGTCACCGCCTGCCCGACCGGCGTGCTGCAGCCGGACCTCGGGCGGACCGGCATCGAGGGGCTCTGGACGCCGGTGCTCGACACGTCCCGGGCGTGGTGCGAGCCGAGCTGCGTCCTGTGCGGGCAGGTCTGCCCGACCGGGGCGATCGCTCCCCTGACCGTGGCGGCGAAGGGGTGGGCCGAGCCGGGAAGGGGAACCCCGGTGCGCGTCGGCACCGCGTTCATCGACCACGGGCGCTGTCTTCCGTGGGCGAACGCGCGGCCGTGCATCGTCTGCGAGGAAGTCTGCCCGACCAGCCCGAAGGCGATCTGGCTCGAGGAGGTCGTCGTGCGGGACCGGGAGGGGCGCGAGGTCACGCTGCGGCGTCCCCACGTCGACCCGGAGCTGTGCGTCGGCTGTGGCCTGTGCGAGGCCCGCTGCCCGGTGACCGGGGCGGCGGCGATCCGCGTCGACCGGACCGGGGAGAGCCGGTCCCGCGCCGCGGCGTTCGTCCTGCCCGGCCCCGATGGAGGATCCGTCCGATGAACCGTTTCCCCTTCCGTGTCGTGCCGGTCGTCGCGCTCGCGGTCTTCCTTGCCGGCGTCGGCTCCGCCTGCGCGGGGAAGGAGAAGCGGGTCCGGCCGCCGGCCCTCGCCGGCTCGTGGTACCCGGGGCCGCGCGCCCTCGCCATGGTCCAGGCCTGGCAGATGATGCGCGACGTGCGCGGCGCGCCGGCGCTGCCCGGTCCGCCCCGGGTGCTCGTCGTCCCGCACGCCGGGTGGCGCTACTCCGGACCCGTTGCGGCGGCCGCGTTCCGGAACCTGCGGCCCGGGCGGTTCCGGCGGGTCGTCGTCGTCGCCCCGTCCCACCGCGGGGGATTCGAGGGCTACGACATCGGCGACTACGAGGCCTGGAAGACCCCCCTGGGGACGATCCCGGTCTGCCGGGACGCGGTCGCGCGGCTCCGCGGGGGCGGGCTGGTCCGGGCGGTGCCCGGCGTCGACGAGCGGGAACACTCGATCGAGATCGAGCTGCCGTTTCTCCAGGAGAGGCTCGGGAAGTTCTGCCTCGTCCCGGTGCTCACCGGCCGGGTGACGCCCGACCAGCAGAAGGAGATGGCCCGGCGCCTCGCGAAGCTGGACGACGGGAAGACCCTCTTCGTCTTCTCCTCGGATTTCACCCACTACGGCCCGCGGTACGGCTACATGCCGTTCGGCCGCTCGGCGCCGGCGGTCCGCGCCAGGATCCGCGACCTCGACGAGCGGGCGGTGGCGTTGATCCTCGCCGGCGACGCGGCCGGCTTCCGGGAGTTCCTCTCCGAGACCGGGGACACGATCTGCGGGCGGATGGGGCTGGCGACGATGCTCGAGCTGCTGCCGCTCCTCCACGGGAAGCTGTACCCGGTGCGGCTCGCCACCTGGGCCTCGATCGACATCCCCGGCTTCGAGGACGACAACTCGGTCACCTACGTCGCCATCGCCTGGACGGGGAAGCCGGCCCGGGACGCGAGGCCGCTCCTCGCGCCACCCCGCCGGGAGGTCGCGAGGCCGGGAAGGGCGCGGGTGTCCGACGAGGTCGGCCGGCGTCTCGTCCGGGTCGCCCGGGCCGCCCTCGAGACCCAGCTCCGGGAGCGGGACGACCTGCACCGGGAACTCGCGTCCCTTCCCGACGACCCGGTCTACGACCGGGAGCAGGCGGTCTTCGTCACCCTGAACCGCACCGACCCGGAAGAGATCCGGCGCCGGGGCCGCCTGCGGGGATGCATCGGGCAGATCTGGCCGAGCTACCCGCTGCTCTCGGCCACCGTGCTCGCGTCGCTGCAGGCCGCCCTCGCCGACCGGAGGTTCACGCCGGTGCGGCCGGAGGAGCTCGACCGGGTCGCCGTCGAGGTGACGGTCCTGACGCCGCCGCGCCCCGTGGATTCCTGGCAGGAGATCGAGCTGGGTCGGCACGGGATCGTGATCCAGAAGGACGGCCGCCGGGCCGTCTTCCTGCCGCAGGTGCCCGGCGAGCAGGGCTGGGACCTGCCGACGACCCTCACCCACCTGGCCCGGAAGGCGGGCCTGCCCGGAGACGCCTGGAAGGACCCGGACTGCCGCTTCCAGGTCTTCGAGGGCCAGGTCTTCCACGAGCGCCGGAAGGGCATGTCCCCGGGAGGGCCGGGGCACGGCCCGGGGGACGCGGGGGCCGGGGGAGAGGACTAGAATCGGGGCGGCGAGGGGGAGCGCGGGAAGGAGCGCGGCCGCATGGCGATCGACCGGGAGCGGAGACGGGTCCTCGGCAAGCTCCTGGCGGGGACGCTCGCCGGGTGGCTGGCGCGGGTGCCCCTCCTCGCCGGGCCGCGCGCCGGCGGCCGGAAGGGCGCCCCGGCACGGCCCGCCGCCGGGCTGCCGGATGTCGTCGTCGCCCGGCGGAAGGCCCTGCAGGCGAAGGGTGGCGCACCCGGGGCCGAGGCCGTCCGCGAGGCGCTCGGTGCCGCGATCGCCCGGGCGACCGGGGCGAAGGATCCCGTCGCGGGCCTCGCGTCGCTGCTGCGTCCCGGGGACGTCGTCGGGGTCAAGCTCAACTGCCTCGCCGGGCGCGGCCTCTCGCCGCGGCCCGAGCTGGTCCGGGCGCTGGTCGACTGGCTCCTCGAGGCCGGCGTCGCGCCGCGGCGGGTGATCCTGTTCGACCGGTCGACCCGCGAGCTGCGCCGCGCCGGGATCGTTCCGGGGGCGTTCCCGGCGGGGGTCCGGGTCGTCGGGATCGACAACGACTACGACTGGACGCCCAGGGAGTGGGGGCCGTCGGGCTCCTGCTTCGCCCGGGTGCTCGTGCGGGAGGTCTCCGCCCTCGTCAACGTCGGCGTCGTCAAGGACCACGACCTGGCCGGCGTCAGCCTCGGGCTCAAGAACTGGTACGGGGTGATCCACAACCCGAACAAGATGCACGACGACGGGTGCTCCCCCTACGTCGCGCACCTCGCCGCGTACCCGCTGATCCGCGAGAAGCTGCGCCTGACGATCCTCGACGGGATCGTCGCCCAGGCCCACGGGGGACCGGCCCGTTCCCCGAGGTGGACCTGGCCCTGGGGCGGCGTGATCGTCTCCGCGACCGACCCGGTGGCGGTCGACGCGACCGGCCTCCGGGTGATCGAGGAGCGGCGCCGGGAGCTCGGGCTGCCGTCCCTCGCCGAGGAGAAGCGGGCGCCGCGGTGGCTTCCCGAGGCCGCGCGGCTCGGGCTCGGCAGGGACGACCCGGCGCGGATCCGGCTGGTGGAGGCGTGAGATGAGCACGCGGGAGGACCGGCGGGAGTTCCTCGCCTCGCTGCTGGCCGGCGGGTGCGCCGCGTGCCTCCTCTCCGGGGCGTGCGGGATCGACCCGGCGCTCGCCCAGGACGCCGCTAGCGGGGCGTCGCTGATCCCGCCGACCGACTCCGACCTGCCGCTGACCCCGGCCCGCTGGTGGAAGCCCCTCGACGGCGGGCGGGTCGAGTGCGGTCTGTGCCCGAAGAAGTGCCGGGTCGCCGACATGGAGCGGGGGATGTGCGGCGTGCGGGAGAACCGCGGGGGGAAGTACTGGACCCTCGTCCACTCCCGGCCCTGCACGATCCACATCGACCCGATCGAGAAGAAGCCCTTCTACCACGTGCTCCCCGGCACCGGCTCCCTCTCCCTGGCCGCGCCGGGCTGCAACATCGAGTGCCGGTTCTGCCAGAACTGGCAGATCGCCCAGGTGCGGCCCGAGCAGGTGCGGACCTTCGAGCTGCGGCCGGGGCAGGTGGTCGCGCTCGCACGCAAGCACCGGACCCCGACGATCGCCTGCACGTACACCGAGCCGGTGGTCTGGTCGGAGTACGTCCAGGACATCGGCGCCGCGGCGAAGAAGGCGGGCGTGCGGACGCTGCTCGTCTCGAACGGTTTCATCAACGAGGAGCCGCTGCGCGACCTGCTCCCCGTGCTCGGGGCGGTCAAGATCGACCTGAAGTCGTTCCGGGACCGCTTCTACCGGGATGTCTGCCACGGGGAGCTCCGCCCGGTCCTCGACACGCTGAGGCGGCTCAAGAAGCACGGCACGTGGACGGAGATCGTCGTGCTCGTCATCCCGACCCTGAACGACTCCCGGGAGGAGTTCCGGGACCTCGCGAAGTTCGTCGTCAACGAGCTGGGGCCGGAGACGCCGGTCCACTTCACGAGGTTCCACCCGAGCTTCCGCCTGCGGAACCTGCCGCGCACGCCGGTGCGGACCCTCGAGATCGCCCACGACATCGCGAGGAAGGAAGGTCTCTGGTTCCCCTACGTGGGGAACGTCCCCGGCCACCCGTACAACTCGACCTACTGCCCCGGTTGCGGCGCGATGGTGATCCAGCGCACCGGCATGGCGGTCCTCGAGAACCGGCTGAAGAACGGCCGCTGCCCGAGGTGCGGCCACGAGATCCCCGGCATCTGGTCGTAGTCCGCGTCGGCCGATGATGCGCGGCGCGACGCGCCGCCCGGGTCGCCTTCCGGCGCCCCCTGCACGTTCCGCGCGATGGGGGTGTGTAGGGGCGGCCAGAAGGCCGCCCGAGGGTGCCGGGCGCGCACGTTGCCATGGCGCGCGTCGGCCGATGATGCGCGGCGCGACGCGCCGTCCGGGTCGCCTTCCGGCGACCCCTGCACGAAAACCTCTTTGCCTCCCGGCGGCTCCTACACGATGCGCGCGACGGGGGGCCTGTAGGGGCGGCCGGAAGGCCGCCCGGCGGTGCCGGACGCGCGCGGTGGGCCGTCAGGCGAGCAGGCGGACGTGGCGGGCGGCGGCGGCGCGCGCCTCGGCGAGCTCCCGCGGGGTGGGGCGGCGATCGAGGGGCGGACGTCGGGCGGCGCGC
>Ga0256914_1002669_pt1 | contig 14701 bp, 16 predicted proteins | sample HulkmetaG_FD_191571 | JGI IMG/M metagenome (GOLD analysis project Ga0256914, IMG submission 191571) | Hydrothermal chimney microbial communities from Main Endeavour vent field at the Juan de Fuca Ridge, Pacific Ocean - Hulk | ecosystem: Environmental > Aquatic > Marine > Hydrothermal vents ... | reverse complement strand
TGGAAAAGGAAATATCTCAGGTTGCAACATAGGCCTGGTACCTGACCACATGATTCGTAACTCTGTTGTTTCACGGCCGTAATTTGTATGTTGGCGCAGACGCTCCGGATGTGTTCGGGTAAGCGGGGCACGAGACTCCGCAGGGTACCCGTGAAGGCTTACGATTGCTCTCCCGGTCCGGGCCAGGCTATCATATGTAGTCGAGAATGGAGAGTTTCGACACCTTGCCGGTGATGCTCAGGGCCGCCTGGTAGGCAGTTTCCTGTTTGGTAATTTCGGTGAAGTTTTCAATGGCATCGGCATCCTCGTAGCGGGAGAGGATCTGTTTCAGATCGATCTTGACCTGTTCCTGATGCATGATTGCCTCGTCGACCCTGGCGGCGCGGTTACCCATCTGGCTGCGCAGGCGGCGGTTCTGTTCGGCTCCCTGGTCGAGCTGGTCAAGCTGGGTCTGCAGGGCAGTATTGTCACCGGTGCGGATGGCGTTCTCGGTCAGGGCCAGCACGGCAAAGAGATCGACCTTGTCTCCATCCACGCTGCCGTTCATGTCCGCATCGCCGGTAAAGAGTTCCGCCCCGGTCAGGTTGGTCTGGATCATCTCACCCGGGGAGATTTCCTGCATGACGTGATTGCCATCGCCCTGGTAGGTATAGGGCCAGGTGGCGGGATTGTTCCGGTCATAGAGGCCAGGATCAAAGGCGGGATTTTCGACAAAGGGAATGGTGTCGTCATTAAACCCGGCAAAGAGATACCTGTCATCCACCATGCCGTTGGCCGTATCCGCAAGTTCCTCGCGCAGGTTCCTGACCGCATCGGCCAGAGATGCACGGTCGTCATCATTGAGGGCTCCGTCACCGGCATTGATGGCTATTTCCTTGGCCCTCTGCATGATGTTTTCCACATGATCAAGATAGCTGTCCGTGGCCTGCATCCGGTCAAGGGACGCATTCATGGTTTCGAGATAACGGTCCACGTTGGAAATCTGCTTGCGGGTGGAGAGAACCGGGCGGATGGAAGCCGGATTGTCCGAGGGCTTGTTGAGCTTTTTCCCGGTGGCGCCGATATTGCGCAGGTCTTCAAGACGCCTGGTGACATCGTCAAGGCGCGAGCCCAGCATGCGATAGGTTGTTCCCTGTGTTGCCTTCATTGTTTACCTCTTCAGCTGGAGCAGTGAGTTCATCATCTCGTCAATGGTGGAGAGAAATTTCGCCGATGACTGGTAGCCGCGCTGAAACTGAACCAGATCGATCATTTCTTCATCCAGGTTGACCCCGGAGTAGCCGTCCCGCAGGTTCTGGAGCTGGACCAGGGCATCCTTGGCCCCGTTTAATGCCAGATCATTGCGGCTGGCCTCGATGCCGACATCAGAGACCATGTTACTGAAAAAGGCGTCATAGGTATCGCCTCCCAGGCCGGCCTGGCCGGTCCGTTCCAGGGCCGCTATGGCCAGGGCATTGGTATTGTCCCCGGACAAGGCCGTGGCTCCGGCTGCCACCTGTTCGGAACTGGTCAGGGCCACATCCATGTTACGGCTGTAGTGTTCCCCGGCGGGGATGGTGGCCGGATCGGTGAAAAAATTGAGGCCTGTTGAACCGTCCTGGCCTGTGCCGCCCTGGTGGACAGCATTGACCGTGTTGGCAAGTTCGGTCGCCAGCTGGTCAAGGTCATTGGTCAGGCCGACCAGGAATTCATCGCGCATGGAAAACATGCCCTTCATCTCGCCGGCCATCTGGTTGAGGTGGATATCCTGGCTGGTACCGGCAATGTTGAGCTGCAGATTGATATCGCTGCCATTGACAACCGGCTCGATTTTCATGGCCGTGGTGCCGGTCACCAGGGGAAGACCACCCGGGAGTTGCACGGCCAGCATGCCGCTGCCATCGGTAAAGGTCTGCACGCCCAGGCTCTGGGAGAGATCCTGGACCAGCAGGTCACGTTGATCACGGGCCGCGTTGGCCGTCTGTCCTGAAACCTCCACCTCGTAGATACGGCCGTTGATCTCTGCTATCTGGTTGAGCTTTTCATTTAAGGTATCAATTTTTGAGGCGATGGAGTTGTTGATATTGCCTCGTATATTGTCGATTTCGTCATAGGTCTTTTTGAACGAGTCGCCAAGGAGCTGGCCGCGCTGGATAACCATGTCCCGTTCGACCAGGCCGGCCGGATTGGTCGAAAGTTGCTGCCAGGCATCAAAAAAACGGTCGATATCAGAGGCCAGGTTCTCCTCCGAGACATTGAAAACCCGCTCCAGTTCGGCCAGAGAGTTGGATCTGCCCAGTTCCTCGCCATAGTCTATGTTTTTTTCCTGTAGCTGGCGATTGATGAAAAGGTCATAATCGCGCTGGACATTGGAGACCGTGACCCCCTGACCGATAAAGAAATCGTTGAAGTTGACCGCCGGGATCTGGGAGAGTTCCGCCCGCTGGCGGGAATACCCCTCTGTATTGACGTTGGCGACGTTGTTGCCGACAATTTCAATGGATTTCTGGTTGGTTATCAGGCTGGTCTTGCCCGCGTTCAGTGCTGTAAGAAGTCCACCCATGGTCTTGTCCGGATAGTGTTGGAAAGGTCTTGTAACAGGTGTTTGTCCGGCCGGGCCGGCCCTGTTGCTTGTCGGTGCGACAGGCATGCGGCCTGTCCATTATTCGTATCGGCTGAAAAGGCGTGAAAATTTAGCTGAAATTTCTGGCTGGTGGGAGAGTGAAAGGACAGGTGGCAAGGGCAAAAAAAAACAGACAGGCCCGAAGCGGGGGCCTGTCTGCAAAAAAGAGGGGGAAGTAAGGAAAGCGTTTTCAGATGCGGCCGGAAAGCAGGCGGCCGTTTATGGTCGGGGTGGCGGGGGCGCCATGCTGTCCATAGGATGTCGGTACCGTGGTGCGGCCAAAAAACTCCATGGTGTCCTGGATCCAGTTCAGGGTCGATTTGAACAAAAAGGCATTACGCCTGTTTTCCTTCTGGATCTGGCGGGCATATTTCCGGTCTTCCGGGGCAAGTTCCCGGATGCCGTCCAGCAGGGCAATGAGTGCTTCTTTTTCTTCCCGAATCCGGGCCATGCCCTCCATATCCATTTTTTTTGCGTATTCCCGCTCCTCCCGGATGCAGTCCCGCAGACGGATCAGGTTGTGGCGCACATCTTCCCTGCCCATGGTGTTATGCCTCTTCCACCAGGAATTTGAGGAGGCTTGAAGCGACCTTGTTCAGATCCGGCTCATAGGTGCCGCTGGCAACCTGCTCTTTGAGTTCCTGCACCTTGGCTGCCCGGGCATCCTCGGACGCCGAGACCGTCTGGCTGCTGCCTGCTCCCTGAAGCGCTGAAGAAAACGATGCGCCGTCCTTTGCCTCTGTCTTGCCTGCCTGGCCGACTTCACCCGGGCGGGTGGTCTTGCCGCTGCCGCCGATGGGTCCGAAGCCCCGTACGCCAAAAAATTCAACCGTCATCATGATTACCCCCGTATATCTGTTATTCAGCGGACCGGGAGTCCGCAACCCATTTATCCAGTTTCTCCATGACCGCATCGTATGTGTCATAGGAAATGTCAGGAAGCCAGCCGCCAAAGGCATCAAGCGCCTCCTGAAAGCCCTTGTCCACCCCTTCCTTGATGGCATCGATGCGGGATGGATCGCCTCCGGCTATGCCGACGGCAAACTGAAAGATCCGTTCGGATGTTTTATCAACGCCAAAATAGCCGTCATCGGATACCAGCTCGGCCGCTTCGTCCTGGGTAATCCCGGCAAGGTCGACCTCGGTGTCGCCCATGCTGATCTTTGTGTCGATCCCCTGTTCCTTCAGGAGGTTGGCTACCATCCCGCGCAGCATGTCATACATATCACCCTGGCTCATATCCACGGTCATTGACGCTGAATAGGTAGGGGCGATGTCAGAACCGCTCTGCAGTTCGACTTTGTCGGTCAGCAGTGCGTAGGCTGCCTGGGCTGAATTTTCAGGTGGACGCACCGCTCCTGTCTGAAAATCCGGCTGGATCTGCTGTGGTTTGTACTGGGATGTATTATCAAGCGTAGTAAGCATTTTTTAGCCTCCCTGCTGGAGTTACGAAGCATCCGTGCTTCCTGGCAACCGGAAAATCTTCTTCCGGTTACCATGAATATCGGCAGGAAAACAGTAAAACTTTATGCTTAAAATGAATTTTTTTAATTATTTTTTTTGGTGGGGATCGAGCAGGCGTTCCATCTGGCGATACATCTGATCGGCCAGGCCCAATGACTGGTGACGGGAAATTTCCTTGGCCACCTCGCCATCGAGCATGTCCTGGTAGATTTCATGGGCAGTGTCTTTTTCAAACAGACCGCCGTCCGGAATGGACTTGCGCATGGATTTGAACATGGACTGGATAAAGATGGCCTCAAAGTCCTGGCAGGAGCGGCGCAGGGACTCCCTGTCCCGCTGGCCGCGCCTGTCTGTTGCGGTCGCGGCCGTGTCCGGCGGGAGCAGGGGCAGGGCGTCAACAGGTTTCATGATCAGATGATCCGCAGTTCCGCGTGCAGGGCACCGGCGGCCTTGATGGCCTGGAAGATGGCGATCAGATCCCTCGGCGTGGCGCCGATGGCGTTGAGGGCCTTGGCTATCTCGCCAATGGAAACGCCCATTTCCAGGACAACCAGGTTGCCCTCGTCTTCGACCACGTTGATGTTGGTCTGGGGCGCGGCCACTGTCTGGCCGGCGGCCAGGGGATTGGGCTGGGTCACATCCATGGCCTCTGAGATGACCAGATTCAGGTTGCCGTGCGAGACCGCCACCGTGGAGATGCGCACATCCTGGCCCATGACAATGGTGCCGGTCCGCTCGTTGACCACAACCCTGGCCGGCGCATCGGCCTCGACCTCAATACTCTCAAGATCAGCGATAAAACCGACCACATCCTCCCGGTAACTGATCGGCATCAGCACCTTGACCGTGCCGCTGTCCGGAGAATGGGCCGTGGCCGGGCCGAAACGGGCATTTATGGCCTCGACCATTCGGGCTGCCGTGGTGAAGTCAGCGTCCTTGAGTTCATACGTCAGATCACCGGTCGGCGGCAACTCCCAGCCTACCGAGCGCTCGACAATGGCGCCATTGGCCAGCCGGCCCGAGGTGGGGTGATTTTTCTGCACCTTGGCCGCCTTGCCGCCAAAGGCAATGGCACCGACGGCCAGCGGCCCCTGGGCCACGGCATAGGTCCTGCCATTGGGCCCTTTAAGCGGCGTCATCAGCAGCGTGCCTCCGGCCAGGCTGGTGGCATCGCCCATGGTGGAGACCTGGACATCGATCTTGGTGCCGGGCCGGGCAAAGGGGGGCAGGGTGGCGGTAACCATGACCGCGGCCACGTTGTCGGTCTTCATCTGTTTGAACACCTCGGGCGTAATCGACATGCCCAGCCTTTTGACCAGGTTGATCAGGGCCTGCTTCGTAAAGACCGATTTCTTGATATCATCGCCGGTTCCGTTTAAACCAACCACCAGTCCGTAGCCGAGCAACTGGTTGTCACGCACCCCCTCGATACTGGCCAGATCCTTGATGCGGGCCGCCAGCGACGGTGTAGCCGTGTAGAAGAGAACAAGCAGGCCGAGGGCCATTATCCTCCAGGTATTGGGTCTGTAATATTTCATGTCCATACCTCCTGCTGAGTCAGGAACACCGCTCAGAAGGGCCATACGTTATCCACGATCCTGGTCAGCCAGCCGGGCTTTTGCTTATCGGAGATAATACCCTTGCCCGTGTAGGCAATCTGGGCATTGAGGATCTTGCTCGAATCCACCTCGTTGGCGGCGCTGACATCCCAGGGCCGGACAATGCCGGTCAGGTAGATGATCTGGTTCTCATTGTTGACCACCACTGACTTGCCACCCCTGATTTTCATGTTACCGTTAGGATACACCTTGATCACCTGGGTGGTCAGAGTGGCGACCAGGTCTTCCTTGCGGGTGGTCTTGCCTGATCCCTTGAACTTGTTGTTGAAGTTGGCTTCGATCATATTGGATGGATCAAAATTGGGATTTTTTTCCTGCAGCACCTTTTCAAAACCGAAAAAGGTGGGAATGCCGGCCTTGATGCCGGTGTTCTTGTCGGTTTCCGTGGATGATTCCTTGCTGGCGCTGGCCTGCTCCCTGATCACCACGGTGACAATATCCCCGACCCGGTGCGCGCGCAGATCAGCTATCCAGTTGCCCTCATCACCGTTATAGAGCGAACCGGGCGATATGGGCAGCCGGTTGTCGACCACAGGCGGTTCAAGGGGTTCGGGCACCTTGACCACCTCCTGTTTGCTGGTTGCGCAACCGTTCAGGCCCAGCCCAAGCAACAGGATGGCCCCGATAAAATAATGAGTTGTCACTGATCGGGTTTGCATGTCAGAACTCCACTGTCACGATGCCGGGAGCATCCACCCGGCAGTAGACAAGTTTGTTGGAAGCGATGTTCTTGACCCGGATAAAATCACCGGGTCGGCCGTCCACGGTGGCAATACCAGTGGTCGAGATCTGCAGACTGCCCTTGCTGGCAAAGATCTTGACCGGTTCACCCTTGCGGATCACCGGCGGCGGCGCGACATTATGACGGTCAAGGGGCTGGCCCGGCCGGATGGAACGGATGGCCTGCAGCCCGATGGCTTTTTCATACGAGAGGCAGGGAACATCCAGACGGGCTATATCCTGCCTGGTCATGGTGATCTGGTCGGCGCTGATAATACTGCCCCGGCGCAGGCTGACCACGGCGGTTGCCACCTCGGCCATGGCCTCGAGTTTGCCCCGGACCGTGATGTTTTTCACTACCTTGCCATCCACCTTGAAGAGGATATTAAAGCTGGAACTGCCAATGATTTCCGGCCTGGAAGGCGTCACCGTGTAGGTGAGTTTTCCTGTTGGTAGAATGATTTTTTCCGGGGTCCTGATCCGGGTGAAACGGATGTCCGCATCGGGCAGGCGGCGCAGGTTCCGGCTGATATAGGCGGCTATGATTTCCTTGAGCTGTTCTCTGCCGACAGCCTGTCCCAGCCGTTTAACGGTAATCTTCTCCGGTCCCTGCCAGTGCAGATTCTTGCCGGCCATTTCATGTCTGAAGCGGGCCTTTATTGAACCTGTCTTCAGTTCTCTCTCCTTACCCGGTTCCGGGGCATGGCTGATCCTGGTTGCAGCCAGTTTTTTCGCCAGAGGACCATCGGGATTGATACTGGCAACATCACCCAGGGTGACATACGTATCCGTCACCGTGGCCCGGTCGCGCAGGGTAATATCAATGGCCCATGCCGGCAGACCTGCGGCAATGGCCGCAAGACAGGCAAGGAGGGCTGTGAAAAGGACGGATCGTTTCATGGCTTAGACCATGTTAACAACAGTCTGCATCATTTCATCGGACGTGGACACCGCCTTGGAGTTGATTTCAAAGGCGCGCTGGGTAGTGATCATGCCGGCCATTTCCGCCGTCAGGTTGACATTTGACTGTTCAAGATATCCCTGCAGCAGGGTGCCGTAACCGTCCGTGCCCGGCGTGCCCACCGTGGCAGTGCCCGAGGCCTCGGTTTCGCGAAACAGATTCTTGCCGATGGCCAGCAGACCGGCATCATTGACAAAGGTGGCCAGGTCGATATTACCCAGTTCCGTGGATTCGGTGTCGTCACCGAGAATGGCGCTGACCACACCGGTATCGCTGATCGTGACCTGGCGTGCGTTTTCCGGAATGGTGATGGTGGGCAGGATGGGATAGCCCTCCGGGGTGACCAGGCGGCCTGTCCCGTCCCGATTCAGGTTGCCGGCCCTTGTATAGGCGGTATTGCCGGTTGGCAGTTCGACCTGGAAAAAACCGGCTCCCTCGATGGCCACATCATACTCGTTGCCGGTCTGGATGATATCGCCTTCGCTGAATACCTTGGTCACCGCCGCCGGCCGCACGCCAAGACCCACCTGGATACCGGAGGGCGACTGGGTGCCGTTATCCGAGGTAGGCGCGCCCGGAACCTTGACGTATTGATAAATCAGATCCTGGAACGAGGTGACGCTTTTCTTGTAACCCGTGGTCGAGACATTGGCCAGGTTGTTGGCGATCACGTCCATGCTCAGGTCCTGAGCGCCCATGCCGGTGGTGGCGGTCCATAATGATCTCATTTCTGTCTCCTTATTCTTATCAATCTCATAACATGCGGTCTGATCAGGCAACCGTGCCCAGTTCGCTCTGCCGTTCGTTGATGGTGGAATAGCTCTTCTGCACCTTGACGCAGGCGTCAAAGCGGCGCTGGGTTTCGATCATCCGGGTCATTTCCTCGACCATGTTGATGTTGGACATCTCCAGGCTGCCCTGGACAATGCGTGCCTCTCTGGCGGGCTGGGAAGTGGCCCCTTCGCCAAGGCGCCAGAGGCTGTTGCCTGTCTTCTCAAGTTTGGCCGGATCAGATACGCTGAAAACACCGATCCGCTGGCCGCTCGGGGTATTGTCAAGGATGATGTTGCCTGACTCATCGATGTAGATTTTCTTGCCCTGGGCATCGGGCAGCTGGATGGGCTGGCCGGATTCATCGACTATATTGAAGTTGTCGGAGTTCTTGAGCATGCCGTTTGGGTCAATATAGAAACTGCCGTTGCGGCTGAAAAAGGTCTGGCCGTCGCGCTGGATCTTGAAAAAACCTTGCCCGGAAATGGCCACATCGAGATCCCGGCCCGTATCCCGGAGCGCACCCTGGCCGAAATCCGTGCCAATGGTGCGGATACGGCTGTAATTGATACCCCTGGCCCGGCCGGTCTGCTGCGTGCCCTTGAGCAGGGATTCAAAACTGATCCGGTCCTTCTTGAAGCCGGTAGAGTTGAGATTGGCCAGGTTGTTGGCAATGTTGTCCATGGCCTGCTGCCGCGATATGGAGCCGCTCAGTGCGCTGTATTTTCCGGAAACCATGATGTTCTTGTATGACCTTGTTTTTCTTTTTGTCTGTATTTTTCTGTTTATCCGAAAATCGCCACGAAGCACGGCGCCAACCATGCCGAAGTGACAGATTTTCATTGTTTGTTGTGGTCGGCCAACTTGGTCCAGCCATGCTGGTTTATCTATCTATCGGTTCAAATTGAAAAAATCTTTACCGGAACCTTGTCTGTACACCTGTCCTGCATATTTCTCATGCTGCCTTTTTGCCAGCCGCCATGCGCAGCGAGGCAAGCTGGCGGGCCTCGATGATGGAGATACCCAGGATCTCCGCTATTTCCTCGACCTGCATTCCCTTTTGCTGCAGTGTGCTGAAATAACGATATTTTTCAGGGGCTTCGCCGGTAATGCCAGCCTGGATCTTGAGGCGTGGTTTCTGAAAACCGGTGTGCCTGGCTGCTTCCTCAAGAAGATGAGGGAAGGCGGTCCGCGCCGGTTTGGTTTCCTGGTCCGCCTCGGCCAGGGCCTGTTCCACCCGGTTGCAGAGCTGTTGGATTTTGTCCAGTTCCATGCCATGCCGACGGCGGAGCAGGACGAAACCAAGAATCGCACCCGTCATCAGAAAGAGGGACAGGGCAAACAGGGGTTGTTGAAGAAGTTCCATGGCAGGGCTCATTCGTCGTAGAGTTCATTGTTGAGCAGCTTGACCTTCAGCTTGATCAGGGCCTGGCTGTGCAGCTGTGAGACCCGGCCCTCGGTGACACCGATTACCTCGGCTATCTCCTTCTGGGTCAGCTCTTCGTAATAGTAGAGAGCAACGACCAGCCGCTCCTTTTCGGTGAGTTCTTCAAGCACCTCGGCCAGAAGCGCCGTCATCTCCTGGTTTTCTATCAACTCCAGCGGTGTCGGGCCGCCGCTCTCCTCCAGGCTGTCGAGAAAACTGCGCCCCTCTTCAGAGTGGTCCAGGGTTTCGTTGAGGCTTACGCAGCCAAGATGCGAGACCTTGGCAAGGGTGTCGTGATACTCTTCCAGGCTCATGTCCAGGGCTTCGGCCATCTCGTCTTCCTCGGGAGAACGGCCCAGTTTTCTCTCCAGGCGGAGCATGGTCTGGCTGAGTTGGTTGTGTTTTTCCCTGAGCGAGCGGGAGAACCAGTCCAGCTTGCGCATCTCGTCAAAGATGGCGCCCCGGATCCGGTATTCGGCAAAGGTGCGGAACTTGGCACCCTTGGTCGGATCATACTTGTTGGCCGCGTCAATCAGACCCTCCATGGCCGCGCTGGTCATGTCATCCCTGCTCATGAACGAGGGAACCTGCGGAATCATGCGCTGGACAATGATCTCGACCAGCGGCATGTGTTCCCGGATGAGCTGGGAGCGGTCGTCAAGCGGTGGCACGGATGAGTAGACCATGTTTCAGCGGTTGTTTATGTGTTCAGACATAAATAACTTATCCCTTGTTGCCGAAATCAAGCAGCCGTTTCCAGAAAAACTGGATCGAACCCTTGGCCTCCAGCGTTTTGGGTTCCTGGAGCATGGAGCGGGACAGGGCCTCGAAGGCGGCGCTGGTTTTTGACTCCGGATACAGCTGCACCATGACCTGCTGTTTGCGGATCGCCTCAACCATGAGTTTGTCACGGGGAATCGAGCCCATGTAATCGATGGAAATGTCCAGGTAGCGGTTGGCGACCATGGTCAGTTTCCGGTACACGTCCAGGGCCTCTTCCTCGCTCTTGATAAAGTTGACAATCAGATTGAACCGTTTTTCATGGTACTGATTGGAGAGCAGCTTCATCAGGGCATAGGCATCAGTTATGGCCGTGGGTTCGGGCGTGGTCACCACCAGGATCTCCTGGGCCGCGGTGGTGAAATAGGTCACGTTTTCCGAAATTCCGGCCTCGGTGTCTATAAGGACAAAGTCAAAGTCATTGTGCATGGCATCCAGGGCCTCGAGCAACCGCAGCTTCTGCTCCGAGTCAAGACGGGTGAACCGTTGCACGCCTGATCCGGCCGGCAGAATTCTGATCCCGAGCGGTCCTTCGACCAGGATTTCTTTCAGGCCGCACTCGCCGGCAAAAAAATGGTTCAGGTTGTGGCTTGGCGCAAGCCCGAACACCACGTCGATATTGGCCAGGCCCAGATCGGCATCGAGAATAAGCACCCTTTTGCCCATCCTGGCAAGGAGCACGGCGATATTGGCCACCACCGCTGTCTTGCCCACGCCGCCCTTGCCACTGGTGATGGAAAGAACCCGGGTGGCCGGGCCCGGGCCGGTTTCTTCGCCTGTCTGGCCCGGACGCATTGATCTGAGCGTGCCGGCCTGGTCCATGGGGCGTGTTTCCTGCTCAACCATTGTTCTTCACTGCGCTGGGGTTCATGATTGATTCGGCAAGGATGGCCGGGGTCGCGGCAATGATATCCTCTGGCACGCGCTGGCCATTGGTCAGGTACGAGATGGGGATATCCAGGCTGTAATGGATGTTCAACAGCACCCCGAGCAGGCAGCACTCGTCAACTTTGCTGAAAATAACACTGTCCACAGGCAGGCAGGAAAACTGGCTGACAATGGTCTCCAGTTCGGCCTCCCTGTTTGTGGCCGGCAGAAGGAGCTGGTTCTCAATGGCGAATTCAGGGCGGAGAAAGGCGCCCATCTCTGCTATTTCCAGGCCATTGGCCGGACTGCGGCCGGCGGTATCAATAAGGATCAGATCACAGTCATTGTGCCGGGACAGGGCCTGGGCCATGTCCCGGGGATTGATGACCACCTCGACCGGCAGACCCATGATCTCGCCATAGACCTTGAGCTGTTCCACGGCCGCGATCCGGTAGGTATCGATGGTGACAAGGGCCACCTTGCCGCCGTATTTACTCAGGTATCCGGCAGCCAGCTTGGCAATGGTGGTGGTCTTTCCCGCGCCGGTGGGACCGATCAGGCTGATCCGCTTCTGCTGCCCTGGTCTGCCTGCAAGCGCAGGGCTGACTGTAAAGAGCTTGGCCAGGGCCGTGCTGAGGATGGCATGGGGTGTCTCCTTGCCGCTGTCACCGGGAGCGAGCAGGTCACCGGTGAAACGGGCTACCAGGCCGGCCACCTGCGGGTTCAGGCCACGGGCAAGAAGAAGCTGAACCACTGGATCGGAATCACCGCTCATCTGGGCCGTTCCCGGATGTGTCGGGCCGGGATGGGTGCGTGGCGACGTATCCTGTTGGACCATCCTGCGTGACAGGCTGTCAATAATCTGCTTCAGTTCCCTGATTTCACGCGACAGACTGTCCGTATCCCCGCTCAAGGGTTCCTGTTCAACCGGCCGCGTATACCCGGTGTCGGATGATTTCTCTTCTTCCGCTGCCCTGGCCCATATGTCCTGGTAGGTCAGTGTTTCCTGCGTCAATGCTCTGTCTCCGGCCATGGCAGCGGCCGAGGGAGAAAAAACAGGTCTGGCCGGTTCATTTTCTTCCGGCCAGGGCGAATCAATGGCCGCGGTTATTTCCAGGGTCGGCTTGCCGAGCATGCCAAGTTTGCCGTTTCTGATTGTCCTGGTCGACAGGATCAGGGCATCTGGGCCCAGATCTTCCTTGACCATTTTCAGACCCGTGGGCATGTCTACTGCTTCAAAGACCTTAACTTGCATCGATGGTTACCGTTCCAATGGATTTAATCTTGATATTGGCGGTGATCTCGTTATGGGACAGTACGGCCAGGCTCGGGAAATAGCGCTCGATCAGGCGGCGGACATGGGGCCGGATCTGCGGGATAACAAGAAGAACAGGCTGCTGGCCGCCGCCGAACGAAGAGATAAGCGTACTCAGGCTATCCAGGATCTTCTGGGCCACCTGGGGATCAAGGGCCAGAAAACTGCCATGTTCCCGATGCTGGATCGAATTCTGGATCAGGTTTTCCACCTTGGCATCCAGGGTGATAACCGGCAGGGTGCCGTCGGGCTGAACATAGGCAGAGGAAATGGAGCGCGACAGGGCATGACGTACATATTCGGTCAGCACGTCCGTATCCTGGGTATGGGGCGCGTAATCGGCCAGGGTCTCCAGGATGGTGCGCAGGTCACGGATGGCAACTCCTTCCCTGAGCAGGTTCTGCAGCACCCGCATGATCGTGCCCACGCCAAGGATATTGGGGACCAGGTCTTCAACCAGCTTGGGATAGCTTTTGGCCAGGTTGTCGAGCAGGTCCTGGGTTTCCTGGCGGCCAAGCAGTTCATGGGCATGCTGCTTGATGACCTCGCTGATATGGGTGGCCATGACCGTGGTGCAATCCACCACCGTATAACCGGCAATCTGGGCCCGCTCGCGCTGGTCTTCGGTGATCCAGATGGCGGGCAGGCCAAAGGCGGGTTCGGTGGTGGGAATGCCCTTGATGGTTTCCGTGGCCGTGCCCGGATCCATGGCCATGTAATAGCCGGGCATGACCTCGGCCGTGGCGATCTGGACTCCTTTTAAGCTGATCACATACTGGTTGGGGCTGAGCTGCAGGTTATCCTTGATGTGGATGGGCGGTACAATAAAGCCCATGGACATGGCAAACTGCTTGCGGATGGACTGGATACGGGCCAGGAGTTCGCCGTCCTGGGCCGCGTCAACAAAGGGGATCAGGCCGTAGCCAACCTCAAGCTCAAGCAGATCCACGTTGAGCAGCTGTTCGTAATCCTCTTCCGTGGCCTTGACCGGTTCCGGTTTTTCGATGAGCTGTTCCTCTGCCGCCTTCTCCCGTTCCGCCCGGTCAAGCCTGTAGGCAACAAAGGAGAGCAGGGCGGACAAAGTGAGGAAAGGGATAAATGGCAGGCCCGGAATCAGGGCAAAGAGCAGCAGGATTCCGGCCACGATCCACAGGGCCTTGGTGTAGCGGAGAAACTGTTTTTTGAGCTCATCGCCAAAGTTTTCCTTGCCCGCCGACCGGGTAACCAGCATACCGGCGGCAGTGGAGATGATCAGGGCCGGAACCTGGCCGACCAGGCCGTCGCCCACGGTGAGAATGGTATAGTTCTGGGCGGCCTCGGCCACGGGCATGCCCTTCTGCATGACGCCGATCACAAAACCGGCGCCAATGTTGATCAGGGTGATGATGATGCCGGCAATGGCATCGCCGCGGACAAACTTGGAAGCACCATCCATGGCGCCGTGGAAGGTGGCCTCGCTGGCGATCTCTTCCCGCCGCCGCCGCGCCTCGCTCTCGTCAATGAGACCGGCGTTCAGGTCGGCGTCAATGGCCATCTGCTTGCCGGGCATGGCATCCAGGGTAAAACGGGCCGCAACCTCGGCGATCCGGCCGGCGCCTTTGGTGATGACGATAAAGTTGATGATCACCAGGATAACAAAGATAACCAGGCCGACCACGTAGGAGCCGCCGACTACAAACTGGCCGAACGCCTGGATCACGGACCCGGCAGCGTTCATACCCTCGTTGCCGTGCAGAAGGATGAGCCTTGTCGAGGCCACGTTCAACGAGAGACGGAACAGGGTGGTGGCAAGGAGCAGGGAGGGAAAGATGGAGAACTCCACTGCCTTGTCTGTGTACAGGCTGATAATCAGGATCAGAATGGCCAGGGTGATGTTCAGGGACAAACACAGGTCCAGCACCATGGGCGGCAGCGGAATGATCATCAGCAGCAGGATGCCGATGATGCCGACCGAGGCCCATATATCACTGCGGGTTGCCAGTTCACGCAGGTTGATCTGGCTGAGCAGTGTCTGTGGCTGGGTGGTTTCCATTGTTAGGTCTGTTCAGTTTGATTGTGGTTTAGACGGAATTGAACAATTTATTTCTTCTGCTCGGGAACACCCTTGAGCGAATACACATAGGCCAGGATCTCGGCCACGGCCCGGAACAGTTCTTCGGGTATGGCCTGCCCCAGT
>Ga0256914_1002668_pt1 | contig 14704 bp, 15 predicted proteins | sample HulkmetaG_FD_191571 | JGI IMG/M metagenome (GOLD analysis project Ga0256914, IMG submission 191571) | Hydrothermal chimney microbial communities from Main Endeavour vent field at the Juan de Fuca Ridge, Pacific Ocean - Hulk | ecosystem: Environmental > Aquatic > Marine > Hydrothermal vents ... | reverse complement strand
GCGTTGTTGCCGTGAAAACCCTGCCGCCCACTCAGGGAGATGCCTCGTTTGGGCCAGGCGCTGGCGGAGCGCTCTTCTCTCATTGTACCCCAAGAAACCCCCGTTGAGCGCTAAAACTCCCCCTGGGCTCGCAGGCCCAACAGCCCCATCAACAAAATGCCCGGCAGAGGCAAAAACATCACCGTGCTCTGCTGGGGCTGGCCGTGATATTGCCCCAAAGTTGCCACAAAGAGCCACCACAACCCTACCCATAACACCAAAAGCACGCCCCAAACAGCGCCTTCACCAAACCGGCGCGCCAAGCGCGCCAGAACCCAAACCAGCGGCAGGAAAAGCAAAATGAAATTGCCCGGGTCGGTCGTGATTCCAATCCATTGACTGGCAACCAGCGTCAGCGCGTAGGTCCACAAAGGGAACGCCGCTTGCTGCCATGCGCGCGCCCAAGCCCACACCAGAAGCCCCGCCAACGCCAAAGTCACAGCCCAACCCAAGAGGGTTCCCCAATGGGAAAACCACCCCCGCAAAGCCGCCTGCAAGGTGGTCGGTGGCGTGTAGCCGGGATAGGCCAAGACTTCTCGCAAGTTTTGTTGCAACCACTGGGGCACAACGAGCAGGCCTGCCAAACTCAACACCACCACAGTGCCCACTGTCCAAGCTACGACCTGCCGCCTCGCTTGCCGCCAGGACCATCCCCACACAAACAGCAAAGGCAACAGCGCCAAATGGGGCTTAATCGTCGCCAGCGCCAGCAACACCCCAGCCCACGCGTCGCGGCGGGTTTCCAACGCCCATACCGCCGCGGTGAGGAAGAAGGCCACCCAAACCACCGCGTTTCCATTGATGACGGCGCGCACGCCGTGATACCACGTGAGGCTAAACAAAAGCAGCATTCCCAAGAGGCGCGCCGGCGGTTTCCAGCGCACCAGTCGCAAAGAAAGCACCAAGAGCGCCACCAGCAGCACTTCCAGGGTGGTCATCCAAACCGCGCGGGCGAGGGGGTAATTGGGAATCAGGGCAAAGGGGGCAAAAATCAGCACCGAATACAGCGGATAGGCCATCCGCATTTGGTCTTCATCGGCCCGTGCCGGGCGGCCGTAGGCCCGCGTTTGGATGCGCAAGGCCACCTCATCGCTGTAGGGGCTCAATCCTTCAAACAGCAACGCCCGCGTGCCCACCCACCGCGTGAGAAAATCATTCCCCCCTGGGTTTTGGAAGGCAAAACGCGCATTCACCCACACCAGCAGCCCCACCGCGAGCAAGAGCAGAGCCCATGCGGCCAGGTGACGCAGGCGGTGAAAACGATGCGAGGAACGCTTCATGGCGTGTGCCAACCTTCCTAAACCTTGCCGCGACGAGCGGAAGCAAGCCGAGCCGCGGTGCTACGGGAGCGCGGGAAAATCATACTGCAGGCACCACCTGCAAGGGAATTGGCGTAAACACCAAAATCAACAGGACGATGCCCGCGATGGCCAAGGCCTTTCTTTTTCCATCCAGAGGTGTGATTTGATCCAAAGGCTCGGCATAGACCCGCCCTAAGAAAAACAAGAGGAACGCCCACAGCCACCAACCACTCCACACAAACCCCAATGCGAGCAAAACCCCCAACAAAGGCCAAAACAGCCGCGGGGCTTTTTCGCCCAGCAAGGCATAGAGCACGTGGCCTCCGTCTAATGTGCCCAAGGGCACCAAGTTGAAAGCCGTCACCAGCAGGCCGGCCCATCCTGCCCAAGCTACTGGGTGCAAATACACATCCTGCCCACCCCAGGGGATGGGATGCCCCGTGAAGAAAAACTTGAGCCAATAGACCACGGGCGAAAGCCCGCCGTAATCGGCCGGTGCGGGGAGCAGCTTGCCAAACACAAGCCACTTGCTCAAAAGATAGAGGAGCGAATTGCCTTCCAGCATCAGCCCCCCCTCGGCAGGCAACGAGGTTGGCAAAGGCTGCACTGGCGAAAGGTGCAACCCCCACAGCAAAACAGGCAGCGCCACCACCATGCCTGCCAGTGGCCCTGCAATGCCAATGTCAAGGAGTACCTTTTTGTTGCGCGGTGGGGTCTTGAGACGGATGAAGGCGCCCAAAGTGCCAAAAATGCTAAAGGGGAACGGCAAAAAATAAGGTAGGGTGACTTCGGTGCCGTGGTGGCGGGCTGCGAGGTAATGGCCAAACTCATGGGCTAACAAGATGGCCAGCAAGCTCACGGTGAAAGCCAAGCCGCCCGAGAGGGCTTCCCGCAGGGCGGCGCGTGCGCCAGGACCAAAGTCGGCCGGGCCTTGATAAGCATACGACACCCCAGCCGTGAAAACGCTCAACACCGTCAACACAAAAAGCACAGCATTCCAAACCGTGCGGCTGGGGCCCGGCTCGAGCAGCCCAGGCACCAAAAGCACTTCGTGTTTGTGGCCACGCCCTTGCCGAAAAAGGGGTGTGATTTCGTAAGGCTTCAAAGCACTCTCAAGTTGGGCGTAAGCAGCCTCACTATCGCCTAAAATTTGCCCACGATAGCGTGCCAACCACCCACGGCGCTGCGGATCACCCCACGTCACGCTCTCGACCCGCATGATGCGTGCTACCAGAGCAGTCAGCACTTCAGGGTGTTGAATGTCTGCGACCGGCAGTTCGTCTCTCGCTTCCATGAACGGCTCCTTCGATGGGCCAAGCCCAAACAATGCCTCTGCGAGGTTAAGGATACCCGAAGCAGCAAGGGATTGCAAGCGCGGCGAGCCTCCCAACGGGCGCCCTCCAGCGTCCAAAGCCACGCAACGGCCAAGGCCCCGCGCCCCTTCCTGAGCAGAAAAGGCGCCACAACCCGCCTTGTGCCCCCGAACCCAACAATGACACCCCCACAAAACCCAATTTCGGGTACAATCTATGAGCATCTTCTGCCCGCCTTACTGCGCTTGCTTCAAGAGGTTTCTCATGCCTTATGCCTATTTGGTTTACAATCCTACTGCCGGGCGTGTGCCCATTCGTCCATTCATCAACCGCGCCCAAGCCGTATTGGAAAACCAGGGGTGGCAAATCAACCTTCAAGCCACACAATCGGCAGGGCATATCACCACCTTAGCCCAAGAAGCCGCGCGCGAAAACGCCGACGCCTTCTTCATTGCCGGTGGCGACGGCTCCATCAACTTGGCCACCGCCGGCTTGATGGGAAGCCGCACGGCCTTAGGCGTGCTGCCCGCGGGCACGGCCAACGTCCTCGCGCAGGACCTCCACCTGCCCACCCCCTCCCTCACCCGCTGGGATGCCGTTGAAGAAAGCGCCCGCCTCCTGGCCAACGCCCCTGCCTACTGGGCCGACGTGGGCATCTGTAACGACCGCCCCTTCCTGATGTGGGCCGGCGTAGGGCTGGATGCGGTCATCGTCAACGAGGTGGAACCGCGCTCTCGCTGGGAAAAGCCCTTCACCTTCCCCCAATATGTGCTCTCGGCCATCAAAAACACCGCCAGCTGGTCGGGCTTGCGGTTAGATGTGGAAGCCGACGGGCGACAGGTCGAAGGCACGTTTGTGCTCGCGGTGGCCACAAACATCCGCCGCTACGCCGGCGGGGTCACCGAAATTTCACCCGATGCCTATTTGGACGACGGCGAAATGGACCTCTGGCTCTTCTACGCCGAAAACCTCGCTGAAATCGCCCAACGCCTGCTGGAAGTGCTGACCCACAAACACCTCCACTCCGAAGGCGTCGCCCGCCTGCCTTTCCGACAAGCCCGCCTCAGCGGCGAACGCCCCTTGGTGATGCACACCGATGGCGAACCCAACGGCGAAGCCCACCAAATTTGGATTACCGTCCGTCCGCGAGCAATTCGGCTGCTGGTGCCGCCCGGGGGAGAAAGCCTCTTCCGCTACGCGTCAGAAAAAGTGACTCACTGATTGAAAAGCACCGCCTCATCCAGCGACGTGATTTCCCTCCCTGGCCTGCGGGGGATAACAATCTACATCTCAAGGAGAAAATCATGAACATCCGAACCATCTTGCGAGAAAACCCTCTCTACAGCCTGCTTGTCTTTGTGGTTTTGGCCTTTCTCGCGCACTTCCTACGCTGGAACGAGAGCCTGGTCTTTCTCTTCTCGGCTTTGGGGGTCATTCCCCTGGCGCAAATCATTGGCGAAGCCACCGAAGACCTGGCCGTACACACCGGCCCTCGCTGGGGCGGCCTCATCAACGCCACATTGGGGAACGCCGCCGAGCTCATCATCACCCTCTTCGCAATCAACCGTGGCCTGTTAGACCTGGTCAAAGCCTCCATTACTGGCTCCATTTTAGGGAACCTGCTTTTAGTCTTGGGGGCTTCGATGTTGGCGGGCGGCATCAAACACGGGCAACAACGCTTCGACCGCCGCCACGTCAGCAACAGCGCCATCTTGGCCGTGCTTGCCATCATGGCGCTGGCCATTCCCTCACTGGTAAGCAGCGCCATCGGCGATTTAGGGAGCACCAAAGTCGAAGCCTTCAGCATGGGCGTTGCCGGGGTCATGCTGCTGCTGTATGCACTCTATCTGCTCTACAACCATCAAACCTCCCCCGCGCACCAAGCCGACCCCGAACACTTAGCCCACGCCCGCCCCGTGCGCGACGCGCTGATTTTGCTGGGCGTAGCCACGGTGGGCGTGGCCATCCTCTCCGAACTCCTGGTGGGCTCGGTAGAGCATGTGGTCGCTCAATTTGGCGTTTCGGAATTCTTCCTGGGCATCATCCTCATTCCGCTCATCGGCAATGTCGCCGAGCACCTGGTGGCCGTCCAACAAGCCCTGCGCAATGCAATGGACCTGAGCGTGGAAATCGCGGTGGCCTCCAGCCTGCAAATCGCCCTGTTTGTTGCGCCGGCTTTGGTGTTCATCAGCCTGCTGCTGGGGCATCCACTGACCCTCATCTTCCATCCCTTCGAAATCATGGCCTTAGCCGCGGCAGTGCTCATCATGTCGCTGGTTTCGATGGATGGCGAATCCAACTGGCTGGAAGGCGTCGAGCTCTTGGCCGTGTATACCATCTTGGCCCTGGCCTTCTTCCTGCTGCCGTGAGGAACCATGAAACCTTGGCGTGACCCCTGGGTATGGTTGGCTGCGAGCATCATCGGGCTGGCGTTGGCGGGCAGCCTGGCCGCGTTTCTCTTTTTCGGGAACCCGCCGCCGCCCGAGCCGTTCACCGGTCCTGCGGCGCTGACGGTGCTCCCCGCGCCTACGGCCACGGCCACCCCGCGCGGGGCCGCTACCTTGGCAGCACGCCCGACCCCCACTCCCATCGCCCCGCCCCCGCCCCCCAACGGAAGCATCACCCTCGGCGCGTTCATCCAAATTCGCGGCACGGGCGGCGATGGCCTCCGCCTGCGCTCCGAGCCCAGCCTCAAAGGCACCATCTTGGCCCTGGCCAAGGAAAATGAAATCTTCCAGGTGGTCGAAGGCCCCCACATCGCCGATGGCTACACCTGGTGGCGGCTGATTTCCCCCAAAGACCCCCACCGCGGGGGCTGGACCGTGGCCAACTATCTGAGCTTGCTGCCCACGCCGCCGGCTCCAACCCCCACACCGTGAGGAATTGTGCTATACTGCTAACAACAGCCAAAATTTATTTCGTTTCCCATACCCATTGCAAAAAAGGAGCACGTCATGGAATATAAAATTACCGGCACCGTGATGCAAGCGCTGGAGATTATCTTAGGGCCCAACGAGGCCGTTTTCACCGAGGCCGGCGGCATGGCTTGGATGGGGGGCGCTGTCGAAATGGACACCAACACCAAAGGCGGGCTGATGAAGGGGCTGGGGCGAGCGCTCGCGGGCGAATCGCTCTTCATGACGACCTACACCTGCAAAGGCAATCGCTGCTTGGTCGTTTTCACCCCCGAAGCCCCGGGCAAGGTCCTCTCCTTAGAACTGGCTGCCGGGCAGAGTGTAATCGCACAGCGCGACGCGTTTATGTGCGCGCAAGAGGGGGTGAGCCTGGAAATGCTCTTCCGCAAGCGCCTGGGCACGGGCGTTTTCGGCGGCGAGGGCTTTATTTTGCAAAAGATTACAGGCCCTGGCGTGGCCTTTCTCGAAATCCCCGGCGAGGTGCGGGAATACACCCTCCAGCAAGGGCAAACCCTCAAAATTGACCCCGGCCACATTGCCGCTTTTGAGCCCACGGTCAACTACAGCATCGAGCGGGTCAAGGGCCTGAAAAACATTTTCTTCTCAGGCGAAGGGTTGTTTTTGGCGACCTTGACCGGCCCCGGCAAGGTTTGGTTGCAAACCATGCCGGTCATCAACCTGGCCCGCAAAATCGCCCGCTACATTCCCTCTTCCAAATAGCCGTGGGCTTCACGCCCCACACAAAAAGCCCGCCTTTTGGGCGGGCTTTTGCGTTTGATTGCGGGGCATTCACGGCGCGATTTTGACCGTCAGGGTAAAGGTTCGGGCCGGTGCTGCGTCGGCTTCCCACGGGCGCAGATAGTGCAGCGTGAGCACGGTGGTTCCTTGGCCTACGGCCTCAAAGCGCCATTCGGCTGTGCCGCCCGCGCCCAAACGCGCCCCATCCGAAGCTTGGGGGGTGTAGCCGGCTTCCTCACCCAACGGGCGCAACACGGCTCGATCTACCTCGGCAATCTGCCACAAATAGCCTGTGGTAGGGTTGGCAGCCAAACGCACCACCAGGGTTTGCCCCGGCTGCAAGGTGACAGTGGTGCCGTTGGCGTCGTCGGTGACCACTACAGGCGCTGAAGTCGCCGAGCGGCCGCACGCCACGAGCAAAAACACGAACATTCCCATCCAAAGCCAGGGCTTTTTCAGCATGATGCTCCTCCTTGGTCAGCCAAAGCAACCTTGCAGCCGGCTGAGTCCTGCCCGCGGCGCAGGTCGGGGTTACTCTTCGGCCAAGAGTTTGGCCAGGGCGTCCAAGTCAGGCGGCACCACCGGCGCGGCGGGCACGGCCTTCATGGCTGCGCCGACGTCTTTCAACCCACTGCCCGTGCTCAACACCAGCGTCGGCTCATCGGGCGCAATCAGCCCCTGAGCCAAAGCGGCCTTCAGCCCTGCAAACGCGGTGGCGGCCGCCGGCTCGGGGAAGACGCCCACTTTGCCCACTTCGGCAATGGCTTCCAAAATGGCCTGATCTGGCACGGTGAGATACGCCCCTTGGGTTTCGCGCACCGCGCGCAAAGCCCGCCAACCATCCCGCGGAAGGTCCACGCTGATGCTGTCGGCCAGCGTTTGAGCCGAAACCGGCTCGATTTCATCACTGCCAGCCTGCCAGGCCCGAGCAATCGCGGCGGAGCCTTCGGCTTGTACCCCAAACAGACGCGGCATGGTTTCCAAGAGGCCCATTTGGTGCAAATCCCAAAAGCCTTTGTAAACTCCGCTGATGATGTTGCCATCTCCTACCGGGATGAAGACGTTGAGGCGTTCCAAGCCGTGGGGACGAATGACCTGTTCGTAAATTTCATAGGCTGCGGTTTTCTTCCCTTCAGCCGTGAAGGGGTTGTACCCTGTGTTGCGGCAATACCACCCAAACTTTTCTGCGGCTGCCACCGACAGGTCGAAGGCGTCGTCGTAAGTGCCATCCACCAAGACCACCTGGGCGCCAAAGACCAACAGTTGGGCGATTTTGGCCTGGGGGGCTGTTTTAGGGGCCAAAATCACGGCCTTATGCCCCACCGCGGCGGCCATCCCGGCCAGGGCTGCGCCGGCGTTGCCTGTCGAAGCCGTGATGACCACATCGGCACCGATTTCCCGAGCCCGCGCAACCACTACCGCGCTGGCGCGGTCTTTGAACGAGGCCGTGGGGTTGGGGCTCTCGTCTTTGAGCCAAAAGCGCGTCATGCCTAACGCTTGCGCCAACCGCGGCAGCGTGTAGGTAGGCGTCCAACCAGCCCGACGGAGCGGCGTGCCCTCGCCGCCCGGGTCGCCCACTGGCAAGAAGGGGAGATACCGCCAAAGCGAGGCTTCCCGCTGGGTGGTTTGGGCAAACCACGAAGCCGCTTCCTTTTTCAAGGCTTCATAATCCAGCAACACATCCAGATTGCCGCCACACTGGGGACACGTGTAGGTCACCTGGTCGGCCTCATAGGCCGCACCGCATTGGGAACAACGGTAGGTGAAATTGGTCATGGGATGAACTCCTGGGAAGAAAGATCATGGCCACGTGCAGGCCTTTAAGGGCCCAGCATCCGCGCGAGGATTTGCTCTGCCTCGGCAGGGGGTGCGATATGCACGGTGCCGTCACCGTCGGTATGGGTGGGTATATAAGTGTAACGCACCAACTGCGTTCCTGAAAAGGTCAGGGTGAGTATTGCGCCTTGCTGCGTTTCCAACGACCAGGTTTGATCAAAGACAAAATTGCCCAAACCATAAAACACCGGCACGCCTTGGATGACTTCCATACCCTGGACCACATGGGGGTGATTGCCTACCACCACGTCTGCGCCAGCCTCGACCAGCCACCGCGCGGCGCGGCGTTGGAGATAGTCGGGGGTGGTGTCATATTCCGGCCCCCAGTGGGGCAAAGCGATGACGACGTCGGCTTGCTGGCGAGCCCAAGCCATGGCTTTGCGGACGTTGTCTTCGGTGAGCGGTGCGGCGCCGGGTGTTGTTTCGCCAGCAAACGACTTGGTCTCGATGGCGTTGAGCGCCACAAAGGCAAACCGAATGCCGTTTAGCTCCACAATGAGCGGTTGAAGGGCTTCTTCCAAATCACGCCCTGCGCCCACCGAAAGCAAACCGGCCTGATGGACGGCGTCCAACGTATCCAAAAAAGCAGCATCGCCGCCGTTTTTGATGTGGTTGGTCGCCATATTGACCGCGTCGAAGCCAGCCCACGCCATCGTATCGGCGTGGTGGGGGTCGCCCACCAAGAGATAGGTTTTCACGCAGCCGGTCGGCGGGATGCGGTCGGTCAGGGAAGCGTTGAGCAACGCCACGGCGAAATCGGCCTTCCGAATTTGGGGGGCGACTTGGGCGTAGATGTAGTGGTCATCGCCACGGCGATCTGCCGCGGCGCGCACACACCGTGCGGGCACGATGTTGCCCACAAAGAGCAACGTCACTGTGGCAGGGGTGGCGGTGGGGGTCACCGTGGGGGAAGCGGTCGCGGTGGGGACAAAGGTTGCCGTGGGGGCAAGGGGCACGAACGGGGTCCACGTGGCCGAGGGGGCTATCGCAGGCAAAGCGTCGGTTGCCGTCCCCGGCGATCCAGGCGGGGGCGCAGGCTGGCAAGCCCCCAAGACGCCCAAAAGCACCATCGCAAGCAACCATCGTTTCCACCCCATGTTACCTCCCTTAGGCCTCATCACGACAAGCCTCCAAGGCTGTGGCAATTTCTGCGCGCACCTCGGGCTCGGTTTCTTCCGCCAACGCTTCTTGCAAAGCCCGACAGGCCTCGGCCGTGGCGATCTGCCCCAACGCCCATGCGGCATGCCCCCGCACCAACGGCTCTTCGTCGCGCAGCGCCGTGCGCAAAGCCGGCACCGTGTGGGGCTGAGCGGCGTTTCCCAAGGCAACAGCCACATTGCGCAAATAGCCACGGCGTTTCGTGCGTTTGATAGGGCTGCCCTTGAACTTTTGGTTGAAAGCCTGGCGGGAAAGCACCATCTCGGCGGCCAGTTGCGGCCGCGGCACCTCTGGCCGAGGGGCCAAAATGGGGGCACCTTCCAGTGGCGCTTTGCGATTCCACGGGCATACCATTTGACAAATATCGCACCCAAAAACCCATTCGCCCAGAGACGGCCGCAGGGCAGGCGGTATGCTGCCTTTGTTTTCAATGGTCAGGAAAGAAAGACAGCGATTGGCGTCTACCGTGCGCGTGGGCAAAATGGCCTGCGTCGGGCAAGCGTCAATGCAACGGGTGCAGGTGCCGCAATGGTCAGTAACCACGGGGGCATCGGGCACCAACGCCACGCCCAAGAGAATTTCCGCCAAAATGAGATACGAGCCCCAAGTGCGGTTGATGAGCATCCCATTTTTGCCCACCCAGCCCAAGCCTGCCTGGCGGGCATAGTCCCGTTCCAACACGGGCCCTGTATCTGTGTAATACCGATTGGGCACCGGCTGGCCGAGTTGTGCTTCCAAAAAGCGCACCAGAGCCTGCAAACGCTCGAGCAAAACATCGTGGTAATCGTCGCCCCACGCATACGCAGCCACCCGCCCATAGGGCCCACCCTCTTCGGGCACGGGCAGGGCATCTTGCTGAAAATAGCGCATGCCTAACACCAAAATGCTTTGACATTCCGGTAAAATTTGCCTGGGGTCTGCCCGCCGCGCCCGATTGCGCTCCCGAGCCATGTAAGCCATCGTGGCATGATACCCCTGCTGCAACCAAGCCACGTACGCGCCATACGTTTCGGGCGGGCGGCACGCCGTCACCCCCACCAACTGAAACCCCAAACGGCGGGCCTCGGCTTTCACGCGCTCGGTCAACACATCCATCGCAACCGACATATTCCTATCTTACCACCACCTCTCGCCGCGGTCTGGCGCGTCGGGCGCGAAAACGCGCCCCATTCCACGCCAAACCAGCCCCAAGCCCAAGGAACGCAGCCCTTTTATGCTATACTGAACGCATTCTCAGCAAAGCACGCTCTGCTGTCACGCTTGGAGGTCCCATGAAACGTTCCTTCGCTTTTGTGCTGCTTTTGGCGCTGCTCCTCGCAGCGTGCAGCCATGCTTCTGCTCCTTCGGCCACGCCTGCAAGCCTGACCGTGACCCAGCCCGCCTCTGCCTCGCATTTGACCGTGCTCTTCCAAGACGATTTCTCCAACCCCAAAAGCGGTTGGGATACCATGCGCGAAGACGACGCGGTCATCGAATACACCAACGGCCATTACCGCATCTGGCTCAACTACCCCCACACCAACATCTGGGCCAACCCCGGCCTGAAATTTACCGACACCCGCACCGAGGTGGACGCCACCAAAGTCGGCGGCCCAGACAACAACGCCTTTGGCATCATCTGCCGCTACCAAGATGCGGACCACTTCTACTTCTTCCTCATCAGCAGCGATGGCTACTACGGCATTGGCAAAACCAACGGCGAGCGCCAAACGCTGCTGACCAACGACGGTAACATGAAATACACCACCGCCATTCACAAAGGCCACGCCACCAATCACCTACGGGCCGATTGCGTCGGCACCACCCTCGCGCTCTACGTCAACGGCCAACGCCTCGCCCTGGTCGAAGATGCCGAGTTTGGGGAAGGCGACGTCGGCCTCATCGTGGGCACCTTCGACCAGCCCGGTGCGGACATCGTGTTCGACAACTTTGCCGTTTATCAACCCTGAAGCCCCAAAGCGGCCGACGCCAGCTCTTCCGCGCGGCGTTCCCTGCGGCCCAGAAATTGCTGAGCCATGAAAGTCTATCTGGATACCATCGGCTGCCGGCTCAACCAGGCAGAAATTGAACGCATGGCGCGCGAGTTTCGAGCGGCCGGGCACCAACTGGTGGCCGACCCCGCGGAAGCCGACCTCGCGGTGGTCAACACGTGCGCGGTGACCGCGCACGCGGTCAGCGATTCCCGGCAACGCATCCGCCGCCTGGCACGCGCCGGCGCCAAACGCGTGGTTGCCACGGGATGCTGGGCCACGTTGGAACCCGCCCAAGCCGCCGCCCTGCCCGCGGTGGAAACCGTGGTGCCCAACGCGCACAAAGACACTTTGGTCGCACACGTTTTGGGCCTGCCGCCCCAAACCTTCGACCTGGAACCCATCGCCCGAGAGCCCCTCCCAGGGAGCCGCGCCCGCACCCGCGCCTTCATCAAAGTGCAAGACGGCTGTGACAATCGCTGCACGTTTTGCGTCACCACCCTGGCGCGCGGCCCAAGCCGCAGCCGCTCCGAAGCCGACATCTTGGCCGACATCCAAGCCGCCCTGCAAGGCGGCGCGCAAGAAGTAGTGCTCACCGGCGTGCACCTGGGCTCTTGGGGGCACGACCTCACGCCCCCACGCCACCTCCGCCATTTGGTGCAGGCCGTGCTGCAAAACACCGCCGTCCCCCGCTTGCGGCTCTCTTCCTTAGAGCCGTGGGACCTGGACGAAGCCTTCTTCGCCCTCTGGGAAGACCCCCGCCTCGCCCGACACCTGCATCTGCCTCTGCAATCGGGCAGCGCCGCCACCCTACGCCGCATGGCGCGCAAAACCACGCCCGAAGCCTTCGCCCGCTTGGTAGCCACCGCGCGGCGCCTCATCCCCGAGGTGGCCATCACCACCGACCTCATTGCCGGCTTCCCTGGCGAAACCGAAGAAGAATTTGCCGAGACCCTGGCCTTCGTCAAAAGCATGGAGTTTGCCGGCGGGCACGTCTTCACCTATTCCGAACGGCCGGGCACGGCCGCCGCCCGCATGCCCCACCCCGTGCCGCTGGCGGTGCGCAAAGCCCGCAACGCCATGCTGCGCCAAATCCTGGAAGCCTCGGCAGCCCGCTACCGACGACGCTTCATCGGCCGCACCCTCACCGTGCTTTGGGAAAGCGCAACGCCCACGGCCGAAGGCGGCTTCCTGCTGCGCGGGTTGAGCGACAATTATCTGCGCGTCCAAGCCCACGCGCCCGAAAACTGGTGGAACCGCTTGATGGATGTCCACATCACAGACGAACACGAAGCCACCCTCAGCGGGCAAATCGTATCACCCGAAAGGCACCCCCCACCAAAGGTGCGAAGAAGGCAAAAATAGGGTAAGATATGCCTAACACGCGCCCCAATGCCAAGCCCTCTGGAGAACACCCCATGCTGCTCACAGTGGATATCGGCAACACCAATATCACCCTGGGCATCTACCAAAACCGCCAACCCGGCCCCCGCTGGCGGCTGGCCACCGACCATCGTCGCATGCCCGACGAATATGGCTTGCAATTCATTGGCTTGCTCAACCATGCCGGCATCACCCCGCAAGACCTCACTGGCGTGTGTGTGGCCTCGGTGGTTCCTCCCCTCACAGGGCGGGTGGTCGAGGCCAGCCAACGCTATCTGGGGCTCGACCCGCTGGTGGTGCAAGCAGGGGTGCGCACTGGGGTGCGCATCCGCTATGAAGACCCGCGAGCAGTGGGCGCAGACCGCATCGTAGACGCCGCGGCCGTTCAGCACCTTTATGGCGGCCCAGCCTGCGTGGTAGACTTTGGCACCGCAACCACCTTCGACGCGATTTCCAAAGAAGGCGACTACCTCGGCGGGGCCATCGCACCCGGCATCGGCATCGCCTCTGAAGCCCTGTTCATGCGCGCGGCCAAACTGCCCCGCGTCGAACTCAAACGCCCGCCCAACGCCATCGGGCGCAACACCGTCCACGCAATGCAATCAGGGCTGCTCTTTGGCTATGTCGGCTTGGTCGAAGGGCTGGTCGCCCGCTTTCGCCGCGAACTGGGGCCCGAAATGAAGGTCATCGCCACCGGCGGCCTGGCCGAAATCATTGCCCAGGAAACCTCGGTGATTGACATCATCAACCCCTGGCTCACGTTAGACGGCCTCGCGCTCATCTGGGAAATGAATCAACAACCTTGAGGCCTCTATGCCTTTGCTCGCCGAAGATCACACCTACTTTCGCGAACTACAAACCCGCACCGGTTGGGGGCGCACCCTGGCCCGCTTTCTCGCGTGGTGCCTGCCGCCCACACCCACCCGCATGTTAGACGTCGGCACCGGCCCAGCCCTGGCCCCAGCCTTGGCTGCTACGCAAGGACACTGGGCCCTTGGCGTGGACAACGACGCACAAATGTTGGCCCAACGCCTCCACCCCTTGGCGGTCTTAGCCGACGCGCGCCATTTGCCCTTTCCCGCGCGGCAGTTTGGCGTCACCACCGCCAGCAACCTGCTCTTTCTGCTCGCCGACCCGCTCCCCGCGCTGCGCGAAATGGCCCGCGTGACCGCGCGGCACGGGCGGGTGGCTGTCCTCAACCCCTCAGAGCACATGACCGTGGCTGCAGCCCAGGCCCTGGCCGACGCCCGCGGGCTGGAAGGGCTGGCACGCGCCTCCCTGCTCAACCTGGCCGCCCGCGCCGAGGCCCACCACCGCTGGAACGCCTCAGCCCTGGCCGCCCTCTTCGCCCGCGCCGGCCTAAAATTGATCGCCACCCGCACCGCGATGGGCCAAGGGCTTCTCCGCTGGGGATGGGGCATCCCACACACTGTTTAGGGGAGAAAAACATGACACAGGTGTACATTGCCCTCGGCTCTAACCTCGGCGACCGCGCCGCCAACCTGGAACGAGCCTTCCACGCACTCCGCCAGAAGGTCCACATCACCCACACATCCTCGGTTTACGAAACCGAACCTTGGGGCTACACCGCCCAACCGGCCTTCCTCAACCAAGTGCTCGGCGGCGAAACCTCCTTAGGCCCCGACGCGCTGCTGACCTTCCTCAAATATGTCGAAGCCGACTTAGGGCGCGCCCCCACTTTCCGCTACGGCCCCCGCATCATTGATTTGGATATCCTCTTCTACGGCGACCTGGTGCTGGAAACCCCTCGGCTGACCATCCCCCACCCGCGCCTTCACGAGCGAGCCTTTGTGTTGGTGCCCCTGGCCGAAATCGCCCCCGACCTGCGCCACCCCGTGCTGGGGCGCACCATCGCCGAACTCCTCGCCGACGTAGACACCCGCGGCGTAGAAAAATACAACCCACCTCCAAACCCGTCCTAATCCCGCATCCTCCCCATGCTGCTCACCACCCCGACCCCCCTCGCGAAAGCCTACGGCGCGCGCGACCTCTTTCAGAACGTCCGAGTCAGCGTGCCCCACGCGGCGCGC
>Ga0256914_1002667_pt1 | contig 14704 bp, 14 predicted proteins | sample HulkmetaG_FD_191571 | JGI IMG/M metagenome (GOLD analysis project Ga0256914, IMG submission 191571) | Hydrothermal chimney microbial communities from Main Endeavour vent field at the Juan de Fuca Ridge, Pacific Ocean - Hulk | ecosystem: Environmental > Aquatic > Marine > Hydrothermal vents ... | reverse complement strand
TTTTTGGGTTTGTGGGAATCCTTATTTTTTGTGGGGTCGTTGATTTATTTACGATGTAGGTGGTTGTTGTGGGGTTTGCTGCGGCGTTGTTGGCGGCTGCGGCCGCGCTTTTTGTTGCTTGGAATAATGGTTCTAATAATGCTGCTAATGCTGTTGGTACTGCTGTTGGTGCTAGGGTTTTGAGTGCTAGGCGTGCTTTGTTTATGGCTGCTGTTGCTAGTTTTGCTGGGTCTGTTGCTTTGGGTATTTACGTGACGAACACGATTATGAGGGGTATTGTTAATACGATGAGTATTTCTGGGGACGTCGTTGTTAAGGGGATGATTTCCGTGTTGATTGCTGCTGGTCTCTGGACGCTTTTGAGTACTTTCTTTAAGGTTCCTATGAGCGTGCATGTCTGTATTGTTGGTGGCGTTATTGGGTTCGGCCTCGCTGCGGGGTCCTCGACGATTAGTTGGGGTGAGGTCGCTAAGATCTTGATTGCTTGGGGCGTCGTGCCCTTAGCTACTGCGGGCATGGCTTACGGGCTTTACGCGGCGTTCGGTAAGGCTTTCAGGGACCCGTCCCTCGCTAGGGTGGCCGTTATTTCCGCATCCTACTTGACGGCCGGGGCGCCGACTGTGCTGATACTGCTTAAGACCGTGAGCGCCTCAAGCATAGCGTTGGTGGCCGGGGTCACCGCCGCCGTCTCGACCGTCGCCGCCGTCTTGGTCTACGCTTACTGGAAGCACGTGGTTGGTAAGGGGAGGAACCCCCTTATGGAGGCCTCCAGGGTGCTCCTGATCATGGCGGCCGCCTCCATGGCGTTCTCCTTCGGGGCTAACGACGTCGCTAACTCGGCCGGGCCCCTGGCAGCGATACTCTACGCGGAGGGGTGGGGTAACGTCGCTCAAGTCATGTGGGTGTCCCTACTGATCGCTGCGGTGGGGCTCTCGGCCGGGATAGCGTTGTGGGGTTCTAAGGTGATTGAGACCGTGGGTGAGAGGATAACCCCGCTCTCACCGCCCTCAGCCTACGTGGCCCAGATGTCCGCGACCCTGGCGATGCTCGTCGTGTCCAGGCTCGGGATACCTGTCTCGACCTCCATGGCCATAGTGGGTGGTGTGATGGGTGTGGGGCTGTCGAAGGGGATTAGAACACTGAACGTTAAGGTGCTCGCCAGGATCTTCGGCATGTGGTTGCTTGCGTTGCCAGCGACGATAGCCTTAACGTACGCCCTGACCTACGCCCTAATGCATTCTGGCTTGCGATGATCAGCCCTTAAGGGGGCATTGCGCGTTACCTAAAACTGTATCTTAGGTAGATTAAATTTAATACTTGTTTAGAAGTTGTACAGTAAATGAGGTAAACAGGAATGGACAGAAAGCACGCAGCAATAATCGCTGCGTCCACAGCAACACTCATCATAGTGCTGGCGGGCTTCATGCTGGGCTTCCAGACAGCCTCAAGCACCGCCAAATCCCTCCAGGTCAAGGGGGTGGAGCTACGCACCATAAGCCTCGGGCAGGGAGCCAAGAACGCGGCACTCACCGCCGACCTACTCCTAGATAACCCACTCCCCGTCCAAGTAACGCTCAACGGCGTCAAGTACAGCATCTACGTGGACGACGTGCCCGTCGGCGAAGGAATGTTGAGGGAGGCCACGCTGAACCCGGCCTCACGCAACAGGGTCACGCTAACCGTAACCACTAACGACGAGGTCGCCGTGAGCACCTTAACCAACGCGGTCAGTAAGGGCTACATGGTGCTGAGGGTCGAGGCAAGCTACGAACTCCCGGTGAGTTGGTTCGGGCTAATCAACATACCGGATAAGGTGGAGTTCTTCGTGAATTACTCAAGACCGGTGCACGTAAACGTAGCCACGCAACCCGCCAGCACCGGGTGATGGGCTCCGAGGGACCTAGACTCCTCACCCATCACCCGGTACCTCGCTGAATGCTCCGGAATTAACTTAACGTTACTCGCCTACCTCGTGGTCGGAGAGGGGTTCGGCACTCATGTTCCTTAGTGAGAGGATCTTAATGATGTCGGCCACGTCCTCCGCGTAGTCCGTGGCTGTTTCGAGGGCCTCTATGAAGTCCCTAATCATCACCACTAGGGCGGGGTTAGTCATCGTGTACCCGAGGGAGACCAGGGTCTTCTTGGCTACGTGGTTGAGTTCGTCGGCCTCCTCCTCAATCCTCTCCACCTCCTCGACCCTCCTGCTCATTTCCTTCTTGTCACCCTCGATGAGTGCTTTAGCAGCCTCACTCAACTCCTCCGCCGCCCTCTTATCTAGGTAGCTGAGCTTCTCTATCTTCTCCCTGAGCTCGATAGGGACTTCAAGGTAGGGTATTATGTCTAGGTAGCGTGACGCCTCCTTAATCCACTCTGACATCCTGTCAAGCATCCTGAGGAGCTTCGATAAGTCCTCCTTCAGGTCGTCGTCCCTTATCTCGGCGGCTATCTTAGCCATTAACTCCCTCCTGAACGCGTCCGCTTCCGTGTCTAGCTTAATGCACTTGTCTAGGTGCTTGTACGCGTTGTTCAGGTCCATGTCGTTTAAGCTATTTATGGCTCTCTTGAAGGACTTAGCCATAGACTCAATCATGTCGAAGTACTCGAGCAGCCCCTCACTAACTGAGCGTGGTAGCCCCAACAGTTTAGCCCGTTAGTAAGGTGGGTGCGGGGAAAAATAACTTTCTTGGGGGCAGTCACCGAGGCTGTGGCCGGAAAGTTAAAAAACGACTTTATGTGGGGAGGAAAAACTATCCTTTAGGCCTTACCTGCGAGCTCCTTTATCGTCTTGATTACCTTCTCCCTGAACTCTATGTAGGCGTTCTTGAAGCCCTTCATGGTCTTGACGCAGGGTCCGTAGCTCGGCCACTCCTCCGGGTCGATGCCCCTGCTCCCGTAGTCCTTCGTTATCCCCACCTTCCTCAGTAACTCGTTGAGCTTGGGTGAGGCCTCGAAGGCCTTGACGAAGTCCTCGTACTTCATTAGGCGCTCTAGGTTCTCCTTGGGTAGCTCCTGCATGATTGACTCGGCGTAGTCGCTTAGGTTGAAGCCCTCCTGCATCGACACCTTAAGCACGGCTAGCTGGTGGTTCGGGAACTCCGTGTTCGTCATGTTCCTTGAGGCGAAGGTGTAGAGGGTGTCGATGGGCTTACGCTTCGATGCGGGCAGTAAGTCTATGCGGTCCAGTATCATCTCGGCGTCCTCAACGCTTATTCCGAACTCCTTGACTAAGTGCTCCACCCACTTAACCCTGTTCCACGGTGAGAACAGTATCTCGTAAACCCTCTGCGCCACGTACGTGCCTGAGAGGGCTAGGTCGGAGGCAAGGGTCTCCAGCATCTTCTTGACCTCGTCCCTGCCTCCGTACTTGCCGGTCGCGGTCAGCGCGTCTATCAGCGGGTCCCTCAGGATGTTCCTGCCCATGACCTTCTTGCTCGTTAGGTACTCGACCCTCTCCTTCAGGGGCTTCTCCTTAAGCGCCTTGACCTCCTCATCGCTTAGGCCGAAGCCCTTAGCGAGGTTGTCCAGTATCTCCTCACGCTTCGCCTCATCCAGGCCCTCAAGCCCCTTCAGTATTAGGTCCGCGACCAGGGACTCGCGTAGGTGGTCCTCGAGCCTGCCACCCATGTTGGTGTCGTATGTCTGCACGGGCTTGATGCCCATCTTAATGGCCTTCGCCATGCCGCGCATCGCGGCGTACGCAGCCAGCACTTCCTGCGACACCGTGTAGCTCACGGTGATGTTCTGCCCTATGCCTAACTCGTTCAGCCTCCTAGCGATCTCTAGGGCTGCTGGGTAGGCGCACGCGACCTTAACGACTAGGTTAGGCCTGCCCCTCTCGATGCTTGGTGAGTAGCCCCAGAGGAGCCACGCGTCATAAACCCTCAAGTCCTCCTCGAGCCTCGCGGCGAACTCCCTCGCGGCCTCAACGCTCTCGTCCGCCTTATCAGCTATTAGCGGGTTGAGCTGGTAGCTCACTAGGCCGTCATGGTAGTCGCTCCAGAAGAAGGGCGGCCTGAACACTAGGAAGTTGTCCATTAGGCCGAACCTCGTGGCCTCCATCGCTATCTCGTCCTGGTACTTCTCCGGGTCCTCGAACCACTCCGGGCGCTCCTTCATTAGCACCTCCTTAGCGTACTCCTTGAACTTCTCCCAGAGCTCCGGGTCGTCGCTGTACGCCTTAGCGGCGAGCGCCGGGTTCGTGGATACCTGCACGTAACCTAAGTGCCTCAACCACCTCAGCCCTAAGGCGTAGTCATTGCCGAACTTGCAGAGTCCTTCGAGGGACGCGCGGTAGTAGATGTTATTCGTTATCAGGTCGCCTAAGGCCTTCACGTAGGACTCAGCCAGGTTCTTAGGGTCGAGCTTCTTCTCGGTCTCCTCAGCCATCCACGCGAGCATGCTGTTGCCCTTATTCACGATCTTCATGCTCCTCAACTGCTCGTCAATCACGGCCTTAAGCACGGGGGCCTCCCCGCCGAAGAGGGCCCTCTCCTGGGCCTCCCACTCCTTAAGCGCGTTGACTAGGGAGTCAATCGCGTTGGCCACCTCAACCCAGTCGAACCCAACCCTGACGGACTCAATACCGATGAGGTTCCACGCGAGTTCGAGAACCGCGTCGTACAGCCTGAACCTCTCGATGATCACGTTCTTCAGTGCCTCTGGGCTCCCCTGCTTAACGGACTTACCGTGGGAAGCGAATACCGCGTTAACCCTCCTAACGATCGAGCCCACGACCTCCATCAGGTGACCGCACATTTCAGGATGGAGGACGTGGTCAGCCGCGAGCTTCGTGTGGCCCGCCAACGCGGTCTTCACTACGTGGTCAGCGTGGTCGACGCGTGGCGGGACAGGGAGCGTGAGCTTCTCCGGCCTAGCCGCTTTAATGATCTCCTTAACGTAATCCGGCGTTACGGTCTTAGAGGACATGACTCACCACCTGGGATACGCCCCTTTACTTTACCGTCGTCTAACCGACGAGAAATGAGGTTAAAAATATTGAGGTCATAAACCGCGGGTGCCCTGCGTGAATAAGTGTTAATTGGCGAATACCAGCGGTAGTAACCTTCGAGTTAAGGGCGGAGAGAACCTAACCATCACGTAATTAAGTATTCTTAATATGTCGTTTAAAAAAACTTACTTAAATGAAACGGAAAGACAATTTGTGCTAATAGCTTTTTAAACCGAAAGCGAAGTGAGGTCGGTGATGCGTGCATGAAAGGGAAAGCAAGCTTAGCCGCGGTGGCCGTGATCGCGTTAATCATAGGGGCCGCCGTAGGCGCGCTAGGCATGAAGTACGGCATGCAGCCAGTCACCGTGACTAGCACGGCCACGGTGACCCTAACCTCGGTGGAGACGACTACCGTGACGCTCACTCAGCCAGTAGCTGGTGCTCAGGTAACCGCGCCGACGACCACGACCACGGCGTCCTCGCAACTGTCGCCAGTAGCTAAGGAAGCCTTAGTGTACATGGTGCAGGAGGAGAAGCTGGCGAGGGACGTGTACTTAACCCTAGCGAAGATGTACCCGAACATACCGATATTCTCAAACATAGCTGACAGCGAGCAAACGCACGTGAACTCCGTGTTGGGGCTACTGGAGAAGTACGGCATCAAGGTCGAGTTAGGGCCTGCAGGTGAGTTCCCCAATAAGACCTTCACCGACCTATACAAGAAGCTCGTGGACATAGGCAGCAAGAACGTGACGGAAGCCCTGAAGGTCGGGTGCATGATCGAGGAGCTGGACATTAAGGACCTACATGAGTGGATAGAGAAGGTGCAGAACTACCCAGACATAGTGAAGGTGTTTGAGTTCCTCATGATGGGTAGCAGGAATCACCTGAGGTCATTCTACTGGGCCCTAAAGAACGTGTACGGCATCGAGTACCACCCGCAGTACATCAGCGTTGAGGAGTTCAACCAAATAATAAACTCGCCGATGGAGATACCCGCGACCTCCTCAGTACCAGCAGGTGCTGGCGGGGGTCAGCACGGTAAGCCGGGAGGGTAACGCAGCCACGCAACCCGTGGCGCGCTAAACACGAAGTGCTTTTCCCTGTTTTAAGCCTATCCTAATTAGCTTCATTTGTCGCCTGATTAATTTAATTAACTAAAAACTTATATTTTCCTAACCAAACATTATAGTGGTGAGAACCCATGAAGCTCGAAGAATACCTAAACATGTGGACCAAGGGCGAGGCCGAGGAAATTATCGAGTACCTCGCAGCCTCGATAATCGCCGAGGAGCAGGGCTTAATCGAGGTCGCTCAAGCCCTCAAGACCATAGCGCTCGAGGAGGCCATGCACGGGGCTAGGGCCCTCGTGCTTGCCGGGAAAATCAAGGACCTCAAGGAGTACTTAAAGCACCGCGTTGAGGCCGAGAAGGAGGCGGCTAAGGTAAGGCACGAGGAGGCAAGCCACCACGACGAGCCCTGGAAGACAGTGTTCGAGTACACGGCTAGGGACGAGGAGCGCCACGCAAGGATCCTTGAGGGGATCCTCAAGAAGTTAGAGTAACTCACGCAAGAGCGTCAATCACCGTGCTTACCTGCTTCGTTAAGCCCACCGAGCACTTTTTCCGCTAGCTTAAGCACCTCAGCTAACACGTCCCTAACCCCTCCCCTCTCCGCTAACTTATTCAGGAGCTCCTCATCCACTATGTCCTTGGTTGCTGCGAGGAGCCACAGCGCCTTATCCCTGTCCTCGCTCGACCCCCAGTACTTCCAGCCAGCTAAGTGAGCGACTATTAAGTACTCCGGAGGGTCGAGGTGCAGGGGCTTCCCCCTAACCCACACCCTAACCGGGGGGACTTCCCTATCGTAGTAGTCCGCAACTATGTCCACGGACTTAAGGGGGAAGTCACCCTCCAGCAGGTATCCCCGCTCCACGGCTTCCCCCACACTGCTTAAGAACCTCTCGAGAGTTTGGGACACCCTAGAGTTACTGCAGATTAGGTCAACAACCATGGTCCTGTAGATCCTCCCAGTGTACACCTCGACCGCGAACCCGCCCGTAACGACTATGAAGCCTAGCCCAGCCCCCTCAATAACGCTGTTCAGCCACGCGATGAAGAACGCGTAGTGCTCAGTAACGTCGTGAATGCTGCTCAACTCCTTAAGGATTCCTGGGAAGCCCCTGAGTAGCGACTCAATCACCGCCTCCTCAGCCTTAGCTCCCTCTCCCTCCCGCAAACCCTAACTACCTCCAAGTATGTTCTGAAGCCCTCCCTAGCTAGGGCCGCTAAGCGTAGTGAGTCCTCGATCCTTCTCGAGGTTCTCCTCCGCTCCACCCTCAGAGCTAGTGACGCCTTAAGTAATTCCCTACGTAACCTCCAAAACCCTCTAATCTCGTCCCAGCTTAATTCCCTGCGCACCCCCCTCTCCATGCATGTGTAGGGGTTCCTTACTAATTAATGATGCGGGCGCTCAGCTGGGTCGCGAGTAACGCCGACTAACTACTGAGGGGTTGGAAAGAACGTGGGTCCGTACTGAGGTTGCTCGGGTTAAGACGCGTATTGCTGAATCACTAATGACGCTGTGAAGGGGAAAAAGGCGGGTTTGGGAAGTAGTTTTTACTTGAATCCCGGAGGTCTTACCTTAAGTACTTCCTTGTTGACTAGGGTTGGTGGTTCCCTGCCTTCATAGAACGCTATTAGGTTCTCAGCCACTAGCTCGGCCATCTTATGCCTTGTCTCGTAGGTTGCGCTACCTATGTGCGGGGCTAGCGTGACGTTTATGAACGCCGTTATGGGGTGGTTGGGGTCTAGTGGTTCCTGCTCGTGCACGTCGAGGGCTGCTGCCTTGACCCTACCTTCCTTGAGGGCCTTTACTAGGGCTTCCGTGTCGATTACCTTGCCTCTGGAGGTGTTCACTATTATTACTCCGGGCTTCACCTTCTTGAGGCGCTCCTCGTTGATTAGGTGGTACGTCTCCTTAGTGAGCGGCGTGTGTATTGATATGAAGTCTGACTCCTGGAGGAGCGTGTCGAGGTCCTTGTACTCAACACCTAACTTCTTCTCGAGCTCCTCCTTCCTGAAGGCGTCGTAGTAGATCACCCTCATGCCGAACGCCTTCCCGAACTCAGCCACCCTTGACCCTATCCTGCCCAGCCCTATGATGCCTAGGGTCTTGCCCTTAAGCTCAACACCTAACATCATGTGCGGGTGCCATCCCGTCTTGAGGCGCCACCACTCGCCCCAACGCACGAAGTGGTCCGCCTCAACTATCCTCCTCGCGGCCGCCATGAGGAGGGCCCACGTGAGTTCGGCCGTGGCCTCAGTCAGCACGCCGGGGGTGTTCGTGACGTAGATCCCTAACTTAGTGGCGCACTCCACGTCGATGTTGTCGTACCCCACGGCGTACTGGGCGACGATGCGGAGGTTCTTGGCCTGGCTTAGGAGGTTGCAGTCGATCTTATCGGTGAGGAGCGTGCCTAGCGCGTCTACCTCCTTAGCCTTCTTGAGAAGTACCTCGTAGGGGGGTGCTTGGTACCTGTCCCACACCTCCACGTCATAGTACTGGCTGAGCTTGTCGATGACGTCCGGGAAGAGTTCCCTGGTTATGAAGAGCTTCGGCTTCAAGACTTAACACCACATGTCCTAACTTGAGAGTAGCCTTAAAATCGATTACCCGTAGATACTACGGGGCGTGATAATAATTAGTGGCTCACACCGTATCACTCGAGTAATAACCATCGCGCCGAAGCCCCCGTACACGATAACACCTCACTTAAGTCAATTCACCTTAAGGGACCAGCCCACGCCATGCATCTACGACTCCCAAGCAAGGACCTGCAGGAGGGCCGTCACGTGGGGCGTTAAGGAACCCGTAGCTTATGAGGCGAGGGTGGTTAGGGAGGGATGGGATCCACTCATAGAGGTTCAAACGTATGCGGGCTCAGAAAGGGTGGCTGAGAGGGTGGTTAGGCACGTGCTAAATACCGACTATGCTTACCCGGACGTGAACTCCTTAATCAACGTGTGCCCTGGACTCAAGGGGATCCTAAGCAGGCACCCCGGCCTAAGGCCAGCGCTGAACCCAAGCATGTGGGAATCGCTGCTGAAGACAATCATAGGGCAGCAGATACCGACACGCCTAGCAAACAGGATAACGGCTAAACTCACCCTAACGCTAGGGAGAAAGTTAGTTAAGGAGGGAAAGGAATTCTACGACCTACCAACACCTAACGACATCCTCAGCGCGGGGACGGGCAAGCTCAGGGAGGTCGGCTTAAGCAGGAGGAAGGCCGAGTACGTCCTAGGCATCGCTAAAGCCGTGGTTAGGGAAGGGTACGACCTAGAGGCGGTAGCTAAGCTGAGACCGGAGGAAGCCGTCGAGGAGCTCAGGAAGTTCAGGGGCGTTGGTTCGTGGACAGCTAAGCTAGCGTACATGGCGTGCACAGGCAACCTAAACCTACTGCTGCCCGAGGACCTAAGCGTGAGCAGGGGCCTCAAACTAGCCGGGTGCCGCGAGGAACTCATTGATGGAGTACTGCCCCACGCAGGACTTATTTCATACCTAGCCGCGAACCTCTACGAAAGTCTTCGACCACGGGCACGGGTCAAGAGAGCCTCAAGACAGTCTTAATACCCTTTATAAGGAACTAATTAGAACGGAGGGAAGCGTTGGCCAGCCCAGCGAGCCTAACGAAGGAGGAGAAGGAGCGTTTGCTTAGGGCTCTTGAGGAGGATCGTGAGTTTAGGTATGCGTTGATGGGTTTGCTGGGCTTCAGGGAGCTCCTGGAAAGGTTCGCGAAGCTAGAAGAAAGACAACAGAAACTAGAAGAAAGATTCGCTAGGCTGGAGGAACGTTTCACTAAGCTGGAAGAAAGGCAGCAAGCTCTCGAGGAGAGGCAGCAGAGGTTAGAAGAGCGCTTCGCGCAATTAGAGGAAAGGTTCGTCAAGCTAGAGGAGAGATTCGCTAAGCTTGAAGAGAGGTTCGCTGAGTTAGGTAAGAGGCAGCAGAGGCTGGAGGAGGAACTCATTAAACTAGTTAAGAGGCAGCAGGATCTCGAGGAGAGCATGTATAGGGTTCTCGACAAGGTTATTGAGCTGTCTGAGGGTCTTGAACGCCTTAGGAGGAGGCAGGAATTAATGGGTATGGAGGTGGGGGCGTTGACGGAGAGCACGTACTGCAGGTTCTTTTGGGAGGATCTTAAGTATGAGATTGAGTCCAGCGGTGATAGGGTGGTGTTAAGGCGTAGGAACGCTAGGGTTGACGGTGAGGACATAGACTTACTGGTGGAGACCTCGAGGAGGGTCTACGTCGTCGAGGTTAAGGTCAAGCCTAAGGCTAGCGACGTAGGTAAGCTCGTAGCCAAGGCTGAGGTCGTTGGGAGGAGGTATGCTGGTAAGAGAGAAGTGGTGCCCGTGCTAGTTGGAGCCATGATCGGTGAGGACGTGGAGTCGTACGCCGCTAAGAAGGGTGTTAGGGTATTCATTTACTGAGCGCCCTCACCGTGTCCGCGCTCTTGTTTTGATGGGTTTACCTTTATTTGCTCTTCATGAACACCTTTGATTGAGGTGTTCACAACATGCCCCGCTTAGGCGTTGCTGTGGCGGGCCTCGGCAGGATCGGGAGGCTTCACGCTGAAATAATTAAGGTCTGGGTTAAGGACGCCGAGCTAGTCGCGGTCGTTGATGTTATCGAGTCCCTCGCTAAGTCGGTCGGGGAGTCCTTCAACGTTAAGTGGTACATGGATTACGACAAAGCCCTCCGAGACCCCCGCGTCGACGCGGTCATCATAGCTGCCCCAACCTTCCTGCATAGGGACATGATCGTTAAGGCGGCTGAGGCCGGGAAGCACGTCTTCGTCGAGAAGCCTTTAACCGTAACCTCCGAGGAGGCGGAGGAGGTTAGGCAGGCGGTCGAGAAGCACCACGTTAAGCTCCAGGTAGGGTACAACAGGCGCTTCGACTACGCATACAGGAAGGCGAGGAAGGACATCGAGGACGGCGTGATCGGTAAGCCCCTGGCGTACCTAGCGGTCGCCAGGGACCCGGACGCCCCGCCAGGGTGGGTTGCGGACCCGAAGCTCAGCGGCGGGATATTCCTCGATCAACTCAGCCACGACTTCGACATGGCTAGGTGGTTAATGCGTGACGAGATCGTGGAGGTTCACGTGGTTGGCGGCGCGTACATCCACGAGTCCGTTAAGGAGAAGGGTGACTTAGACGTCGTCAGCATAGTCTTCAAGTTCGCTAACGGGGCTCAAGGATTCGTGCACGGGACCAGGAAGTTCCCGTACGGCTACGAACTAAGGACGGAGGTCTTCGGCGACAAGGGAGTGATTTACGTAGGCACGAACAGGGACGAACTCTACGCGAGGGGGACGAAGGACGGGCTAACGTACTTCGGGGCCCCATGGTTCGTTAAGCGCTTCTACGACGCCTACGTCAACGAGCTAACGTCCTTCGTTAAGGCCGTCCTAGAGGATAAGGAGCCGGAGTGCACCGTGGTTGACGGGTTAAGGGCCGTTCAGATCGCTGAGGCTTGCTGGAGGTCCGTTAGGGAGGGGCGCCCCGTTAGGGTGGGGTCACGTTAAAGTAAGTTAAAACTCACTTCAAGCTGTTTTAAATTAACCCTCAGTAGTCGCTACGTCTCCGTAGCCGTTAAGTCCGCTTAATTAACCTCATGTTGTGGCCGATATTACCTTAGCCGTTGGGACTTAACGTACTTACGCATCACGGGCTTACTTATGCTTTCCAAAAAACATTAATCCTACTTTCTCAATGTAATGATTTGAGGTTACATTATCATGCCTACGAAACGGTACCGTCTCGGCTTATCCAGCTCCGCCTGGGCAGGCATAGCCATAATCTTGCTAATAATAGGTGTCGTGGCAGGGTACTTCGTAGGCTCAAGCACCGCTAAGCCAGCCGCAACGCAGACTCCGGCGCCTTCCGGAACGGTCACGGTCACGAAGACCGTTACCACGACCGTGTCGGGGGCGCCTACAAAGCCTGAGTACACGTTCTACTACATATCGCATGGCGGGCCAGGAGACCCGTGGTGGGCCCCCGTAATTAAGGGTGCTGAGCTAGCGGGTAAGTTACTCGGGGTCAAGGTGATTTACGAGGGCCCGGAGAAGTTCTCGGTTAAGTGGTTAGTTGACACGCTCGAGGCCGCGGCGGCTCAGCACCCTGACGGCATAATCATAACGATCACTAATTACCAGGCCCTAGACCAGCCTTTAAGGAAGGTCATAGCTTCAGGCATACCGGTCATAGCCGTTAACGTGTACGACCCGAGGCCGGAGGATCAGCGCATACCGTACATGGCCTACGTAGGTCAGGACGAGTACCAGGCTGGCTACAAGCTAGCCGAGTACACGATCAAGTGGTTCGAGAAGAACTTAGGCCACGCACCGAAGGGGGCGGTAATAGCTATTCATGAGGTCGGGCACATAGGCCTTGAGCTCAGGGCTAAGGGCATTCAGGACGCCTTCAAGAAGGCAGGGCTGACGCCTCCTCCAAAGCTATCGACGACGACCGACACCACTAAGGCGTACAACATCCTGAAGTCATACCTGCAGGCACACCCCGACGTTGAGGTGATATTCACCCTAGGGCCTCTCGGCGCTCACCCAGCCATGAAGCTGATACAGGATGAGGGTCTTAAGGGCAAGGTGTACGTCTCGACGATAGACCTAGACGACCAGATACTGAAGGGCATTAAGGACGGCATAATAATCGCTGGCGTTAGCCAGCAGCCATTCGCTCAGGGCTTCCTGCCAGTGGTGTTCATGTACCTCTACGTCAAGTACGGCATTAAGCCGCCGGAGCACATACCGACGGGACCCACGATCATTGACAAGAGCTTACTGAGCCTAGTGCAGAAGCAGATCCAGGCGACTGGCGGGGCGTAAGGCGGCGCCCCCGACTACCGAGTGGGTAACGAGAACGTTTTTCCTAAACCTGTAAGCCCTTAACCCTAGCGTCAGGGGAGGTTACGCCTCCCCCGACGGGCAGGAATTCGCTCGGGTTGCGTGGTGGTGAGCGTGGTCACGGTCAAGCGCCTGCTTAAGCAGAGGGAGCTCGGGGTAATCGTGTCGATAGTTGCTATGGGGATAGTGTTCGGAGCTATTAACCATAAGTTCTTCTCGCCAGCATCGTTCGCAAGCATGGTGTCGATGGCTGCGGAGCTAGGCATCGTCGCCATAGGCGTGGCGTTCCTGATGATTTCAGGGGAGTTCGACCTCTCCGTCGGGTCCGTGTACGCTGCCTCGTCAATGCTTGCGGCATGGCTAATCAATGCGGGAGTCCCATTCCCCCTAGCTTTCCTGGCCGCGTTAGGCCTCGCCGCATGCGTGGGCTTAGTCAACGCCTTAATAACGATTAAGGGAGGGATACCCTCCTTCATAACGACGCTCGGCATGATGTGGTTCATACGCGGCATAATCCTAGCGGTTACGGGGGGCTTCCCAATAGTGCTCTCCCACTACCCAGCAGGCCTTAACCTTCTTGCCGCCCCAATATACGGTGACTTCAGGATCTCCGGCCTGTGGTTCGTGATATTCATCGTGATATTCCAGTACATGCTGATGTGGACGGCGTACGGCAACTGGGTTCAGGCCGTCGGCGGCGCCCCGGGAACCGCTAGGGCCTTAGGTATAAGCGTGTCTAAGGTGAAGACCATTAACTTCATGCTTAGTTCGGTGATGGCGGCGATCTCAGGCATGATAGCGTTAGCTAGGTTCAGCATAGTTGAGCCAGTCGCGGGGCAGGGCCTGGAGCTCGAGGCAATAGCTTCCGCCGTGATAGGTGGGTGCGCGTTGACCGGAGGCGTGGGGACGATAATTGGCGCGGCGCTCGGTGCGTTCACGGTTGGCGAGATTAGGGTTGGCCTGATACTGGCTGGCGCGCCAGCATATTGGTATATTGGCTTCATAGGGATACTACTCATAGTGGCTGGCATAATCAACTTAAGACTCACTAGGAGGGAGTGAGCCGTGAGCGCTGGTCAACCCCTCCTCAAGCTCGTGGGAATCACAAAGAAGTTCGGGCCTGTCGTGGCCCTAAACAACGTGGACTTCCACGTAGGTCATGGCGAGGTGGTCGGGCTAGTAGGGGATAACGGGGCGGGGAAGTCAACCCTCGCGAAGATAATCGTGGGGTACCACCGCCCGGACAAAGGGAAAATATACTTCGAGGGCAGGGAAGTCAGGTTCAAGTCCCCGGCCGACGCGAGGCGCGTGGGGATCGAGATAGTGTATCAGGACATGGCACTAGTCCCGTACATGAGCATCTACAGGAACCTCTTCCTGAACCGCGAAGTGGTGAAGCGGGTCGGCCCCTTCAAGATGCTCGACAAGAGGAGGATGAAGGAACTGACGCTGAAGCTCCTGCAGGACATCGGGATAAAGAAGCACGACCCAGAAACAAGCGTCGGTAAGCTATCCGGAGGCGAGAGGCAGTCAATAGCCATAGCTAGGGCAGTGCACTTCGGTGCCAAGCTAGTCATACTGGATGAGCCCACCTCAGCCCTCTCCATAAAGGAGAGCGAGAAGGTGCTCGAGTACGTCCTCGAACTCAAGAAGAAGGGAGTGAGCTCCATAATAATATCCCACAACATATACCACGTCTACGCGGTCTCGGACAGGATAGTCGTGCTGGACAGGGGGCATAAGGTTCTCGACATACCCAGAGACGCCGCCACGCCAGAGGAAATAATAGACGTCATAGCACACAGGAAAGCACCAGAGGAACTAGC
>Ga0256914_1002666_pt1 | contig 14709 bp, 11 predicted proteins | sample HulkmetaG_FD_191571 | JGI IMG/M metagenome (GOLD analysis project Ga0256914, IMG submission 191571) | Hydrothermal chimney microbial communities from Main Endeavour vent field at the Juan de Fuca Ridge, Pacific Ocean - Hulk | ecosystem: Environmental > Aquatic > Marine > Hydrothermal vents ... | reverse complement strand
TGGCGATAATATTACGATAGACGTAGAATTGCAGAAAGAGATCGCCTTGGAAAAAGAATTGCGCTTTGCGATTCGTGAAGGCGGACGCACAGTAGGTGCGGGTGTTGTTACGGAAATTATCGAGTAAAAAAGGTTGTGAGACGTGAGAGATATTATAGTACTCGAATGCACGAAATGTAAGAGTCGTAATTATACGACCACAAAAAACAAAAGGAAACATAGCGGACGCGTGGAATTTATCAAATATTGTCCGCGTTGTAATGCCCGCACTCCGCACAAGGAGACGCGGTAAAATCCATCAGCTAGGCGTGTAGCTCAATTGGCTAGAGCACTGGTCTCCAAAACCAGGGGTTGGGGGTTCGAGTCCCTCCACGCCTGCTGTTTTTTATGGGTTTAACGGAGCAAGGAAAAGCATGTTCAAAAAGTTAAAAAAATTTATTGACGAAGTAAAAGTGGAAATGGCCAAGGTTACCTGGCCTACGCATCAGGAACTGGTTAATTCTACAATTATTGTTGTTATTGTAAGTTTGCTTTTTACGGTTTACATCTTTCTTGCGGATTTAATTATTTCCCAGGTGATGAAACTGTTTTATTAATGTTTGACGAGGTTTTGTAAAAGTGAGTGAAAAAAAGTGGTATGCATTAAGGGTATATTCCGGTAAGGAAGCCATCGCCAAAGCGCACATCGAGCATGAGATTGCCATGCAGGGCGTTAAGGATAAGGTGGGGCATATTATCATTCCCTCGGAGAACATTATTGAGATGAAGGGTGGAAAAAAACGCGTTAAGAATCGTGTTTTTTTCCCGGGTTATATGCTGATTGAGATGGAGATGGATAGTCTTACCAAGCATATTATCGAAAACGCACCTGGGGTGGTTAGTTTTGTCGGTCCTAAAAACAATCCGACGCCATTACGTGATTCGGAAGTAAAATCAATATTGGGTAAAATCGAGCGCAGTCGCGAAACGGAAGTGAAGGGTAAAGTAGATGTGCCGTTTAAGGTTGGGGATCCCATTCGTGTTATTGACGGTCCGTTTAACGATTTTACCGGTTTTGTTGAAGAGATAAATGAAGAAAAAAACAAGGTGAAGGTGAACATTAGTATTTTTGGTCGCCCGACGCCGGTTGAGTTGGATTTCCTTCAAGTTGAACTTGAAAAATAATAAATGAGGTTTAGCAAATATGGCAAAGAAAATAATCGGCAAAATTAAGCTTCAAATTCCGGCTGGCCAGGCCAAGCCATCGCCTCCTGTTGGACCTGCGCTTGGTCAACACGGCGTAAATATTATGGAGTTCTGCAAAGCGTTTAATGCGCAAACGCAGGATAAAGCCGGGTATATTATTCCGGTGGAAATTACCGTTTTTGCGGATCGGTCGTTTAAATTTTTCACAAAAACGCCACCGGCATCGGATTTGTTGCTTAAAGAAGCTAAGTTAGAAAAAGGATCGGGTGAGCCCAACTTAAATAAGGTGGGCAAAGTAACAAAAGATCAAATTCGTAAGATTGCTGAAATGAAAATGCCTGATTTGAATGCTTCGGACATAGAAGCGGCCATGCGCATGATCGAAGGTACAGCGCGTAGTATGGGTATAGTTGTGGAATAAATAGTCCAAAAATTTTAGATGGGGTAAGAATGAAGCGAAGTAAACGTTATCGTGAGCTCATCGCCAAAGTTGACAGAGACAAAGAATATAGCCTAGAAGAAGCCGTAAAACTTTTAAAATCTGTTTCAACCGCTAAATTTGATGAAACAGTGGAAATAGCCATGCGCTTGGGTGTTGACCCGCGGCATGCCGATCAGATGGTTCGCGGTACGGTGGTTCTGCCACACGGTACGGGCAAAAATATTCGTGTGCTCGTATTTGCTAAAGGCGATAAGGTTCAGGAAGCCTTGGATGCCGGAGCGGATTATGCCGGGCTGGATGAGTACATCGAACAAATCAATAAGGGTTGGTTGGATTTTGACGTAGCAGTGGCAACACCGGACGTGATGAGTAAAATCGGACGTCTCGGGCGCATTCTCGGCTCGCGTGGTTTGATGCCCAATCCGAAAAGCGGCACGGTGACCATGGATGTGGCACAGGCTGTTAAAGAGATTAAGGCGGGTAAAATCGATTTCCGTGTGGATAAAACCGGTATCGTGCATAGCGGAATTGCTAAAGTTTCTTTTGACGATGAGAAAATTGTTGACAACATTAAAACGTTTGTCAGCGCGGTTATCCGGCTTAAACCGGCTGCAGCAAAAGGAACCTATTTGAAATCCATTGCAATTTCCAGTACGATGGGGCCGGGAATTTTTATCGATCGTAATGCATCGACATATTCAAAGTAAGTAAAGTAAGGATCGACAAATGGCAACACCTAAAAAAATTGCAGTCGTTGAGGAATATACGGAAAAATTCAAGCAGGCTAAGGGCGTTTACCTTACCGATTATACCGGCATTGATGTGAAGACGATTGATGATTTACGCAAGAAATTCCGCGAAAGCAATATCGAATACAAAGTGCTTAAAAATCGTCTGGCGAAAATCGCATTTAAAAATGCTGGTGTGGATGAGATGGATCCGTATTTGCAGGGTGTCACCTCCTTTGTGATCGGTTATGATGATCCGGTTATCCCTGCGAAAATTATTAACGAATTTAACAAAAAAACGAAGCTTTTGAGCTTAAAAGCAGCTTGGGTAGAAGGCTCCGTATTTGGCCCGGAAGATGCGGCTAAGTTGGCGGATTTGCCCTCGCGCGATGTGCTTTTAAGTCAGTTTATCGGGCTATTGCAGGCGCCTATGTCCAAATTGGTTGGTACTTTGCAGGCTCCTTTACAGAAAATGGTTGGATTATTGGAATCCTTAAAAGAGAAAAAACAAGAGGCATAAATTAAATTTTGAATTTGGAGGTAAACGATGGCAGACGTGACAAGAAGTGACGTTCTTGAATATCTCGAAAAAGCATCCATGCTTGAAATCTCTGAACTGATTAAAGAAATCGAAGAAAAGTTCGGAGTAACCGCTGCGGCACCCGTAGCTGTTGCAGCCGCTGCTGCTCCTGCGGCCGGCGCCGGTGAAGCTGCTGAAGAAAAAACCGAATTTGACGTTGTTTTGACTTCGCCAGGTGAAAAGAAAATCCAGGTAATCAAGGTTGTCAGAGCCATTACCGGTTTGGGATTGAAAGAAGCCAAAGAATTGGTGGATAGCGCTCCCAAAGCCATTAAAGAGGGCGTTTCCAAAGCCGAAGCCGAAGACGTTAAAAAACAAATCGAAGAAGTTGGCGGCGTAGTAGAGATTAAATAATTATAATGACGTTTCAAAGTGAGGTAGTACCTTTGAAAGGTAAGAAAAAAATTGAACGTCACTCTTTTGCGCGTATTCCGCAAGCAATCGATTATCCTAATTTGTTGGAAGTGCAGCTTAAGTCCTTTCAGGATTTTCTTCAGGAGCATGTGAGCCCCGAAAAAAGGGAAAGCAAAGGATTGCAAGCTGTGTTCAACAGCGTATTCCCCATTAGCGATAGTGCGGGAAATTACGAGTTGCAGTTTGTGGAATACTATTTGGATAAGCCAAAATACAGCGAACGCGAATGCCAGGAGCGGGGCGTAAGTTATGCCGTCCCGCTTAAGGCTAAAATGAGGCTTGCCATAAAAGACGTGACGGGTGAAACCGATAATTTCACGGAATTTATTGAACAAGATGTGTACCTTGGTAATATGCCGTACATGACGGCCCGAGGTACTTTTATTATCAATGGGGCCGAACGTGTGATTGTAAGCCAGTTGCATCGTTCGCCAGGTGTATTTTTCTCTGATACGCTGCATCCGAACGGAACGCCGATTTATTCGGCAAGGATTATTCCTTTCCGCGGTTCCTGGGTTGAGTTTACTACAGATGTCAATGACGTGATGTACGTTTATATCGACCGGAAAAAGAAATTTCCGGTTACCATGCTTTTGCGTGCCATCGGTTTTAGCACCGTGGAAGATATTGTAAACGCCTTCGAAGAATCGGAAGAAATTGAGATCCAACTTGAAAACATGCCCAACTTGGTCGGGCAAATGTTGGCTACGGATGTGGTTGATTTTTCTACCGGCGAGGTGATTGCAGAGCAAGGGAAAAATATTACACAGGAAATGCTCGATCAGTTTCTCGAGCTGGGGGTGAAAAAAGTTAAAATCGTCCGTCCTTCGGATGTAAATTCACCCAATTTGGTCCTGAATACCTTGCGTAAAGATACGGCCAAAACCGAAGCCGAAGCAATCGAAGCGATTTATCGCCAGTTGCGTTCCGGCGAACCGCCCGATATCGATACGGCCCGCGCATTAATCGAACGGATGTTTTTCAATGAAAAACGTTACGATTTGGGGGCTGTCGGTCGTTATCGCATCAATAAAAAGCTGGGCCTGGATATCCCCTATGACAAAACCGTTCTTACGCGCGAGGATATTATTGCTATTCTCAAATATCTGATTGGTATGCGTGAAGGAAGAAATCCTTCCGATGATATCGATCATTTGGGTAACCGACGGGTGCGGACCGTGGGCGAGCAATTGGCCTCACAGTTTAATGTGGGGTTTGCCCGTATGGCACGTACCATAAAAGAGCGCATGAATATCGGAGATGCCGAAAAATTGACGCCTCAGGATTTGGTTAATGCGCGTACCATTTCTTCGGTCATTAATACTTTTTTTGGTACCTCGCAACTTTCCCAATTTATGGATCAGACCAATCCTTTGGCGGAATTGACACATAAGCGGCGTTTGTCTGCTTTGGGCCCTGGCGGGTTAACACGGGAACGGGCCGGTTTTGAAGTCCGTGACGTTCATTACACCCACTATGGTCGATTGTGTCCCATTGAAACGCCGGAAGGCCCAAATATCGGTCTTATTTCTTCATTGTGTGTACATGCGCGGATTAATGACTTCGGTTTTATCGAAACCCCGTACCGCAAGGTGGTTAACGGTCGCGTAACCAAAGACATTGAGTATCTTTCGGCAACGGAAGAAGACAGCTACACCATTGCTCAGGTAAACGCGCCGATTGACGAGAAAGGCAACTTTCTGAACGATCGTGTTAAAGCACGCCAAAAAGGTGATTTCCCCGTTGTTCCGCCCGAAAAGGTGGAATACATGGATGTGGCTACCAATCAAATCGTTTCTCCGGCTGCTTCTTTGATTCCGTTTTTGGAACACGACGATGCTAACCGTGCTTTGATGGGCTCGAACATGCAGCGTCAGGCCGTGCCGCTAATGGTGCCGGAAGCACCCATCGTGGGCACCGGAATGGAAGCCAAGGTGGCGCGTGATTCTGGAACGATGGTCATTGCCGAAGAAGACGGCCTGGTCGAATACGTTGATGCCGAAAAGATTGTCATTAAAATGGACAATCCGCCACAGCCGAAATCGGGTAAAGAACGTCTGATGGAGCTGAGCGATCGCAAAGAATACAATTTATTGAAGTTTATCCGCACTAATCAGGATTCCACCATCAATCAACGCCCGCTGGTGGTTGAGGGACAACGCGTTAAAAAAGGCGATATTTTGGCGGATGGTTGTGCCACGGATCAGGGCGAACTGGCTTTGGGCCGTAATGTGTTGGTGGCTTTTATGCCATGGCACGGGTACAATTTTGAAGATGCCATTATCATTAGCGAACGTATTGTGCGTGATGATGTGTACACCTCGATTCACATTCAGGAATTTGAGCTTCAGGTGCGGGATACTAAACGCGGTGAAGAAGAGTTAACGCGAGAAATTCCCAATGTGAGCGAAGAAGCGACCAAAGATCTGGATGAAAACGGAATCGTGCGCGTTGGAGCCGAAGTTCGTGCGGGAGACATCTTGATCGGTAAGGTGACGCCAAAAGGAGAAACCGATCCGACCCCGGAAGAAAAATTGTTGAAAGCCATTTTCGGTAACAAAGCCGGAGATGTAAAAGATGCCTCTTTAAAAGCGCCTCCGGGCATGAAGGGGGTGGTTGTGGCCACTCGCTTGTTTAGTCGTAAAAAGAAAAGCGGTTCGGAGCGCAAAGAAGAAAAGAAGATTATCGAAAAGATCGAACAGAATGCCGAGAAACGCAAAAAGGCCGTTGAGAAGAAATTGGCACAGCGTTTGGGTGAGCGTTTTAAGGGAATGAAAACCCAAGGCATTCGCTATGTGGATGGAAAAATAGCCATTAAGGCCAATACAACCATTTCGGAAAATTCGTTCAATAAGGTTGATGTAAAAAGTCTGGATATTAACAGTACTTGGTTTGAGGAAGATCCGAAAAATACGTTTGTGCGCGAATTATATGCCGATTATCGCAGGGTCCTGCAAGAAATCGAAAATGACGTCAAGCGCGAAAAACACAAATTGGTTGTTGGCGACGAATTGCCTCCGGGTATTACCCAGTTGGCTAAAGTTTATGTGGCTGAAAAACGTAAGCTTTCGGTCGGTGATAAAATGGCCGGTCGTCACGGAAACAAAGGTGTGGTTTCGCGTATTGTGCCCATGGAAGATATGCCTTTTATGGAAGACGGAACGCCAGTTGATATTATTCTCAATCCTTTGGGTGTGCCTTCTCGTATGAATTTGGGCCAAATTTTTGAAACTACGCTTGGCTGGGCCGGTTATAAACTGGGTAAAAAATATGCCACACCCGTATTTGACGGGGCAACCTATGAAGATCTGCTCGAAGAGATAAAAAAAGCCGGATTACCTGAATCCGGAAAGTTGAAACTGTACGACGGTCGCACCGGAGAGCCGTTCGATCAGGATGTTACGGTTGGCTATATTTATATGTTAAAGCTCTCGCATCTGGTTGATGATAAAATTCATGCGCGCTCTATTGGGCCTTATTCGTTAATTACTCAGCAACCGCTGGGCGGTAAGGCGCAATTTGGCGGCCAACGTTTCGGTGAAATGGAAGTTTGGGCTTTGGAAGCCTACGGCGCCGCTTATACCTTGCAGGAAATTCTTACGGTAAAAAGTGACGACGTAACGGGCCGTTCCAAAACGTACGAAGCGATCGTTAAAGGCGAAAATTTGCCGGATCCGGGCGTACCCGAATCCTTTAATGTATTAATTCGGGAATTGCAGGGCTTGGCTCTAAAAGTTCGCCTTGAATAGGCATTTATTGCCGCAGCAATTTGCCTCTCGTGCCGCAAATTTTGGGGACGAGAGGCTTTATTTTGCTTTTAAACCGATGGTTTTAAAAAACTTTCGGCTTTAAATAGAAGATTAGAATAGGAGTAGTAATCTTGAACATTCGAAGAGGTCCAAATAAGTTTCATAAAATTATCATTAGCTTGGCTTCGCCCAATGATATTTTGGAGCAATCCTATGGGGAGGTTACCAAGCCTGAGACGATAAATTATCGCTCCTTTAAGCCGGAAAAAGACGGGCTTTTTTGCGAGAAGATTTTTGGGCCGGTTAAAGATTGGGAATGTCATTGCGGTAAATATAAACGCATCCGTTACAAAGGTATTATTTGTGACCGTTGCGGTGTGGAAGTAACGCAGAAAAAAGTACGCCGCGAGCGCATGGGGCATATTTCGTTAGCGGTTCCCGTGGTGCATATTTGGTTTTACAAATCGTTGCCTTCGAAAATCGGTTATCTGCTCAATATGTCGCCAAAGGATCTGGAAAAGGTTATCTATTACGAAAATTACATTGTCATTAATCCGGGTAAAAGCAACTTAAAATTCAAACAGCTTATTAACGAAGAAGAATATTTTAATCAACTGGATGAACATGGCGAATTGAACGAAGAATTAGCCGATGACGATCCCAATAAATTTATCGCCAAAATCGGCGGCGAAGCCATTCATCATCTTTTGAAAATGCTCAATGTGGAAGAGTTGGCAATCGAATTACGCAAAACCATTAAAACGGAAACTTCGGAACAGAAAAAGCAAGATGCCTTAAAACGCTTAAAGGTGGTCGAAGCGTTCCGTACGCGTGAAAAGAATTTGGAATACCGCAACAAGCCGGAATGGATGGTTCTGGACGTTATTCCGGTTATTCCGCCCGAACTGCGTCCGTTGGTGCCTCTGGAAGGCGGTCGTTTTGCCACCAGCGATTTGAACGATTTGTATCGACGTGTGATTATTCGTAACAATCGTTTGAAAAAATTATTGGAAATCCGCGCGCCGGAAGTCATTTTGCGTAACGAAAAACGCATGCTTCAGGAAGCGGTGGATTCGTTGTTTGACAATTCCAAGCGTACCACGGCCATGCGTTCCGACGGCGATCGTCCCTTAAAATCGCTTTCCGATATGTTAAAAGGAAAGCAAGGTCGTTTCCGTCAGAACTTATTGGGTAAGCGTGTGGATTACTCCGGTCGCTCGGTGATTGTGGTTGGCCCGGAACTGAAACTGCATGAGTGCGGTTTGCCCAAAGAGATGGCCATCGAACTTTTTAAACCGTTTATTATTCGCAAACTGGTTGAACGTCGATTTGTAAAAACGGTTAAAAGCGCTAAAAAATTGGTAGAACGTAAGGGGCCGGAAGTTTGGGATATTCTGGAAGAGATTATTGATGATCATCCCGTGATGCTTAACCGGGCACCCACCTTGCATCGTTTGGGTATTCAGGCCTTTCAACCGGTATTAATCGAAGGCAAGGCCATTCAAATTCACCCGCTGGTTTGTGCGGCGTTTAATGCGGACTTTGACGGTGACCAGATGGCTGTACATATTCCGCTTTCGTATGAGGCGCAAGTGGAAACCAAACTGTTGATGCTTTCCAGTCACAATATTTTGTCTCCTTCAAGCGGTGTGCCCATTGCCGTGCCTAGTCAGGACATCGTTTTGGGTTGTTATTATTTGACCAAACGCGCGCCCGATAGTCTCGGAGAAGGAATGGTATTTTCTTCTACTCAAGAAGCCATAATTGCGCATAATAACGGTAAGGTTGATATTCATGCGGGAATTAAGGTGCGCGTTAACGGCGAACTGGTGGAAACAACCATGGGCCGTGTGCTGTTCAATCAAATTGTTCCGGAAGAAATCGGTTTTGTTAACGAGTTGTTGTCCAAAAAAACTATTTCCAATATAATTGGTGCTATTTACCGTAAGCTGGGCAACAAGGTTACGGCCGAATTTTTGGATAATTTGAAGGCCTTGGGCTTTTATTATGCTACCCGTTCCGGAGCTTCGATCGGTTTGTATGATATCGTTATTGCTCCGGAAAAGGAAAAATTCGTCAATGCGGCACAGGAAGAAGTGGATCAGATTCAAGAATTATACGAACAAGGTATTATTACGGACGGCGAACGGTACAATAAAATTATCGATATTTGGACCAAGGTAACGGCCGATGTGGCCGAAGCCATGTTCCGTCGTTTGAGCAAAGATAAAAACGGTTTTAATCCGTTGTACATGATGTCCGATTCAGGTGCCCGCGGAAGTAAAGAACAAATCCGACAGTTGGCCGGTATGCGTGGTTTGATGGCCAAACCGCAAAAATCGCTTACCGGGCAAACGGGTGAAATTATCGAAAACCCGATTACGGCTAACTTTTTCGAAGGCCTGTCTGTAATCGAATACTTTATTTCCACGCATGGCGCTCGTAAAGGTTTGGCCGATACCGCTCTTAAAACGGCCGATGCCGGATATCTTACCCGCCGTTTGGTGGATGTGGCGCAGGATGTGATCGTATCCGAGATCGATTGCGGCACCATTATGGGGCAGGATATTACGGACCTGAAAGAAGGCGAAGAAATCATCGAACCATTGGCCGACCGCGTTTTGGGGCGCGTAGCTGCCGAAGATGTTGTTGATCCGGTAACCAAAGAAGTAATAGCCAAACGCGGCGACCTGATCGATGAAACCATTGCCGAAAAAATTAACACTTCTTCGTTGGAAGTGGTGCGTGTACGTACCGAGCTTACTTGCGAATCCAAATATGGCGTTTGTGCCATGTGTTACGGGCGCAATATGGCTACCGGCGATTTGGTGGAAGTAGGCGAAGCCGTGGGTGTTATGGCTGCCCAAAGTATCGGCGAACCCGGTACGCAGTTAACATTGCGTACTTTCCATATCGGTGGTACGGCCTCGCGTATCGCTTCGGAATCGGATATTACGACCAAGGCCGAAGGCATTGTTAAGTTGATCAATATCCGTACGGTATTAAATAAAGAAAACGAACCGGTGGTTACGGGACGCAACGGTAAAATTGAAATTATCGATCCCGAAGACAATCGGGTTCTGGCAACCTATAATGTGCCTTACGGTTCTACCTTAAAGGTAGAAGACGGACAGCAAGTCAAAAAATTTGATATTTTGTTCAATACCGATCCCTATTCTTCGGTTATTATTACGGAAAATTCGGGACGGGTACAGTTCGAAGATATTATCGAGAACATCACTTTCCGCGAAGAGCTGGATGAACAAACGGGCCGCAAGCAGCGCGTTATCGTGGAATCGAAAAATAAAAATTTGAATCCGCATATTTTTATCGTAGACGAAAACGGCCAGAAGGTAAATCAATATTTTGTTCCCGTAAAAGCATTTCTGCAGGTTAATGACGGAAGCGAAGTTCATGCGGGTGACGTGTTGGTAAAAATTCCGCGCGAAATCGGTAAAACCCGTGATATTACCGGCGGTTTGCCGCGTGTGGCCGAGTTGTTCGAAGCGCGCCAACCCAAGGAAAAAGCGGTGGTCAGCGAAATTGACGGATATGTGAAGTTCGGTAGTATTAAACGGGGAATCCGCGAAATTATCATCGAATCGGAACTGGAGACTAAAAAATACAATATTCCTCATGGAATGCACATTTTGGTGCACGAAAACGATTTTGTCAGGGCCGGAGAACGTTTAACCGACGGCGCCATTGCTCCGGACGATATCTTGCGTATTCAGGGGCCAGCAAAGGTTCAGGAATATCTGGTTAACGAGATTCAAGAAGTGTATCGTTTGCAGGGTGTAAAGATTAACGATAAGCACATCGGTATTATCGTGCGTCAGATGTTAAAAAAGGTACGCGTTGATGATCCAGGCGATACGAACTTTTTGCCGGGCGATCAAGTGTACAAATACGATTTCTTCGAAGAAAACGCCAAAATTGCCAACAAATTGGTGGTTACCGATCCAGGCGACAGCTTGTTCCGTGAAGGTTCCATTACGGATAAGAAAACCGTAGAATTAATTAACAAAGACTTGCGCAAAGCAAAAAAGAAACCGGTCAAATTCCGTAAGGCGCAAGCGGCTACATTTAGCCCGATTTTACTGGGTATTACGCAAGCTGCTTTAACCACCAAGAGTTTTATCTCGGCTGCCTCTTTCCAGGAAACAACCCAGGTGTTAACCGATGCGGCTGTGGCCGGAAAGGAAGACGAGTTGATCGGCTTAAAAGAAAATGTCATTATGGGGCATTTGATTCCGGCGGGAACTGGATTGCGTAAATACGACGAAGGCTTGCTTGAAGTGGAAGAAGCCGAGGAAGCCAAGGATGAAACGCAAGAACATTCCGATGAAGTCGGAGGTCTGATAAGCGATGAAAATACCGACGGGCAGGAAGCGAAAGATAGTGTTTCTGAAGACGAAAAAGTGGAAAAATAAGTTTGCTATCAAATTAAAAAACTATTAAATTACGAATCTGTAACTTTTTTTGGAGGATGTCTTGCCAACGATCAATCAATTGGTTCGTAAGGGACGAAAAGTAGTTGAAAAGAAAACGAAGGCACCGGCTTTAACCGGCTGCCCGCAGCGAAGAGGGGTGTGTACGCGTGTGTATACGACAACCCCTAAAAAACCGAATTCAGCTTTGCGAAAAGTTGCTCGTGTTCGTCTGACTAACGGGTTTGAAGTTACGGCTTACATCCCGGGTGAAGGACATAATCTTCAAGAGCACTCGATCGTATTGATTCGGGGAGGTCGTGTTAAGGACTTGCCCGGCGTTCGTTACCATATTGTACGTGGAACTTTAGATACGAGTGGCGTTGAAGATCGTAAACAGGGAAGATCTAAATACGGTACTAAAAAGCCTAAAAATTAACAGGTTTAGTTGGAGAGAAAATGCGTAGAAGAAGGCCGCCAAAACGGACGATTTTGCCGGATCCGAAATACAAAGATGTGGTTGTTGCCAAGTTTATCAATAATTTGATGTACGATGGTAAAAAGAGTGTCGCAGAAAAAACATTTTATGCGGCGTTGGATCTGGTGCAGAAACGATTAAAAAAAGATCCTTTGGAAGTATTTAAACAGGCGATGGAAAATGTGGCTCCCATTTTGGAGGTCCGTTCCCGTCGTGTGGGTGGTGCAACCTATCAAGTGCCGGTAGAAGTTCGCGCTTCTCGGCGCCAGGCGTTGGCTATCCGCTGGTTGATCAATTATTCCAGGGCACGCAGTGAGCGTACGATGGCCGAAAAATTGGCTAACGAGCTTATTGCTGCTTATAAAAATGAAGGCGCATCTGTTAAGAAGCGTGAAGATACGCATAAAATGGCCGAAGCAAACAAAGCGTTCGCGCATTTCAGGTGGTAGGAGTAGTTCCCGAAGATGGCGAAGAAAGCATTCGATAAATCGAAAATACGGAACATCGGGATTATGGCGCATATCGACGCGGGTAAAACCACGACGACCGAGCGCATTCTGTTCTATTCCGGTCGTGTGCACCGCATAGGTGAGGTGCATGACGGTGCGGCTACCATGGATTGGATGGAGCAGGAAAAAGAGCGTGGTATTACCATTACCTCGGCTGCTACTACCGTTAAATGGCGCGATGCGGAAATCAATATTATTGATACGCCAGGCCATGTGGATTTTACGGTTGAGGTGGAACGCTCCCTGCGCGTACTGGACGGGGCGGTTGCCTTGTTTTGCGGTGTGGGCGGAGTGGAACCACAGTCCGAAACTGTGTGGCGCCAGGCGGACAAATATCATGTACCGCGCATCGCTTTTGTTAATAAAATGGATCGTGTCGGCGCCGATTTTTTTAATGTGCTGGAAGAAATGCGCAAGCGTTTGGGAGCCAATCCGGTGCCTTTGCAATTGCCTATTGGTTCCGGCGAGCTTTTTAACGGCATCATCGATTTGGTTGAAATGAAGGCCGTGCTTTACAACGAAAGTACCTTGGGCAAGCTTTATGAAGAGGCGGAAATCCCCAAGGGTTTGATTGAGCAGGCAGAAGAATATCGCAACAATATTTTGGAATCGGTTGCGGATTACGACGATGAGCTGATGGTTAAGTATTTGGAAGGCGAAGAGATTACCGAAAAAGAACTGAAGAGCGCCATACGCAAAGCAACCATCGATGGAAAAATTACGCCTGTTTTTTGCGGCTCTGCGTTTAAAAACAAAGGCGTGCAACGGCTGATGGATGGTATTATCGATTATTTACCATCCCCTTTGGATAAAGGCGCGGTTCTGGGAATTAATCCCAAAACCGGTGAAGAAGTACATCGCGAACCAAAAGACGATGCTCCTTTTGCTGCCTTAGCTTTTAAAATTCAAACCGATCCGTATGTAGGGCGCTTAACCTATATTCGGGTATATTCCGGACAACTTAATAGCGGATCGTATGTTTACAATACCAATAGCGAAAAAAAGGAACGGGTTGCACGTATTCTTAGAATGCACGCCAATCATCGTGAAGATATCGATGTGGCGCGATCTGGGGATATCGTAGCCATAGTGGGGTTGAAAAATACCAAAACAGGAGATACCCTTTCGGATCCCAAACATTTAATCCGTTTGGAATCGATGCAGTTCCCCGAGCCGGTTATTTCGGTGGCCGTGGAACCCAAGACCAAAGCCGATCAGGATAAACTGAGTCAATCGCTGGTTAAGTTGAGTGATGAGGATCCCACATTTCGTGTGCGCACCGATGAGGAAACCGGTCAAACGATTATTAGCGGAATGGGCGAATTGCATTTGGAAATTATTATCGATCGTTTGCTGCGCGAATTTAAAGTGGGTGCGAATATCGGTCAGCCGCAGGTTGCCTACAAAGAAACGATTACCAAAAAAGTGGTTGCGGAAGGCAAGTTTATTCGCCAGTCTGGCGGACGCGGTCAATACGGACATGTCAAAATTGAGATGGAGCCCAACGAGCCCGGCAAGGGATTTGAGTTTGTCGATGCCATTGTGGGCGGCGTGGTTCCCAGAGAATTTATTCCTGCCGTAAAGGCAGGGATTGAAGATGCCATGAAAAATGGTGTCTTGGCCGGATATCCGGTGGAAGATGTTAAGGTAAAGCTCATCGACGGATCTTATCACGAAGTGGATTCCAGTGAAATGGCTTTTAAAATTGCCGGTTCGATGGCTTTTCAGGAAGGGGCTAAAAAAGCCGGCCCTGTTTTATTGGAACCGATTTTCAGTATTGAGATAGTGGTTCCGGAAGAATACTTGGGTGACGTGATTGGTGATTTGAATTCGCGTCGCGGTAAAATTTCCGGAATCTTGCCACGAAAAGATGCACAGGTTGTATCCGGAATGGTTCCGCTTTCGGAAATGTTTGGTTATGCCACCCAATTGCGCTCTATTACCCAAGGAAGAGCAATATACACGATGCAGTTCTCTCACTATGAAAAGGTGCCCGAACAGGTAGCCAAAGAGCTGATCGAAAAGGGTGGAAAGTAAAAGATTTGTAAAAAATCCTGGAGGCAAAAAAAATGGCAAAAGCAAAATACGAACGCAAGAAACCGCATGTTAATGTAGGTACGATTGGTCACGTGGATCATGGGAAGACCACATTAACGGCAGCGATTACGCAAGCCTTGGCCAAAAAAGGTCAGGC
>Ga0256914_1002665_pt1 | contig 14710 bp, 11 predicted proteins | sample HulkmetaG_FD_191571 | JGI IMG/M metagenome (GOLD analysis project Ga0256914, IMG submission 191571) | Hydrothermal chimney microbial communities from Main Endeavour vent field at the Juan de Fuca Ridge, Pacific Ocean - Hulk | ecosystem: Environmental > Aquatic > Marine > Hydrothermal vents ... | reverse complement strand
ACCGCGAGGACCGTAACCACCCCATCAACTAGATCAACCCCTAAGGAAACCCCCACAACATCAGTAACCGTGGCTAGAACTACTACGGGTAAGTCAGTAACTACATCAATACAGACACCCGTAAGAACCACTACAAAAACACGGAAGAGCGCTACCCAATTAAGTACCCAATCAATAAGTACCAGCACAACCACCCACGCAACGACGGGAGCACCAATAACACTACTCGGTGCGGTAGTAGCTATTATCGTGATAGTAGCTGTAGCTGCAATAATCCTTAAGAGGAGATAATGAGTAACCGATACCCTACATACGTAAATCAAGGCAACTCAAAAGTAAGGAGGGAGGTATTTTCCCTACCTTAACCTCAGTACGTCCGTGGGTACCTCATTAATTTTAGTTACTGACTACATTACTAGGTTGGTTTGATTAGTCGTAATCCCCTCTAAGTTACGCTGGTCTGTAAGGACTTAAGTACTTCCCTACGGAGTAATCCCCCTACCCTTAACTACCTCCTTAAGTATCGTTAGGATAGGTACTAGAGCTACCCCAACCTCCCTACCTAACCTAGTTAATTCGTAGTAAACCCTAATCGGTCTTACACTAGCGTCTACCTCCTTCCTAATGAGTCCTAGATCCTCAAGAGCCCTTAACTTATCAGTTAATACCCTAGAACTAACCCCGAACGCACGCTTCATTTCGTTAAAGCTTAGCCTACCCCTAATGTAGAGTGCGTATATTATCTCAGGTACCCACCTAGAGAATACCACCCTTAGGTAAGGTGATAACCTACTCAACTCATCCTTAATATCGCTTAGGCTTAAGCACCTAAAGTACTCGCCACTCATCACATCCTCTAACTCCCTCAAGCACTTACTAATTATTAAGCGAAGATCAGTTAACTCCCTACCACACCCTGGACTACTTACCAAAACTCCACCCCACACTAAATTACCTATCAAAAACCCTAAAATACGAATATTGAAGTAGTAAGTAAATACTCTATGTATCCCATTACCACATACTTAAATCCCTCCTTAGTTACTTAATTAATGGTGATGGGCTTGAGTGAGGAGATCCCCCTTAAGCCATTAGGTAGGCAGGACATACACAGGCTTGAGACGTACTTACTCATAGGTACCTTACTTAGGAAGGACGTTATTGAGAGGATTAGGAAGGCTGAGGATAGGCTAACCTGGATCGACTCACTAGCAGTAGCTGCTGGCGCCTTAGCTAGGCAGAAGGCCGGTAAGCCGATAAGCTCAATAGCTGAGGAGTTGGGTAGGTCTGAAGGTACGATAAGGAACCACCTAAACAGAAAGACTGAAGCAGGTAAGCTCGTGTGGGAGACTTACGAAATGCTGGCTAAGGGTCAGATAGACCCTATAGCGGCAGTCATATCATCAGCTGAGGATGTCGAGAAGTTTAAGGAGGAGCTTAATAAGGTCATGAAGGAGAGGGACGAGCTTAAGGCTAGGGTTGAGGAGTTAGAGTCTCAAGTTAATGAGTTAAGGAGTAAGTTAGACAGTATTAAATCAAGACTTAAGGAGCTTATTGAGAGTATTTAATGAGTGTTTTTAATTAATCATTAACTACCCTAGTAGTAATCGTTATTAATTCATGTAGCATTAAGTACGTAGCGGTTAGATATACTAAACTAATATTTATTCCCCTCCATAGCTAAGTTCATGTAGAGTAATGAGGTGATAGGGTGGGCGGGCATGGGTGGGGGAGAGAGTACGGAACGTATTAGGTTATTTACTTGGGGTCTCCCCGAGTTCGATAGATATCTAAGCATGCTTAGGGAGGGCTACACACTACTTATATACGGTCACCCAGGCTCCGGTAAGACTACATTAGCTGCTAAGTTAGCTTACGAGAATATGAGGAGGTACGGGTATAAGGTACTCTACCTATGCACTAACGAGAATGAGGATAAGTTCTTGGAGATCATGAGTAGGTTAGGTATGGATTTCAGGAGGTTCAGTGAGGAGGGTAAGTTTAGGTTTGTTGAGATACCCCTAATAAGTGAGGAATTTACTAGGGATGAGGTCGTTGACGTTACTTACGAGGAAGTCATTAGGTACTCACCAGACATACTAGTCATTGATAGCGTAACCCCATTCCTGGAGTCATTCAGTAGTGACATGGGTAGGAGGGCATTCCTTAGGGCAGGACCCTACAGAGTAGTTTCTGAGATGAGGGGCTTACTAGTACTCATTGCTGACTTACCACATGGTAGGGAGAGTCCGGGGTTAGGTGATATTGAGTTCGTAGCTGATGGGGTATTAGCTACTAAGGTAAGTACTGAAGCTACTTCACTACGTAGGTGGGTCGAGATTAAGAAGTTGAGGGGTTCGGCATACAGCGTATCTAGGATATACTTCAGGATAGTGGACGGTGTAGGTCCGGTAGTCATTGCTGGTGGTGAGAAGCTCGATGGTAGGTACGTTAAGGCTGGTGACTTACTGACTGGGATGCCCAGAGTTACTTCATTACTTGGTCAGATACATAGGGGCACTCACATGCTCTTCCTATACCCACTAGGTACGGAGCTAAACTCACTACTATCCTACGCATTAGTCGCTATGGCTGTTAAGTTAAGGTACGTAGCGACCGTCGTTACCTTCGGTATGCACCCTAAGGTATTCATGACCAGGGCTATAGCATCAGCACTAGCTGCTGGTATGTTCGGTGCTGATGTTGAGGGTGCCGTGGATAATTACTTAAGGTATGTTAAGGTACTACCTATAGACCTAGACCAAGCAGATCTGGACCTACTACCCTACGAGATATGCTCTAGTAGGGAGTTCCTAGAAGCTGACGTAGCTGTCTACCCAGACTTGAAGCTACTCTACGACTACGTAGGTAATGCCTCTAAATTCAATAGGATAGTGTACCCAATAATAACTAGGGGTAAGCGTAGGGGAGTAACTACGGCCTTCTTCTTCACGGAGGTTAAGGACTTGGACGAGCTAGTACTTCCTGAGTTGTGTGACGTGATTTACAAGGTAGTACCTAGTAAGCCTAAGCCTAGATCAATAAGTGATTACGTGATAGAGATTAGTAAGTCGTACCCACTAAGGGGTAGGTCAGTAAGTATCTACGAAGTAGCTAGGAACCTAATGCTTGACCTAGGTATAGGGATACCGAGTCCTGAGGAGGTTAATAAGTTCGTGGGCTTAGTTAGTAAGTTACTTGATAAGAGATTAAGTACGCAGGACTAGGTTTCAAGGTAGTTAAAAAACTACTTACTACGTACGGTCTGAATAATTAATCCGTCCCTATTCGTTAGCGTTACTAAGTTATTTACTTGAGTCAAGGACTTACCGCTGCGGTCAATAAGCACTACATGAACTACGTAGGAGCAACCTATTACGTCATTAGACACGAATGAGCACGTTAAGTTACTAACTCTAAGCTCCTTAATGTCGTAGGCTTCATAGAGTGCCTTATGTAGCTTAATCAGTGATTCATTATCAACCACGCTTAAGTCGAAGTACTTACTAATCCTTAAGTCCTCATCCTTAACGGCTCTGTAGTAGTTAATTATGTTCCTAGCGGCTTTCCTCAATGACTCGTAAGTACCTAACTTACTCTCCTTAAGCCTCTTAACCACCTCCTTAATCACCTCACTACCTACGGCCTCCCCACCAGCTCTTGAGGTCGTGGTCTCATTCTTAATTACTGATGCTTGCTTAGTAGTGACTATCGTTACTGACTCGTTACTTACTTCAGTAGTACGTACCTCAGTAGTGACTACCTCGCTAGTACTTACTTTAGGCTTCGTAGGTATGGATACTGACGTAGTAGGTACTGTAGTATTACGTACCTCAGTAGTTGTTGTTCTTGACCGTACCCCTAACTTACTTAGTAAGTCCTTAACGTACTTACTCCAAGGTAGTTTCACGGGTGGGTTAAGTAACCCCTCAACATCTAGGTAGGTCAGTAATGCTATACTGAGTAGAATCAGTACCGCAGTAGCTAATGCTTTCTTACCCATAAGCAACACCCCTGAAGACCACCTTCCTACTCACGCAACCTACGTTATTACATGCCTGAATAACTACTACGTAATCAACCTCATGCTTCCTAGCCCTTAACTCGTACTCCTTAGCCTTACTCTCTAGCCAGTTCTTCAGCTTATCCACGGTTGACGACTTAATCCTATCTACTACATGATTAATCAGTCCCTTAATACCCTTCTTAAGCTTCTCAAGCGGTGGTAGTTCGTACTTACCTACCTTAATGTTTACGTTAGGTATTAGTATGTCGACACCGCCCACTAATGACTCGATAGTTGTGTACCCAGCTAGTAGACCGTAGATTATCTTTGACTTGTACGACTTAGAGAGCGTTATTTGAGCTATGTAGTAGCTGATGTCCTCACCCTTACCCACTACATCACTACTTAACTCAATAGTTACTACCCCACCACCTAACTTAAGTGACGGTAACTTCGTAGGTGTTATTAAGTCCCTCGTCAATATACTCGGTGACTCGATACTTAACCTAATTACTTTAGAGTATATTGAGTGGTATGAGGTCCTAGGGACCTTAAACCCCTTAAACCCGTTGGCACCGTCAACCATTAACTTAGGAGCTACTACCTTAACACTTAATGCCCTAGTAACGTCTAGGTATAGAGTACCTGAAGTACCTGACCATGTCACGTAAGCATGCCTTATCACGGGCTTCCTTAAGTCCTTACCAATTAACTTCACGTAGCCGTAGGTAATTACTTTCCTAGGGCCCTCACCACTACCTAACCTAGTGAACTTAGCTACTATCCTTAAGTAATTATTCAGTACTAGGAGGTCCCTACCCGCGAACCACGTGGGTGAGTACCCATTACCTAGTGGTGAGTACCTAATCAGGAACTCGTAAGTACCATCACCCACTAAGCGCCTCTTAACACCTACGACGCCTACCCCACTAATTACGTCCATACTGGTTAGTGAGTACCTTGAGTTACCGCACCTTAAGCTAGCCTTAATCCTCAAGGATACCGTGAACTCACCGCTACTGACTAACTTAATGTTCGCTACGTCAACAAGGAACCTCCTACCCCCACTACAGACCGTGGTCTCTATACTTGATGAGTTACTTGAGGTCACCTCAACACTTAACTCGCACCTAACCTCCTTAACCTCCTTAGCACTAACGCTGACCCTCCGATTAATTACCGGGTCCTTAGGGTCTGGAATCCCGTCACCATCCGTGTCCTTAATGAATGGGCTAGTGCCTTTCCTTAACTCATCAGGGTCCTTAAGCCCGTCACCATCAGCATCACTACTGTATGGGTATGGGTCCTTAGGGTCTTTAAGCCCGTCTCCGTCGGTATCCTGCTTATTAGGGTCTAAGCACTTACTCACCTCCTCGTAATCGCTTAGTGAGTCACCGTCAGTGTCGCTACTGAGTGGGTTTGTGGGGTAGTTACATGAGATTACCCTATACTCCTTCATTACGTAGTCGTAGATCACGGCAGTTGACGTAGTCCCCATAACCTCATCGTAATCACTTAAGCCGTCGTTATCTGAGTCCGCGTTTAGGGGGTTAGTACCCTCCTTATACTCACTACTGTCGCTTAACCCATCCCCATCACTGTCCCAGACCAGCGGGTTAGTACCTAGCTTAAGTTCCTTGGAGTCGCTTAAGCCGTCGTCATCAGTGTCTGGGTTGAGGGGTGATGTCCCGTACCTACGTAACTCATCGTAGTCACTGAGCCCGTCACCGTCGGTATCTACCTTAGTTAGTGACGTGCGAACCACGTACTCCTCGGAATCCAGTAAACCGTCACCGTCGGTGTCCGGGTTGAGGGGGTTCCCGAAGTTCCTTAGGTCCACGTAGTCGTTAAGACCGTCACCGTCGCTATCGGCGTTCTTGGGGTTCGTACCTAACTTAAGTTCCTTAGCGTCATCAAGCCCGTCACCGTCCGCGTCCTTACTTAAGGGATCCGTACCCAACTTAAACTCCTTCAAATCACTTAGTGAGTCACCATCAGTATCGGGTAGGTAGGGGTTCGTACCCAGTAAGTAAGCCTCAATCATGTCGGTCAATCCGTCATGATCCGAGTCAATACTTGATGTCTCAGTACCTAATACCTTAACCTCCACGTAATCACTGAGTCCGTCCCCGTCCGTATCGTATAGGGTCGGGTCGACGTAGAGTAGTAAGGGGTCGAAGTTAGGTGGTATGAATACCTCACCCTTAGCGTTAGGGAACCACCTAGCCCTAGCAGCCTTAATAACATCACTGAATATCGTACCGGCACTCCAAACCGGGTACTTAATGCGTTTACTACTGAAGTCCTTCTTAACTAACCTACCGTAGATGGTCTTACCTAGCTTTAAGTCCCTAAGAGTAACACCTACGAACGGATTAAGTACTGGCCCGCCAGCGTAGCAGTAGTCGTACCTACTCGGTACTTTAATACCGAACTCACGAGCTATCCTAGATACGTCACCGTCGGGCCCGCAACCAAGTGCTAGTAGCATGTACGGCACCCTTAATGACTGAGTAACTTCGTATAGGTCACTTAATCCATCGCCGTCTGTGTCCCTCCTTAAGGGATTCAATACGCTACGGAACAACATACCAGCCCTTGGGTAGGCATTACCTGAGACAGTAAGTACTGAGTAGATACTAGTTCTTGAGGGGTCCTTAGACCTACTAACGAGTATTACTAAGGGACCCTTACCAGTATCTAGTAACGCATTGCAGAATACGTACAGTGAAGTACCTACCTCGAAACCGTCCGGTAACCCATCACCGTCAGTGTCGAACTTCCGTGGGTTAGTACCTAGTAGCTTCTCCTCATTATCGCATAACCCATCACCGTCTGAGTCCCTACCACATATCTTAGGGTTGAGTATCGTTGAGCTTATTACGTAAGTCCTTAAGCCGAAGTACCTACCTATATCTACGTACTTACCCTCCTCAATGTAGGTCTTAATAACCTTCGCAGCCTCCCTTAAGTCACTAACGACGTTATTGAAGTTTCTGAAATCCATGCTAGGTTCACTAGCACTTAAGGTTACCGACGTAGGGAATACAGTAGCTACTACTAGAGCAAGTACTGCGAGACCTACGTACTTAAGTACCCCCATACCTAGCACCGCCTACGCATGAAGCACTACGTAGTAGTAAGGAACTACGTAAGCATGCTTAGGTACTTACGTAGTACTTACTTAACTACGTAGTGCTAACCCACCTCGGTTTTAGGGTTTATAAGTATTACCTGTGATTTACTCCGTAAAAATCCTCCAGTAGTTAATTCATTTAGATTACCAAACGCTAACTCACACTCGTTAATGAATAGCTTTTAAGTTACTAGAGGGAGTTAAGTGGTTGGTTTAGGTGCTTAAGCATGTCAGTAAGTAGCTCCTTAAGTAATGGGGAGCTTACTTGGTGCTGTGAAGTACTTAGGAAGTTGCTTGGGGGTATACCTAGGGGTTCAGTAATCCTGATAGTAGGTACTCCCGGTGCTGGTAAGACAACGATAGCTGCTAAGACTGCTTACGAGAACCTTAAGTTAGGTCATAAGGTAATTTACTTCGGTATTAACGAGACTGAGGGTAAGTTCATTAAGTATATGAGTGCCTTAGGTATGGACTTCAGTAGGTTCGTTAGGGAGGGTAGGTTTAGATTCATTGAGTTACCACTACTTAACCCTGAGGTAGGTACTGACTTAGTCCTTGAGACCATAGCTAAGGAGGTAGGTACCTTCAAGCCCGACTTAGTAGTTATTGATAGTGTAACACCACTCATTAGGTTAGTTAGTGGTGGTGATGTCTACAGTGCTAGGGCATTCATGAGGTCGGGGCTCTATAAGGTATTTACTGAGCTGAAGTCCGTACTCCTACTAGTTGCTGACACACCCTTAGGTACGGAGTTAAGTACCTTAGGTGATCTTGAGTTCGTGGCTGATTACTTACTAATAATTAAGCACGAACTAATTAGGACTTCAGTCAGGAGGTGTATTGAGATAGTTAAGGCTAGGGGGGTACCGATTAGGTTACCTCGGGTCTACTTCAAGATAGTTGATGGCAGGGGGCCAGTACCCTACGTACTTAGGGAGGTAATTGCTGAGGAAGCTAATAAGACATTAAGCATGAAGGTAAGTAAGTTCAGGAGGTTAAGGAGTAAGTTCGAGGTGCTTAAGCCCCTACTAGGCACTCTAAACCCAGGTGCTCAGATACTCATACTGTACCCACCAGGTAGTGACGCTAATAGGGCATTCACGATAGCTCAAGCAGCTATAGGTGTTAAGTTAGGTCTTAACACGACCGTAGTTACCTACTCAATGGATCCCCTAGACCTCTTCAAACTCTCACTAGCTACTGCGTTAGGTGCTGGTATCGTAGGTAGTGTTGAGGAGGGTGTTAAGGTTTTTGAGAAGTACTTGAGGGTGTTAGGTATTAACTTAGCAGTACTCGATACTGAACTCCTCCAGTACTGTGAAGTTAGTGAGGCATACACGACCCCCGAGACTGACTTAGTCATCGTACCCGATATGAAGGCACTCTACGATTACTTAGGTAGTGTTAGTGAGTTCAATAAGATACAGTACACATTCGCTAACTGGGATAGGACCTTAGGTACCGTAGCTATTAGGTACTACCCCGACGTACCTGAGGTTAAGGACTTAGTACTTAGTGAGGTTAGTGACGTAATCATTAAGTTAGTACCGTCAACAACGACACCTAAGACAATCCTACATTACAGGATGCTACTTACTAAGTCATACTTAAGTATGGTTAAGGAGGTACCCGTTAGTAGGATCATAGAACTACTTAAGTCCGTAGTAGGTATTGAGGTACCGTCAACTAAGGTAGTTGCTAAGTACTTTGAGGAAGTTAGTGAGTGGTTACATAGTAGGGGTTACGTACCTAAGTCAGTAGTTAGGAGTTGGAGGGCTTGATACCGGTACTTAAGGGGTTAGGTACTGAAGTAACTATCTACGTACCTAAGGGTACTTACTTCTCACTAACTAACTCACCATACCCTACGCACATCATATCATCAGCTACGGACATATACGCTAAGTACCCCTACATGCCTTGTGAGGTAGGTGAGGTAGTTAAGGTAATTGAGTTTAAACCACCTAGGTTTAGGACTGACGCTGATGGGAATGACTACGTAGTACTGATTAGGGTAGGTAATCACTACTTAAAGATACTCCACGTAAGACCTTCCGTTAAGGTAGGTGATGTTGTGAAGTTAGGTGATTACCTAGGTGATTACTTAATATCCGGTTACTTCAGGCCGTGGTCTAGTAAGCACATGCATGTTGAGGTTAGGTACCTCAACGACCCATTAAGGGCTTTAGGTTCGGTCGACTTAGTACCTACTAATGAGTTAATTAATTACTTAAGGGGCTTAAGGCCGTGCAGGGACGTAGTTAGGGTTAGGGTAGTTAGTGATTTAGGGAGTTACTACTTAGGTGAGTTAATTAGCTGTGACTACGTACTGGCTTACTTAAGTAGTGGTTGCTGGGGTGTTTTGGATGGTGGCGTACCTCACTACTCCGTAGGTGGTTTACTACTGATTAGTGATGAAGTACCGAGTATTTGCGGAGGTGATTTACTACTTAATGAGTTAGTTATTGGTAGGTACTTAAGGAGTTACTTAAGGCGTAGGTTAGTAATTACCTTATTCAGTAAGGGCTTCCTAATTAAGGGGGTTACTTACGGCTTAGGTACTTACCTACTCAGTAGGTACGTGAAGTTAGTACCACTTAGTAGTGGGGCTGACCTACGTATTGGTGAGGTATTGAGTCTTAATGAAGTTACTGAAGTTAAGGTTAAGTTACCTAGGTGGTTTAGTAGGTTAGTGGGTAAGGGGTAGTTAATTATTGCCTTACCTAGTAGGCTTAAGTAGTATCAAGTGGGCTAGGAGGTACTTAGTTGATGTAGCTGTAGCTACGGCTATAGGTGCCTTAATGCCCTTCTTCCTAGTAGGTTACGGCTTAGCCTTCAACTACTTAAGCTCGTACGTAATGAATCACCTACACCCACTACCAGCTATAGCCTCATCAGCAACCCTCCTAATACTCTCCTACCTAATGATTAGGTTAAGTACCTTCAGTAGTGGCGGTGTTCTTGAGGTATTCCTAGAGACCTACCACTTCAGGGGTGGGTACGCTAGGGTTAAGGACTTAGCACTACTCCTAATAGCTACCTTAGCGACGGTATGCGCGGGTGGTTCAGTAGGTGTTGCTGGTGTTGCCGTACTTACTGGCTACGTAATTGCTAGGAAGTTAGCTGATTACATTAAGTACGTAAGGAGTAGGAGGTTCTTCCCGATAGTAGGGGCTGCAGCAGGTATATCAGCTGTTTTTAAGGCACCACTAACAGCTATGGCGTTCTCACTTGAGATACCCTTTAAGCACGGTGTCGAGGCTGCCTACCTACTACCTGCACTAGCTTCCTCAGTAACTGCCTTCGTAGTATCTAAGGCTGTATTCGGTGGTAAGGAGATACTACTCTTCATAAGACCTACATCACCCCTAACACCAGCAGTAGCTCTCCACTCAGCAGTCATCGGTGTCTTAGCTGCCGGGCTTACCTACTTAGCGTACTACGTTAAGTTATGGCTTAAGGGGGCGTCACTAAGGCTCACTAACGAGTTCAGTGAGTTAGGTGGTTTCGTTAAGCCCTTAATAGCTGCTTCAGCAGTGGCTATTACTTACTACCTCATAACACCCTACGCGACAGGTGCTGGTGCCTACGTAATACCTAAGATACTCCATATTAAGTCAGCTAACCTACTCACGGGCTTAACACTGTCTAAGCTACTACTGATGGTGGTTGTTCTGGAGATGGGTGGTGCTGGCGGTGTATTCGTACCCCTCCTAGTAGCTGGTGCTGCCTTAGGTGCTGCTTACGGTAGGGCCTTAGGACTACCCTACGTTGACTTACTGATGATGGCTGGCATAGCTGGTCTGTTCTCATCAGCTAATAAGGTACTACTGACTTCAGTACTCCTAGCTGCTGAGGCGGGTGGTTTAGTAGCTACCATACCTGCTGGTATAGCTACAGCTATAGCTTACTCATTAACCGCACTAACGTCGATACATACTCAGCAACCAGCTGTTGGTCATGGTAGGTTTAGGGCTAGGGCTTCTAGGTTACTACTCACGATATGCCCTAAGGGTATTGAGGGGCTTAAGTCACTCACGGTTAGTGATTATGTGGAGGACGTATGCATTACTGAGCCAAGTACCTACGTAGTCGATGCTTTAAGGAATTGTGGCGGGTTTAGGTACTTAGTATGTCGGTTAGGTAGTGGTGAGTACGGCTACGTTAGAGTAGCTACACTTACTGAGTACTTGAGGATTACTGACTTGAGGGTTGGGGACGTAGTTGATAGAGCACCTACGGTTAGTGAGGGTGAGTCATTAAGTAACGTAGTTGAGGAGCTCGTCTACGGAGGTTCTGAAGTAGCTGTAGTACTACGTAGGGACTCCTCCGTAGCTGGCGTAGTCAGTATTGAGGGTATTGAGGAGGTTATTAGGGAGGTAGTTACTAGGGAGTGCTTAGGTAGGTAATAGTCAATCTTATAAGCCCCACCTAAAGAAGGTGTTGGGGATCTGCTTTTGTGGCGGAAGAACCTACCGTAACTCCTTGGGAAGCTGAGGCGTTCGTTGATTACAGTAGGTTAATTAAGATCTTCGGTACTAAACCGATAACTGATGAGGTAGTTGAGCTCGCTACTGAGGTACTTGGTGAGGAGCACTTCATGCTACGTAGGAGGGTATTCTACTCCCACAGGGACTTCGACGTATTCCTAAACGCCTTCAAGAGGGGTGAGAGGGTAGCTCTATACACTGGTAGGGGACCCTCAAGCCATACCCACTTAGGTCATATCCTACCGTGGGTATTCACTAAGTGGTTACAGGATAGGTTAGGTGCTCACCTATTCTTCCAAGTAACTGACGATGAGAAGTTCTTCCATGAGGTGGGTGCTAAGCTTGAGGGTACTAACTCGATGGCTTACGAGAACGCATTAGACATAATAGCTGTTGGTTTCGACCCTAGTAAGACGCACTTAATAATTGATAGTGAGGACATTAGGTACCTATACCCGATAGCTTGTAGGGTAGCTAAGAAAGTCACTTACTCAGTAGCTAAGGCGACCTTCGGATTCACTCAATCAACTAACGTAGGTATGCTATTCTTCCCAACCATACAGATAGCTGTGTGCTTCCTACCGACTGAGCTCTTCCGTGAGAGTACCTACGTACTAATACCTGCAGGTATTGATCAGGACCCGTACTGGAGGATAGCTAGGGACGTAGCACCCACCCTAGGCTACCCGAAGCCATGCCAGATACACGGTAAGTTACTACCTGGCCTAGGACCTGAGGGTAAGATGTCTTCATCGAAGCCTGAAACAGCTATATACACCATAGACGACCCTGAAGTAGCTAGGAGGAAGGTCATGAGGGCATTCACGGGTGGTCAACCAACTGCTGAGCTTCAGAGGAGGTTAGGCGGTAACCCGGATAGGTGCTCGGTATTTAAGATGCTTGAGATGCTCTTAGAACCCAATGACGCTGTAGTCGAGAGGTTCAGGAGTAATTGCTTATCGGGTTCGGTACTGTGTGGTGAGTGTAAGAGGGCTGTTGCTGAGTACGTAGTTAAGTTCCTTAAGGAGCATCAACGTAGGAGGGAGAGGGCTAAGGACCTACTACCTAAGTTCCTCATAAGGAATAAGTTCGAGCCACCAGCAGTTAGGCGTTAGTTTTTAAGTATTAAAAACACCTAAAGTAGCTTAACCCTAACCTCCTCACTACCCGCGAAGAACCCCTTCTTCCTTACCTTAACACTAAGTACGGCCTCGGACTTGAAGTCAGCTGTACTCACTGGTTTGAAGTCCTTAGGTAACTCAATACTTAATTCCTTACTGAACCACTCATCAGTACCTAGTACTGAGTCCCTACTCAGTACGAACTCACGTACTAACTCCTCGTAGGGCTCGCACTCTATATCGTATGTACTCCCCGGCTCGTCAGGTATTTCACGTAACTTAATTGATTCCCTCCTAATCAGTCCTACCTTAATCTCCTTATACTTAATGTCCTTAGTAGCCCTTAAGAATAACCTACCCTTAATTAATGAGTTGCTTAGGGACTCAATCACTACCTTAACCCTTAACTTACCTGACGCACCCACGAACTCGTTACTGCTTAGGGGTTCCTTAAGTAACTGATTAATCACTACCTCCTTCCTAACTACTATGTCCTTCCTAAACCTCCTATCTATCTTAGCCTCAACGAACCACTTAATACTGAATGACTTACCTACGTAGGTTGGTGGTGCTTCCTTAGGTACCTTAAGTACTACGTCGTACCTACTACCACGTACTAACTTACCCTTAGCTACGACATCCTCAACCCTAAGCACTTCATTACTGAACCTAACCCTCCTCGTTACGTACTCCTCCTCTTCCTCATCCTCCCCTAAAGCTACCCTAGATGCTGTGTACCTACACCTAACCCTACCCTCAGCGATAGCTACTAACGATACCTTAAGTGACCTGCAGTCAATGTCTGACTTAATACGTACCTCAACAGGTAATTCACTACCTAACTCCACTACCTCCCTACTTAGGCCTACCTCTAATACGGAGCTACGCAATACATTACGCACCTACTTAATTTTAATCAACCTTGATTGACTAACCTAATAAGTATTGCTACTGCAGGTAAGGATTAAACCTAAACTCACGGTAGCTAACCACCTTAACCCCTCCGGAACTAATTAATTCCTTAATGACCCTCACTAAGTACCTAAACCTACGTACTGACCTTACCGAGTAGTCAGTAAGTGTTAGTATGGGGAGTACAGCTGTAGGTACTTCATCACCTACTAGGTCTAAGTACTTAACGCAGTCACTCATACTTAATTCAGTCTTAGGTGCTTGAATAAGTACTGCGTCGGCCTCCCTAACTAACCCCTTAATAGTACTTACTGCTTCAGGACCCCATAAGTAACTACCCCTAACCACGCTATTAACTACCTCGAAACCCACGAAGTTAAGTAACTGAGTTATGTGGTTGGCGAAACCCGGCAGTACTAACTCATGAATATCAAGTACCGTGAGTAACTTAGTACCCACCAAGCCTAACTCACGTACGTACTCAATAGTACTTACTAACTCCACACCGCATACCCTAAGTAATTCATGAGCAGCTTCAGTAGCGTTTAATACGTAACCAACCTCCGTAGGTATGTCTAGGAAGTCCATACCGTGCGGTAACTTAACTACGTAGTAAGGTATCCTCAGCTCCTCCAACGAGTTAATGAGGACCTCCTGAGCACCTCCTGAAATCAGTATTAGGTCCGGCGATGCCTTAAGGACCTCCTCAGTAATTAACCTATCGTAAGTACCTAGTACGGGCAGTTCAGGTACTTCATAGCCTAAGTACTTAAGTAGTCTACACCACGGTGAGTAACCAACCAGTAAGTCCTTAAGTCCTAAGTCGATCACCGTAGCTGTTATTGACGGTGATAGAGTAACTACCCTAGATGGTCTCTCAGGTACTTCAAGGTACTTACGTAGGTAGGGGCAGTACACACTCCTCAAACTCATTACCTATTCATGTAAGTACGTAATTAAGTATTTAGCGGTAATTCTTTATATCCTAAGTACCTACTTCATAGGGTGCTAAGTAGGTGGGTAATTCCGCCTACTTGAAGTCGTT
>Ga0256914_1002664_pt1 | contig 14713 bp, 18 predicted proteins | sample HulkmetaG_FD_191571 | JGI IMG/M metagenome (GOLD analysis project Ga0256914, IMG submission 191571) | Hydrothermal chimney microbial communities from Main Endeavour vent field at the Juan de Fuca Ridge, Pacific Ocean - Hulk | ecosystem: Environmental > Aquatic > Marine > Hydrothermal vents ... | reverse complement strand
ACTCAAAGATGAGCTAAAGAAGATAACTATATAGGTCTAATTCTATTTTTGAGCATCTTCCCATTCAAGATATTGTTTATGTAATCTTGCATTATCTTGTTCGAGTTTGGCAATATTCTTTTTGATTGTTGCTTTTTCTTGTTGTAGATATTCTAATCTATGAAGAGAGTTATTTCCATAGATTAGATTTGCTACATATATACCAGCTATTATAACTATAATAGCCGTTACTATAAATATTTTAAAAGATAATCCTATTATCTTCTCTACTCTCACAATTATAGGTTCTATATCATTAGCAAATCCCATATTATACTCTACTTAAATATTGAAGCACCTAGATACTCAAATTGACCTAGTTCATTTTCAATATTCAATAAACGATTATATTTAGCAATTCTATCACTTCTTGCAGTAGAACCTGTTTTAATTTGTGCAGTATTTAATGCTACAGCAAAATCAGCTATAAATGTATCTTCACTCTCTCCTGAACGATGACTCATTACACATGTATATCCACTTCTTTGTGCCAACCTTACTGTCTGCATAGTCTCAGATACTGAACCAATCTGATTTGGTTTAATTAAAATAGAGTTAGCTATACCTTTCTCAATACCTTCTGATAATATAGAAACATTGGTTACAAAAAGGTCATCACCTACAATTTGAATTTTATCACTCAATTTATCAGTCATAATTTTCCAACCATCCCAATCATCTTCACTTAATCCATCTTCTATAGATATAATAGGATACTTCTGGCATAAATCAGAATAATACTCAACTAACTCTTCACTTGTAAGCTTCCTATTTTCTGATGATAACACATATAAACCATCATCATCTATAATCTCTGATGCTGCAACATCTAAAGCAATAGCAATCTGTTCACCTGCTTTATATCCTGCTTTTTCTATCGCTTCCATAATTACTTGGATAGGCTCTTCATTACTTTTGAGATTTGGAGCAAATCCACCCTCATCACCTACGGCAGTACTCTCACCCATACTATCTATAATCTTTTTGAGATGATGATAAGTCTCACTTACTGCTTGAAGACCATCTGAAAATTTATCAAATCCAATAGGCATAACCATATACTCTTGGAAATCAACAGAGTTATTTGCATGTTCTCCACCATTAATAATATTAAACATTGGTACAGGTAAAGTTATAGCATTAGCACCACCAAGGTATCTATATAGTGGCATATTCAAACTTTGTGCCGCAGCTCTTGCTACTGCCATAGATACACCAAGTACAGCATTAGCACCGAGTTCACCATAGTTATCTGTACCATCTAATGCTTTCATAGTCAAATCAACCTCTGCTTGGTTAAATGGAGATATTCCAACCAATGTATCAGCTATTTTCTCATTGACATTTTCACAAGCATGTAGAACACCTTTTCCCATATATCTATCTCCACCGTCACGAAGTTCTAGTGCCTCTCTTTTTCCAGTACTAGCACCACTTGGTACAATCGCAGTAGCTAATGTTCCATCGCTTAGACTTACAGTTGCTTGGACGGTTGGATTACCTCTACTATCCATAACTTCAGTAGCTCTTACATCATCAATAAAAATCATCTTTTTTCCTTAATTTTCAGTTATCGAATTCTAGCATATTATCTATAATATAAGAATATTAATTATGGATTATTTGAACTATTGCTTTGTATATATACCAAATCTCTACAGCTATTATTGTATATCCTATAGTAACAAAAAGCATATTATAATTCAAAGATATAAGTTTTCGGTTTTCTTTAGCTATATGCTCCTCTTGTGCATGATGAGATGGCAATGCACCTGCTCTTTCGAGTGCTTGGTGTATAACCATCTCTTCATCTATATGAGCCTCTTTTTTATCTTGTTTAGCTAAATATTCTGCAGATAATTTTTCATTATGTTTTATAGCTATTATTGCAATAATAAAAGGTGATACAAATAGTATCAATAGTAAGTAAGTTGACATAATATTGCCTTTTTGTAAATCTTACTACTATTATATCATATTTTTTAATGTTTAGAACTATTTATTCTCATTTATCTCTTTTGTATCCATTGTCAACATATTAGTAACTCCTAACTCTTTTTTAATTTTGGTCTCTATCTCATCTCTGAGTTTTGTATCTTCTTTGAGTTTTGCTTTGACATTTTCTTTTCCTTGACCTAGTTTTTTCTCACCATAACTAAACCATGCACCTGATTTATCTATAATATCAAATTTAACCCCATAATCAACCATCTCTCCCTCTTTAGAGATACCCTCCCCAAACATAATATCAAATTCAGCTTGTCTAAATGGTGGAGCAACTTTATTTTTAATTACTTTGGCTTTTACACGGTTACCTATTGAAGAATCTCCTTGTTTGAGTGTAGCAATTCGTCTTACATCTATTCTAACTGAAGCATAGAATTTAAGAGCATTTCCTCCTGTGGTTGTTTCAGGAGAACCATAACCCATCATTCCAATTTTCATACGAATTTGATTTATAAATATAACTGTAGTTTCTGTTTTATGTAATACTCCTGTGAGTTTTCTCAAAGCTTTACTCATAAGTCTTGCTTGAAGCCCAACTTGTTGGTCACCCATTTCACCCTCTATTTCTGCTTTTGGAGTAAGTGCAGCTACAGAATCTACTACGATTACATCAACAGCACCAGAACGAGCCAATGTTTCTAATACATCTAAAGCTTGTTCTCCAAAATCAGGTTGAGATACCAATAAATTCTCTACATCTACACCCAAATTTTTAGCATACAATATATCCAAAGCATGTTCAGCATCTATAAAAGCACAAACTTTATCACTAGCTTGAGCAGAAGCCGTAATCTGAAGAGCTAAAGTTGTTTTACCAGAACTCTCTGGACCATACACCTCAATAACTCTACCCACAGGTACACCTCCAATACCTAAAGCCATATCTAATCCTAATGAACCTGTACTAATAGACTCAATAGGCTCTATATTCTTATCCCCTAATCTTACTACTGTACCTTTACCAAATGTTTTATCTATCTGTTTTAGTGCTATATCTAAAGCTTTTTGTTTATTTGCATTCATATTGTTGAGATCCTTTATATAAAATAATAATAAGCATATTTTAGCAGAGTTTTTCTAATATAAGTAGAAATACGTCAAATTGTAATATTATTTGTTTGTAATTTATTTTGGATAAAATACCTAAAAAGAAATAGATAGGTTTAGCAATGAAAAAAATAGAACTAGCTCACTCACCAGATGCAGATGATATATTTATGTATTATGCAATCAAGTTTGGTTGGGTTAATACTAAAGATTATGAATTTACCAATATAGGTTTGGATATAGAGACGCTAAATAAAGAGGCTCTCAAAGGTACTTATGATGTATCTGCTATTAGTTTTGGAATGTATCCATTGATAAAAGGGGAGTATGCACTTTTACGAACTGCTGTTAGCTTTGGTGATGGATATGGTCCTAAATTAATTAGGCGAAAAGATAAACAGCTCAAACAAAACTTTAAAGTAGCACTATCAGGAGAATATACAACTAATGCGATGTTATTTAGACTCTATTATCCTAATGCTAGACCTATATATATGGACTTTTTAGAAATAGAAGAGGCTGTTGTAAGTGGTAGAGTAGATGCTGGTGTACTTATTCATGAATCTATTTTAGATTTTGATAACTCTTTGGAGGTAGAAAAAGAGATATGGGATTTATGGGTTGAGTTAGCAGGAGAGGGACTTCCTCTACCTCTTGGTGGTATGGCTATTCGCCGTTCCATTCCTCTTAATCGTGCTATTGATATAGAAAATATATTAATAGATGGTGTCAAAGTAGCCAATAGTAAAAAAGATGAACTCTGCAAACGGTTGGAAAATGAAAATCTAGTACGAATTTCGGATAAGATGTTAACTAAATATCTTGATATGTATGCTTCTAATGAGTCTGCTGAACTTTCACTGTTACAACTTAAAGCATTGGATAAATTATATAGTTTGGGATTTGAGAAAGGATTATTTAGTGAGCCTATAAAAATAGTTGATTACCTTATACCCAAAGAGTATGAGGATTTAAGAAAAAGTTAAGTAGTTTTAACAAAGGAGGAGATAGTAATTATGGAAGATGTAAGAGTATGCTATATTGGAGACTCATTTGTGAAAGGAGTAGGTGACCAGAATAAATTAGGATGGGCAGGTCGTTTGAGCAATATGAGTCAAAATAGTCAGAGAGGGATTACACATTATAATTTGGGTGTTCGAGGAGATACCTCTGCTAATATTTTGGCACGATGGGAGAGTGAAGCCAAGGTTAGATTACCTAATTTTTCTATAAACTGTATAGTTTTTTCGTTTGGTGTCAATGATACTATAGTAGAAAATGCTAGGGCTAGAGTATCTATAGCTCAAAGTATGAAAAATCTTAGAAATATATTAGGTGTTGCCAAGGTTAAATATAATATTCTAATGATAGGACCACCTCCTATAGATAATGAACGACAAAACAATAGTATAAAAGCTTATGATGAAGCATATGCTAGTGTTTGTAATATGTTAGGAGTTAATTATCTATCTATTTTTGATAAATTAATAAATAATGAGATATGGATGAATGAAGTCAAAAATAATGACCATGCTCACCCAAGAGAGAACGGTTATGAGCTATTGAGTCAATATATATATGATTGGGATAGTTGGTGGTTTGCATAATATTTCATTATGAGGAAATATTATCAAATTAACCTTTAAGCCCAATTTGCTATAATCACGGCAATAAATATATAAATATGAGAGATAAAAAATGTTTGATACCCTAACAAATAGTTTCAAAGGTGCTATAGATAAAATTCGTTTTTATGATGATGAAAAAGCACTTAAAAAGGCATTGACAGAGTTAAAAAAATCACTACTTAAAGCTGATGTACATCATAAAGTAGTAAAAGAACTTTTAACTGTGGTAGAGAAAGATACCAAAACTAATGGTATTGGCAAAGAGAGTTTTCTCAAAGCTTTACAAAATGAGTTAACCAAAATCCTAACAGCTAGAGGAAATCAAGGCTTTGTATTTGCTTCTAAGCCTCCTACTGTAGTGCTTATGATAGGACTTCAAGGTTCAGGTAAAACAACCACTACAGGTAAAATTGCTCACTTTCTCAAAGAGCAGAAAAAGAAAAAAGTAATGATAGTCGCAGCCGATTTGCAACGATTAGCAGCTGTAGAACAGCTTCGACAGATAACAGAACAGATTGATATAACATTAATTGCTGATGAGAGTTCAACTCCTCAAAAAATAGTCAAAAAGGCACTCTCTAAAGCAGAAAAAGAGCTATATGATGTAGTTCTAATAGATACAGCAGGGCGATTGGCTATTGATAAGGAGTTAATGGATGAACTATCTAATATCAAAAAAGTTGCTAATCCTGATGAACTATTTTATGTAGCAGATGCTATGACAGGTATGGATGCAGTACGAACAGCTAAATCATTCAAGGAACAAATTGGTATAACAGGAGTAATTTTAAGTAAATATGATGGTGATTCCAAAGGTGGTGTGGCACTAGGTATTGCTCATCAAGTTGGTGTACCATTACGATTTATAGGTGCTGGTGAGAAGATGGCTGATTTGGAGCAGTTTCTTCCTGATAGAATTGTAAGTAGATTGATGGGTAGTGGTGACCTCGCATCTTTGGCTGAAAAAACAGCTAATATTATAGATGAGAAACAAGCTAAAAAATTAACAACCAAAATTAAAAAAGGTAAATTTAACTTCAATGACTTTTTGGAACAGATGGAATCTATGAAGAAACTTGGTAGTATGAAATCTATTATGGGTATGATACCAGGTATGAGTGGTATGGCAAAACAGATTGGTGATATGGATTTGGAAAACTCTACTGAACTAAAACAGATAAAAGCACTTATTAGTTCCATGACTCCAAAAGAGAGAGAAGACCCTACACTCCTAAATAATACTAGAAAAAGAAGACTTGCATTGGGTGCAGGGCTTAGTCAAATGCATGTAAATCGTGTTTTAAAACAGTTTAAAAATGCAGGTAAAATGGCAAAACAACTTTCAGGTAAAGGTGGAATGAGACAGATGCAAGATATGATGAAAAATATGCAAGGTGGAGGAATTCCAAGATAGTAAGAGTTATTTTATTTAAATTATGCTAAACATAACTTTTAATATGATAAAATTCGCTTTCAAAAGTATTGATGAGTGTTTTGGTCATTAGAGATAGTTGTCAGTACTTTCGTAGTTGTCTTCAGCAGACAGCTCATGCAATTTATTGTATTTGATGGAATAGTTAACCACAAAGCTGATATAAATATTTATTTTAAAAGGAATGACATGACAGCAATTAGACTTACAAGAATGGGTAGAAAGAAAAAACCTTTTTATAGAATTGTAGTAACAGATAGTAGAAAAAGAAGAGATGGTGGTTGGATTGAAGTACTCGGTCACTATAATCCAATGATAAAAGAGAATAATTTAACTGTTGATTTAGAGAGATTAAATTATTGGACTAGCGTTGGTGCTCAAATGAGTGATAGAGTTAAAAGAATTACAGGTAAATAGTAGATTATGGTAACTGATTTCGTCTCTGAATATTCTAAACTTTTAGTAGGTTATCCTGAAGATATATCTGTATCGGTTAAAAACCTTGAGGAGAACTATGATGAGATTACTATCATTGCTAATAGTGAAGATGTAGGTAAGCTTATTGGTAAAGAGGGACGAATGATTAACTCTATCAAGACGGTAATATCTGGCTGTAAAGCCAAAGGTGGCGTAAATTACCGTGTTAATGTAGAAGCCAAAAAATAGTAGTTTATGAAAAAACCACAAAAGTTTTTTATAGCACAAGTGGGTAAAACCCACGGACTATATGGAGATTTAAAACTCCATATTCACACAGATTTTCCTGAACAATTCCAAATAGGTAACAGTTTTGATAGTAGCTCTGGACGACTTGAAATTAGTCGTATTAATTTAGATAGAGGTATAGTCGCTTTTAAAGGTTATGATGGTATTGATTATGCAAAAAAACTTACCAATACTAAAATCTATGCTTCACTAGAAGAGACCAAAGAGAGATGTCAACTAAATAAGGGTGAACATTTTTGGTTTGAGCTTGAGGGATGTAATATTATCGAAAATGGTGAACTATTAGGTAAAGTTACAGATATACAGCGATTAGCTAATGTAGATTATCTATTTATTCAAACAGACAAAGCGTTGGTTGAGATTGAATTTGCTAAATCATTTTTAGTTCCTAATATATCGAGGTATGTCATCTCTGTTGATATTCAAAACAAAACTATTACTGTTATAGATGCCAAAGAGATTTTGGAAGCTAGTTAAGAAGTTATACTATAACTATATATCAATATCTCTTATCCTCCTCAAAAATAAAAATTATGTTTATTGAAACTATAAAAATATTAAATGGAGAAATCTATAATATAGAGTGGCACAATCAAAGATACAATAGAACTTGTTTAGAGATTTTTGGAATAGATAAATCTATAAATCTTGAAAAGTATATCCATCCACCTCAAATAGGTCTTTTTCGTTGTCGTATAGTTTATGCTATAGATATAATCTCTATAGAGTATATTCCATACACTCCACAAATAAGTAAATCATTTAGAATCATTCAAAGTGATATAGAGTATAAATATAAATATAGCAATAGAGATAAGCTAAATAGTTTAAAAAAGAGTGCTAGTTTATATGATGATATTATTATAGAAAAGAATGGACTACTTACAGATACGACTATTGCAAATATTGCTTTTTATAATGGAAGAGAGTGGATAACACCCAAAACTCCCTTGCTCAGGGGAACAATGAGAGAGAAACTAGTAAATCAAGCCTTTTTAATACCAAAAGATATAAATAGTGATGATTTAAAGCACTTTTCCAATTTTGCTTTAATGAATGCTATGATAGGATTTCAAATTAAACAAAATATTATTATATATATAAATACAAAAGAGAGAAGATGCCTTTAGATAAACTACAACATCCACAATTTCAAGAGATTATGCAAGAGCATATATTCAATACTATAGAGTTTTTATTTGAAGCCAATCAAGAGTTCGGTGTAGCTTGTGAGGTTGAATTTGTATCATTTAGCCCAGCTTTACCTGAAGATATACAAAAAACTTTACCAGTAGTCACACTATTTATGTTAGCAAACTACTCATTTGAGAGTGCTTCATTAGATGAAGAGTATTTACAGTTTGAAGCAGGATTTGGAAATGAAAATTTTGGCTCATTCGTTCAAATACCTCTTTTGGCCATCAAACATATGTATGTAGAAGAGTATCCAATACTTATCAATATTACCTCTGCACAAAAAGATAATGAGGATGAAGAGGTGATTGATTCTATGAGTGCATTGCTAAATAATCCTGAAAATGCAAAACTACTCAAAAAGAAAAAGTAATATTACTATTACTTTTAACAATTTCCTGACAAGATATAATTAACAACATTATCAATAAAAACATTATTTTTATTCTCTTTTGAATAAACTATATAAAATTTTCTTCTCATAGTAAAACCATATATTCGAGATTCAAACATCTCTCCTTTAGCTATCTCATCAGCTACAGCATGTTTGGAGATAATAGTAGCTGTAGCTTGATTATCATCTTTGTTTGCTTTTTTGACACTTTGCAAGGCTGCTGTTGTATTACTTACTTCAGATAAGACATTAAAACTTTTGCACGATACACCTAAATCTTCAAATACTTCACTTAAAAGTCGTCTCGTATGTGAGCCTTCTTCTCTACAAACCCATTTCAACTCATATAGCTCTTCTGTTCTCAATATTTTAGGTATATGCATATTTGATGCAATTACTAATTCATCATCAAACCACTCTCTATAAATTAAATCTTCATCAAAAATAGGAACTTCTATTAATCCTACATCAAATTTTTTATCTTTAATGCCCTGAATAATTTTATCAGATACATCTATATTTAGATTTACATCATTATTAATACTTTTGCTAATTGTATTAAGACACTCTCCTGGAATAACATACGAACCAATAGTAAAAGAGGCAGCTAATCTAAAAGTCATCTCTTTATTCATTATTTTTAATACATCTTTTTCAAGATTATTAATACACTTCTCTAAACGAGTCACTACACTATAAAACTCTTCACCCTCTGGTGTCAATTTAATACCATTTTTCTTTCTATCTATAATTCTAGCTTCTAAATAATTTTCAATATATTTAATCTGTTGTGTTACCGCTGGTTGTGAAATACCCAATTTAGCAGATGCTCTGGAGAAACTTCTTTCTCTTGCAACTGTTAAGAAAGTTTCCATTTTTACAAAATCTTTTAACATTATACACCCTTAAAAACTTAATTAAAATCATTATATCAAATTATAATTAAAATCCTTTATAAGTTTTACAAATATTTAATAAAATAAACAATTAATGATTTTAGTGCTATAATATAAAAAATTAGGAAATAATAAGAGAGGTTATGAAAGAAGTATTAAATGGCTTAAACCCAGCACAAAGAGAAGCTGCTACACATATTGATGGTTCGTTACTAATATTAGCAGGGGCAGGAAGTGGAAAAACAAAAACACTTACTACAAGATTAGCTTATCTTATAAGTGAGGTAGGTATAGACCCACTAAATATACTAACTCTAACATTTACAAATAAGGCAGCCAAAGAGATGAGAGATAGAGCTACTACTCTTATAGGCAAACAAACATCATCTATGCCACTTTTATGTACTTTTCATAAATTTGGACTGCTTTTTTTGAAATTTCATATAGAAAAACTTGGTCGTGCCAATAATTTTGTAATTATAGATAGTGAAGATAGAAAACGAATTCTAAAAAGAATTGCCAAAGATAACAATATAGATTTAAGTATCTCTTTTATTGGTTCAGAGATTTCAAAATATAAAAATACTCTTTTGACAACTCAAGAGATTAACAGAAAAGCAGAACTACCTAATTATAAGAAAATTGCAAAGATTTATCAAGATTATCAAAATGAGATAACTGAAAATAATTTAGTAGATTTTGATGACCTATTAATGCTAACATATCAGATACTAAAAGAGGATGATAAACTAAGGAAACAGACAAGCAATCGTTATCAATATATTATGGTAGATGAGTATCAAGATACAAACGAACTTCAATTTAAACTATTAGAACTATTGGCATCAGAACATAATAATTTATGTGTAGTTGGAGATGATGACCAAAGTATATATGGTTGGCGTGGAGCTAATATCAGAAATATATTGGAGTTTTCAAACTATTTCAAAAATACCAAAACAGTTAAATTAGAAACAAACTATCGTTCAACTAAACCTATACTCAAAGCAGCAAATGATTTAATAGAACATAATAATCAAAGAATAGGTAAAAAACTAACCTCATATAAAGGTGACGGACCTAGTGTTGTACTATTTCACTCACTTGATGAGTCTAGGGAGTCCAAGGCTATTGCCAGAGAGATAAAAGTATTATTAGATAGAGGAGTACCATCTAGTGAGATTGCTGTATTATATCGTATCAATGCACTTTCTCGCTCACTAGAAGAGGGCTTTACCAGAGAGGGACTAGCATTTAAACTACTTGGTGGTATGCGTTTTTATGATAGAGCTGAAATCAAAGATATAATCTCCTATTTTAGAGTATTTGCCAATCCAAATGATGATTTTTCACTAGAGAGAATTATCAATAAGCCAAAACGAGCTATAGGTAAAGTATCTATAAATAAATTAAAAAAAGTAGCATTTGAGGAACAATGTTCACTATTTACGCTAATAGATACAAAATCTGTTGAAGAGTTAGCAACTATTATTAGTAAAAAAGCTTCTAACTCACTTAAAGAATTTATAAAAGCTATTCATACTCTAATAGGTGAACAAGAATACTCACTTATAAACTTTATCACACTCTTTGAAGATATTATTGGACTACGAAAATATTATACTCTTATGGCTGATGGTGCAGATAGAGTTTTAAATATTGACGAATTCTATGGATATTTTGGAGAATCCATTTTGAAAAAACCAGACCAAACATTAGATGGATTTCTTAATGAAGTTTCATTACAGAGTGAACAAGACCAAGTAGATGAGAGGGCTGTAACTATTATGAGTATTCACGCCTCAAAAGGTTTGGAATTTGAATATCTCTATGTTATTGGATTAGAGGAGGAGTTTTTTCCACTACTAGGTGATGGATGTAATATGGAAGAGGAGAGAAGACTTGGATATGTAGCCATAACTAGAGCTAAATCACATCTAAGCCTATGTTATGTTAATAGTAGATTTTATAAAGGTCAAAGAAAACAGATAAGCAAAAGTCGTTTTTTATCAGAAGCAGGATTAATACAAGGTGAAAGTCTCAAACTAACTAAAAAATCCGAATTTAGAAAAGGTGATTTGGTCAAACATAAACTTTTTGGTATAGGACGAGTTCAAAGTGCAAATAAATCAGGCAGGGAATACAAACTTCAAATTAATTTTGGTGGGAACAAAAAAGAGATACTCAGCTCTTTTGTTCAGTCGGTTTAAAATTTTATGAAAAATAGACTATTTGTTGTTAATAAACCTATATTTAAAAGTTCCAATGGATATATGGGGCATATAAAACGAAAGTATAATAGTAAAAAAGTAGGATTTTCAGGAACACTTGACCCATTTGCTACTGGTTGCTTGATAGTAGCTACAGGACAATATCCAAAACTTTTTCAATATCTAAAAAAAACACCAAAAGCTTATAGTGCTACCCTATGGCTTGGTGCTAACTCTCAAAGCTTGGATATAGAAAATGTTAACTCTATCAAAGAGATAAAAGAGTTTACAATAGATGAAATATATAAGGTCTTAGAGAGTCTCAGAGGTGAACTTACATATTACCCACCAAAGTTTTCAGCTAAAAAAGTAAATGGTAAAAGGGCTTATACTTTGGCTAGAGAGGGTAAAGAGATAAAACTAAAACAGATAACATCAACTATATATGATATACATCTAGTTCATTATAATCACCCATTCATACATTTTGAAGCAATGGTATCAGAGGGAACTTATATTCGCTCACTTGGTGCTATTATCTCTGCTAAATTAGGAGTTGATGGCACACTATCTAGTCTCAAACGATTATATGAGGGAGCTTTTCATTATGAAAATGAAAAAGCTTTAAATCCTTTATACTATTTAAAAATACCTCAAAATATATATATGGGAGATAGCAACTATATGGAGTTAGGCAAAAAGTTATATATTGATTATTTTGAGACTAAAGAGGATGGTGAGTATTGGGTAGAGACTGAAAATTTCTTTGCTATTATAGAGATAAAAGATAGCAAAGTAAAATATAAACTCAATAGAATTGAAAAATTTAAGAGATTCTAATTATTATTTATTAAATATTAATCTTATCTTATTGCCATATAATTCAATGGCATTACTCATAAGTACAGCCAATTTCAGTCCTCTTCCACCCTCTTCAAGATAATTTAATTGATTTGCTTCCTCTTTGGTGGGTAAAGTTTTGATACCTTTTCCTTCATCTTCTATATCTATAATAATATCTGCTAATCCAATATAAACTTCAATAGTTACACTCTTATTAGTAATCTCTTGATTACCATGTAAAATAGAATTAGTAGCAATCTCTTGTGTTATAAGTAAAATAGTTTGAGAAAGTTTTTCCTCAACTTTTGCCTCTTTTAGTAATGTTTCAAGCCATTGATATAGAGTATTAAGTTTATTTACATTACTTTGAATAACAATCTTATTTCTCATATTATAACTCTACTCTTTGATACTATTACAGTTATCTATAATTGTAAAGATTTTATAAAGTTGAGTTATTTTTAATAGTTCTAGTGGCTGTTCTCGTAGTCCACAAAGTTGAAGTTTTTTGTTTTTTGCACTTAACTGTTTAAATGTAGCAATAATTACACTTAGACCTGAACTATCTAAAAATGATACTAAGGAGAGGTCAATTACAATGTCACTACTTTTAGATTTAAGCTCTTTATTAATTTTTTGTTTTATTTCTTGCATATTACTTACATCAAATTTCTGAACTAGAAGGGTTATTTTTTTTGTTTTTTTCAAAGTAATAGTTGAGATACTCATCTTTTTCCTTTTATTTTATAATTACTATATTTTAATAAAAAAAGATTAAGAACAAGCTTTAAAATCTATATATATTATGTTACAATTGAATTTGAATACAAATGAAACAGAGAGGATTGTTATGGAACAGATAAATAATATACTTATAGTTGATGATGAACCAATTAATTTAGAAATTTTAGAACTCTCATTAAGTGAATTAAAAGATGTTGAAATTATTTCTGCACTTAATGGATTTAAAGCATTATTTTATATTAAAAATAGACCTATTGATTTAATTATTCTGGATTTATCTATGCCTGAAATTGATGGTTTGGAGATACTTAAAATTTTAAAAGCAGATGAAGCTTTTCGTTATATCCCTGTAATTGTGGTTACAGGTAAATCAGAAGATAGATATAAAGCATTAGGATTAGGTGCTGAAGATTTTTTATCTAAACCTATTGATGTAGTTGAGTTACGATTTAAAGTTAATAATCTATTAAAACTCAAAAAATTCAATGATTTACAACAATTTTTTAATCAAAGGTTAGAAGAAGAGGTAGCCAAAAAGGAAAAACAGCTTAGAAAATTTGCACAAGTAGAACAAGAGCTTCAATTAGCACATGAGATACAACAAAGGCTTATCCCTAAAAGTTATCCAAGTTGTAATGAGCTTGACATTTATGGTTCTTGTGTTTCTGCTTCACAAGTAGGAGGAGATTATCTTGATGTTTTTAGTTCAGAGTCTGGTAAATATACTATTTTTATTATTGCTGATGTTTCAGGTCATGGATTTGCTTCAGCATTAGTCTCTATGCAGTTTCGCTCACTAGCAAGAATGGAGTTAATAAAAGGTGCTGAAGATTTAGGAAAAGAGATAGAGCAGATAAATAGTGTCTTTTCTAATGATAATCAAGATGGTAGTATGTTTATTACAGCTCTTTTTTTAAGATATAATCATGAAACAGGGATTATGGAGTCAGTTAATGCTGGTCATTTTGACCCTTTAGGAACACCATCTCTTGAACATAGTTCTAATACCAAAGGCATTCCTCTTGGAATACAAGCAGGAATGTCTTATGGTGTTGTATCTGCTCCATTTAAAAAAGATGATGCACTTTTCCTTTATACAGATGGAATTATAGAGTGTGAAAATAGAGATGGTATTATGTATGGAAATAGATTTATTGGACTATATAATTGTATTTTGCCTTTTGATGCCAAAGCTCAAATAGAGGTTGTATTAGAAGCTTTTTATGAGTTTATTGACGAACAGACTGATGATGTAACACTTCTATCTATCAAAGGAATATAGAGAGATATTTTATCTCTCTATTTTAACTTAAATGTTTTTCTTTTTTCAAATTCTCTTTTTTTTCTTTTTTCTCTTTTTCTATTTTCCAAAGTTCAATAAAAAAACAAAATAGATGAATATCATTGCAGAGCCAAGATTTGGAGCTGAAACTACTCTACTGGTGGATTATTGCACCACTTCCCATAAGGATACTCAATTCAAGTAGTCTCAAGAAGACTATTACGGAAGATTCTTATGGCATTAATTTGTAGAAAAAGACTCCAAGCAGATT
>Ga0256914_1002663_pt1 | contig 14717 bp, 12 predicted proteins | sample HulkmetaG_FD_191571 | JGI IMG/M metagenome (GOLD analysis project Ga0256914, IMG submission 191571) | Hydrothermal chimney microbial communities from Main Endeavour vent field at the Juan de Fuca Ridge, Pacific Ocean - Hulk | ecosystem: Environmental > Aquatic > Marine > Hydrothermal vents ... | reverse complement strand
TGTTCGGCTTTACTCTTTATCGAACGTTACATACGCGAGTTTCCGCAGCGGTAGACGCTAACCGCGCGCTACTGAGTTATCCGGCCATTCGCCCGCTGGATACCATGCTGGCCCGCGCGGGCCTGGAAAGCGCCTTTCAGATGACAGCATTCCTGATTTTCTATGGAATCTTCATTTGGGCCGGCCAGGCCAATCTCCCAGCCTATCCCCTGGAATTGCTCAAAGCCATTGCCGCCACCATACTGCTAGGCTTTGCCATGGGTACGACCGGAATGATTCTGCGCAATCTGTGGAAGCCTTGGGAAACACTCGACAACATGATTTCCCGTGTATTATTCTTTGTATCTGGAATATTTTTTCAAGTAGAACTATTGCCAATTCAGGTCCGCGATATTCTCGTCTGGAACCCGCTCGTTCACGCCATTGAGTGGATTCGCTACAGCATCTATCCGGGATATTTCACCCAGATCCTTGACCGGGAATACCTGCTGGCATGGGGGCTGATTGGCTCGGCATTCGGCCTTGGCATGGAGCGCCTGTTGCGTGCGCGCTTGCTCGAAGGGCGCTAAAGGAATGACCGGCAAAGGGCTGGAAATTTCCGGATTCGCAGTTTCCTGGCGCGACATTGGCCTGTGGCGACAAAAGCAACTGGAAACATTCTTTAATACCCCAATGCGCGTCATGCTGCCCGGTGTTTCCGTCCCGTCGGACATTAACACCTGGGTTGGCTGGGGGCGCAAGGAAAGCGGCAGGCGGGCGGAACATATGGCGCGCCGCCACGGATTGCGGGCGCTGCTGCTGGAGGATGGCTTTCTGCGCTCATTCGGCCTGGGGGTGAATGGCGCAAGGCCGCTGTCATTGGTTATCGATGATGTGGGCATATATTATGACGCCACCGCCCCGTCACGGCTGGAAAACCTGCTCAACGCAGGAGACTTCTCCCGACAGGAGCTTCAGCAGGCACAGGCAGCCCTGGACATCCTGCGCCGGGAAAAGCTGAGCAAATATAATTGCGGCCTTAGCGTTCCCGAAGGTTTTTTCCCGGATGATGAAGAGCGCGTGCTGGTGGTGGATCAGACAGCTGGTGATGCCTCCATCCGCTTCGGTCTGGCCTCCACGAAAACATTCGAGGACATGCTGGCCTGTGCGCGGCAAGAAAATCCGAATGCCACAATTTATGTGAAAACCCACCCTGAAGTGCTGGCAGGCCGCAAGCAGGGCTGCCTGCCGCCCCGCGAAATGAAAGGCGTGCGCTGGATCGCCGGCAACTGGCACCCGCATTCCCTGCTGGAATACTTTGACAAGGTTTATGTCGTCACCTCCATGATGGGGCTGGATGCTCTTGTCATGGGCAAGGAGGTTCACTGCTTCGGCATGCCCTTCTATGCCGGCTGGGGCCTTACCCATGACAGGCAGCAATGCCCCCGCCGCAGGGCAAAGCGCACGCTCACCGAGCTGATCGCCGCCGCTTACCTGCAATATGCCGTTTATATCAATCCGGAAACCGGCGAGCGGGGCACATTCTTCGACGTGGCGCGTTTCATCTCTCGCCAGAAGCGCATGGTTCAGTTCTGGGAAAAATGCAAGGGCGCGCCATGGTCAGGCCGCGTCTTCGCCTTTGGCTTCAGCCTGTGGAAACAGGCGCAAGTGCGTCCCTTCTTCGGCGAGGGCGTAAAGGTTCATTTCGTCCGCACGGTGCATCAGGCGCGGCGCAAGGGTGTGACCTCTTCCGACCGGCTGGCCGTCTGGGGCATGCGCGATCCTGAAGGCCTGGCCGAGCTGGAAAGGGAACTGGGCCTGAAGGCCGTGCGGGTGGAAGACGGCTTTCTGCGCTCGGTTGGCCTGGGAGCGGACTTCGTCCCCCCTAAATCACTGGTGTTCGATGACATGGGGATTTATTTCGACCCCTCCCGGCCCAGCCGCTTGGAGCGCCTGCTGGCAGAAGCGGAATTTTCCCCCGAGCTGCTCAAGCGCGCCGCGCGCCTGCGGGAATTCATCGTGCGGCACAATCTCACGAAATACAATCTGGCGGCAGAAAACGCACCCACGCCCAGGATAACCCCGCGCCCCGGTCAAAAAGTGATTCTTGTGCCCGGACAGGTGGAAGATGATGCCTCCATCCTGCTGGGCGCAAGTGAGGTGCGCACCAACGCCGCCCTGCTGCAAAATGTGCGCAAGGAAAATCCGCGAGCTTATATCATCTACAAGCCCCACCCGGACGTCATGGCCGGCAACCGAAAGGGCGGCGCTCTGGCGCGGGCGCGCGAGCTGGCCGATCATGTGGAGCTGCATGCCGACATCATCGCCTGCATCGAGGCCTGCGATGAGTTGCACACCATGACTTCCTTGAGCGGCTTTGACGCCCTCTTGCGCGGCAAGAAGGTAGTGACATATGGCGCGCCCTTCTATGCCGGCTGGGGCCTGACACAAGACCGCGCCGCCATTGCCCGCCGCGGGCGCAAGCTCCCGCTCGATGCCCTTGTGGCGGCAACGCTGATCCTTTATCCGCGATACCGGCGCATGGAGGGCTTTGTTTCCCCGGAACATGCCGCGGCCATATTGCTGCGGGAAAGATCAACTCGTTCACCAAGGCGATGGTTGCATAAATGGGGGCGGCTCGTTCATTGGTTCCTGCGTGGGCTATTGAGCTTGCAGACCGGCAAATAGGTGCAAGAGAAAATACAAGGTTCTGCAATCCGGGACAGAACAGCAGCTTCATCAAAAGGCAGGCATGATTTATCCGCAAAGACACAAGGCAGGCGCGACACCTACCGTGGACAAATATTTCCACCATCCTCTCGCGGCTCTTGTCGCGCCTCGCTCCGTGTTTGGCGGATGCCATGACAAACCAATCTGCCGCGCATCCTTTCCCTGTGCAATGTCGTAATAGCTCCCACGCGGGAAATCCTGCAGGCTTTTCCCGCGCATGAAACACTCCTGCTTCAGCCGTCATTGCTGCATGCTCGGGATGATTTCACGCACTATGGCGAACAGGGGCCTTTCCGGGTGGTCTTCATGGGCACCCGCAGCCACCTTGGCGACCTGGAGATGATAACGCCAGCGTTGGCTGATTTCTTCTCCGCCCATGGCGATGCCCATCTTGTTACCTTTCTTGGCAAGCACGCCCCGAAGGCGCTGAAGGGATTCAGAAACATTACTCACAGGCCCACGCTCAAATGGCCGGCATTCCGCCGGTTTATGGCCGACTCCGCCTGGCATGCCGCCTTGGCCCCAATGCGGGAAACACCGGTCAATCGAGCGCGCTCATTCAACAAACTGCTGGATCATGCCTCGGTCGGAGCCGTCGGGCTGTATTCAGCGGCGGCCTGTCCGGCCATCGCGCGCGCCGTGCGGCATGGAATGCACGGCCTGCATGTGAAAGCCCACGCGCACGATTGGCTCGATGCGCTTGAATATCTGTATCACAACAGAGAACACGCACGAAAAATGGCGCAAAAAGGAGCCGAGCAAGCGCGAGTTCTTGGAAACCCCGAACGGTGCAGGCAGTTCTGGATGAAAGAGCTGTCGATTTCCTGAGCCTGAGCCACTCCCCGGCCGGAGCAATAAGCGCGCAAACGGAGATTTCATAGGTTCTTGCAGACTTCCTTCTTCACCCCTCCAGATCCGCCGGCCTGAGCAGATATTTCCCATAATTTGACTTGCCCAACTCCTGTCCCAAGCGCCCAAGCTGCTCGGTGGAGAGCCGGCCTAATGAATCTGAACAGTTGAGATAAATGGATTACCCGCTCCCAATTCGGCAGGATTGCCGGGTAAGGAGCGAAGAAGATGGCGAGACGACCGAGACGGAACCACAGCCCTGCGTTCAAGGCGAAGGTCGCGTTGGCGGCGCTGAAGGGTGACAAGACGATGAGCGAACTGGCCACTCAGTTTGATGTTCACCCGAACCAGATCAAGCAATGGAAGGACCAGCTTCTGGTCGGCGTTGCAGATGTTTTTGACGGCAAGGCCAAGGCTGCGAAAGCGCCGGAGGTGGACGTGAAGACGCTGCATGCGAAGATCGGCGAGTTGACGCTGGAGAACGATTTTTTAGAAGGAGCGCTCGCCAGGGCCGGTCTGTTGCCGAGCGCAAGGAAATGATGGACCGGTTGCATGGGCTGAGCCTGACACGTCAGGCTGCGGCATTGGGGATCAGCCGGGGCAGCCTCTGTTATCGGCCACGGCCTGTCAGCGCGGAAGACCTTGCGCTGATGCGGCGGATCGACGAGTTGCACCTGGATTATCCGTTTGCGGGCAGCCGGATGCTGAAGGGCTTGTTGCGCCAGGAAGGGTTCGAGGTCGGGCGTCTGCATGTGGCGACGCTGATGAAGCGGATGGGCATCCAGGCGCTGTATCGCAGGCCGAACACGTCGAAACCGGCGCTAGGGCACAAGATCCATCCTTACCTGCTGCGCAAGCTGGCGGCAACGAGGCCGAACCAGGTGTGGGCAATGGATATCACCTACATCCCGATGGCCCGCGGGTTCGTTTATCTGGTTGCCGTGGTCGACTGGTTCAGCCGCAAGGTTCTGGCCTGGCGGCTGTCGGTCACCCTGGAAACCGAACCCTGTCTGGAGACGCTGAAGGAGGCGACGCCCAAGTTCGGCGCGCCCGAGATCATGAATACGGATCAGGGCAGCCAGTTCACCTCGATCGACTTCATCACGGCGCTGAAGGATGCCGACATCCGGATCAGCATGGATGGCAAGGGGGCCTGGCGGGACAACGTCTTCGTCGAGCGTCTGTGGCGGACCATCAAATACGAGGAGGTCTACCTGCGGGCCTATGACAGCGTCACGGCCGCATGCGAAAGCCTGCGCCGCCACATCAATTTCTACAACGCCAGGAGACCACATTCATCGCTGGACGGTCGCACACCCGATCTGGCATATCATAAGGCACTGCGACCGGTGCCGGTCGCAGCGTGACAGGGGGGTGATCCACTAATGAAAATACCCGAAACTGTTCAAACGAACAACTTCTGCATCCAGGAGCCGGTATGGTCATATTATCAGTCATTATTCCTGTAAAGATGGAAGTATATAATAGAAACTACAAGCGCAACATCCAAATGATGACAGATATTGCCCGCTGTAGTGGCGTGGATAATATTGAATATATTGTTGTCGATGATGGCAGCAAGGACAGCCTTTCAGAAGAAATGAGGAGCTTCTGCGAAGGTAACGGACTTAGATATTTGCACACAGGCGCCGCTGCGCAAGATGTTTTCAATATCGCCCGCACAAGAAATCATGGCGTGCGCCACGCAAGGGGTGAATTCGTTTTGTTTCTGGATGCTGATTTGTTGCCATATGAGGGCTTCTACCAGGATATCTTTGATGAAATCATGCTGCTCGACATGCGCCGGCATGTCAAAAGATTCCTCATGTGTCCGGTGATTTATCTGACGCCCGCCGGCGCGGAAGCCATGAGCCGGCTGTCGAGGCGCCAGATCAGGCAATATGGAATCAATGCTTTGTTATCCGCCAATCAGGCTGATATCGAGCGCTATTCCCTGGGCACATCGGCCATTGTCGTGAACAGATATTACTATCTGGCGCTCGGCGGACAGGATGAGAAGTTTCAGGGCTGGGGCTATGAGGATTATGAGTTTGCCCTGCGCCTCATTCAGGAAAATCCGCGCTTTGAGATCCCGGACAACTGGAGCTCCATGGCCGGAAATTTCCATAACCTCAGAGAATATCAGGGGTGGAAGGCCATTTACATGATGCATGGCGCATGGATGGCCGGCAAGGGAATCTATCTGTTCCATCTGCCGCACCCTCCGGACACGCAAGGGCAGGCCTTCAAAAAGGGGAATGAGCTGCGGCTGAAGAAAAAGCTGCGAGATCCAGCGGGCATGCGCCATCAACAGGCATCGCCCCTCGCTGACGGAAACACGCTGGCGACGCCGCGCGCCGCGACATTCCTGGGGCGGGAAACGGCGCCCTTTACGGGCGCAATCATCGAACTCGGGCAGGAGCCGGCGACGGCTGCCGACCTCGACGCCCTGAAACAGCGGCATGACATCCGGCGCGCGGTGGTGGCCGAGCCTTTCGATGATTCGCGGGATGAACAGCTCCATGCCTGGTGCCGGGAAAATGATGTCGAATGCATCATCGCCGGGCACGGTGCGCTGCCCGGAACCTGTTATTTCGACCAAACAGGCACGCTGGCGGAAAGCAGCCTGTGGCCCCCTGAAAACTGGGACCATTCCCTGCCGGAACAGGCGGAGGATGAAATGCGCGCATGGCGAAAGAAGCTGCTGGCCCATGCGCAAGCGTCGCCTCCGCCATCCGGCTCTCCCTCGGCGAACACTCCGGAAAAACGCCGCATTCTGCTCATTGATGATTGCGCGGATGAATTCCGCGCCATGCCTGACCGCGGGCAGGGAATGGAGCATGATGCCTATCGCACTCTCATTCATGCGCTGAACAAGGAGCGGCATGCAAAGCTGGAATTTTCTCTTGTGCGCTTGACGGCGACGCCCTTCTGGCGTTTGGAGCGCGAGTTCGCCACCCTGCTGGCGCAATTGCCAAAAAGCGATGCCGTGCTCGTGCACGGCTCGGATGCGGCGCTGCTGGCAATGCTGCTGGACATTCCCGTTTACGCCGCGTCGCGCTGTCATTTTTCACATCCCGGCCTGGTTCGCGATCTGCGGGCCGGATCCACCGCGGAGATGGCGGAAGCGCTGATGGAGACATTCATGCCTGATAAGGAAAAGGTGCGACGTTTCCTGCACTTTGTCTTCTGCCGTCATTATTCGGTGCTGGCGGATGATGCCAGGGAAGAAACCGCGGAGAATGTGAACGGATGGGCCGGCTATGAAATCCTGCGGGGCTGGACGGAAGAACCGCTGCATTTTACCAAGGATCCGGAAATTCCTTTCTCCAGCCCGCTATATGACAGATTCAGAGACAAGCGGAATGTCCGCCCTCTTGATTGCATCCGCATGCTTGCAAGATACAAGGATCGCATTCTTGGCTTTTGGGGAAAGGTGGGGAAATGAGTGCTTCGGATCACCAGCAGGCCGCGCCCGCGCGAAATGAAGCCGGCGACGCGCCCGCGCCGGCGCGGTTTCCCGATCTGGCGGGACGGCATGTGTTCATCACTGGCGGCGGCGCCGGCATCGGCGCGGCGCTGACGAAGGGCTTTTTGCTGCAAGGATGCAAGGTCAGCTTCGTTCAAAGGAGCGACGCCACGCAATTCTGCCGGCGGATGGAGCAGGAAACCGGCAGCCGCCCTGAATTTATCCCCTGCGACATTACAGACATCCCGGCCCTTGAGGAAGCCATGGCCACGGCGCGAAACGCGCTGGGGCCGGTGGATATCGCCATCAACAACGCCGCCAATGACACCCGCCACACGCTCGCGGAAATGGCGGAAGAGGAATGGGACAGGTGTCAGGCCGTAAACCTGAAGCCGCACTTTTTCGTTGCCCGATATCTTGCCGACGACCTGAAACGCAATGGCGAGGGCGTCATCATCAACATGTCGTCCATTTCTTATATGCTGGGCAATGCGGGTTATCCTTGCTACATGGCCGCGAAGTCCGGCATTATTGGCCTGACGCGCGCGCTGGCGCGGGAGCTGGGCGCGCATGGCGTGCGCGTGAACGCGCTGCTTCCGGGCTGGGTCATGACAGAAAGGCAAAGGCGCCTATGGGTCACGGAAGAAGCCCTGGCGGCGCATCTTGAGCTGCAATGCCTGAAGCGCCCGTTGCAGCCGGAAGATATCGTGGGGCCGACCCTGTTTCTGGCTTCGCGCGCATCCGCCATGATAACGGCGCAGGCGCTTGTCGTCGATGGCGGCGCGGTGTTCACGGGGTAATGCCCGCAGCAGGGGGGAGGAACGCATGTCCGTGATTCCTGAGCCATGCGCGGCGAGCACGCTGCCGGCGGAACCTTCCCGGCTGGGGGAAGGCCCGTTGTTCGACCCGGATCTCGAGCGGCTTTTCTGGCTGGATATTCTGCAAAAGCGCCTGCTGGAAGTGGCGCTGGACGGCTCGCGGGCCCAGGTTCACGCCCTGCCCTTCATGGCCAGCATGATCGCAAGAGCTGGCGAGGGGCGGCATCTGCTGGCGGCGGAGGACGGGCTGTATCTGCGCGAATACGCAACCGGAGAATTGCATCTTGTGCGCCCGCTGGAGGCGGAAAACAGGGATACGCGCAGCAATGATGGCCGCGTTCATCCCTCAGGAAGCCTGTGGATCGGCACCATGGGCAAGGAGGCCGAACACGGAGCGGGCGCCATATACTGGTTTCGCAAGGGTGAGCTGCGCCGGCTCTATGATGGCATCACCATCCCCAACAGCATCTGCTTCTCTCCCGACGGAACCAGGGCATATTTCACGGATACGGCGGAAAACATCATCAAGGTGGTTGAAGTTGATGCCGCGACCGGGCTTCCCGTCTCCCGGCCGCGCGAGTTCGTGCGGGTGCCGGACGAGCATGGCAAGGCGGACGGAAGCATCATTGACGCGCACGGAAACTTGTGGAACGCTAAGTGGGGGGCTGGGAGGCTGGATATTTATGATCAAAGCGGACATCTGGCAAAGAGCTGGAAGCTGCCGGTGAAGCAGCCAACCTGCCCCGCCGTCGCAGGCAAGAGTGCCGACAGGGTAATTATTACTTCAGCGTATGACGGCTTGCAGGAACACTCGAAAGCCGGGGAGGCGGAATCGCCAATGGACGGCGTCACCTTTTTGCTGGAAGCCAGGATTCAGGGTATGCTAGAACCATTATGTCTGGTGGGCTGATCCACGTCGGGTTTATTGAGTGAGAGGGATATTCATGTCTGACACTGCATGCAAATATCTGGCATCGATTGTCATCCGCGCATACAATGAAGGCAGGCATATCGGAAAGCTCCCGCAAAAGCTGAAGGAACAAAGCGAGCAGGACTTTGAGGTCATTCTGGTGGATTCAGGCTCCACCGACGACACCGTCAAGATAGCCGAACAGTTCGGCGCGAAAATCGTGCACATTTCCAAAAGCGACTTTTCCTTTGGCCGCGCCCTGAACATCGGATGCGCGGCGGCTCAAGGGAAATATCTGGTGTTCGTGAGCGCCCATGTCTATCCGATGCATGAAGACTGGCTGAAGAACCTGCTGGCGCCTTTTGAGGATGAGCAGATCGCCGTGAGCTACGGCATGCAGCGCGGCGGCGATACCAACAAGTTCTCCGAGCTGCAGATCTTTCACACCTGGTTCCCGGAGCAGTCGGAAATTCCGCAAAAAGGCTATTTCTGCAACAACGCCAACTGCGCGATCCGCAGGAAAGACTGGCTGAAACGCCGCTATGACGAGCATCTTACAGGTCTGGAAGATTTGCACTGGGCAAAACAGGCGGTGCGGGAAGGCGGCAAGGTGGCCTATGTGGCCGAGGCGGGCATCATCCACATTCACGAGGAATCCTGGTATCAGGTGCGCAACCGCTACATGCGCGAGGCGCTGGCGCTGCGCACCATAGAAAACGGCCATGTCAGGTTCACCGCGTGGGATGCTCTGAAACTGTTCGTGCAAAATGCCTATGCCGACATGAAGGCGGCGCGCGCGCAGGGCGTTTTCACCAAGGAGCTTTCGAGTATCATTTTGTTCCGGTTCAACCAGTTTCTGGGCACATATCTTGGATACAAGTGGGTTCAGGATGACACCGTCAGGGATCTCAGAAAAAGGTTCTACTATCCGAAACAGACGGCGTCTTCGGCTCCGGCTGGCAGGCAAGCCGATAATGACGATGGGAAACGGGAGAAAAATATGCTGTTGCGCAATGTGCGCGCCAATGCAAGAAAGTAGCCCGATATTTTTAATGAATCATAGGCCTTGAGAGCGCCGGCCCGCATTTTCACGCGCCGCGGGTGTGGGCGCCATGCAATCAAGTCGAGGAGGAAAAATGACATATAACGTCGTCGCGCTCATGCCCATGCGGCACACTTCCATGCGCGTGCCAGGCAAGAACTATCGCCCCTTTGGCGATGGGCGCCTGCTTTTTCAGCACACACTGGACAAGCTGCTGGCCTGCAAGGACATAGACAAGGTCGTCATCAATACCGATTCTCCCACGATCCGGGAGGAATGCGCGAAAAATTACGGAGATTCCGTCATCGTGCTGGAGCGCCCCGAGGAGCTGCTGGGCGACATGGTGCCCATGAACGACATCCTCGCCTATGATGTAACTCAGGTCGACGCCAAATTTTATCTGCAGACGCACTCCACCAATCCGCTGGTGAAAAGCGAAACATTTTCCAGCGCCATTTCCACGTTCCTGGAAAATTATCCCATCTACGATTCGCTGTTCAGCGTTACCCGGCTGCAAACCCGTCTGTGGGATCAGCTGGCCCGCCCCGTGAACCACAATCAGAACATCCTGCTCAGAACGCAGGACTTGCCCCCGCTCTATGAGGAAAATTCCTGCATCTATATTTTCCGCAAGGAAACTCTGCTGCAGGAAGGCAACCGCATCGGCAGGCGGCCATATCTGTTTGAAATCGAGCCGCTGGAAGCAGTGGACATAGATGAAGAGCATGACTTCATCATCGCGGAAAAACTCTTTGAAATGGGGCACGGGCGTTAAGATGAGCGAGAACAGGCTTGTGGTAACCTGCCACCACCTGCAAAGGCATCTGGAGAAGTTCCGTCCGGAGCTGGAAAGCGCAGGCATTGAAGCCGAGGCGCCGCCAATTCCCGGCCAGCAGTTCATGGCTCCGCAAATGCGCGAGCTGCTGCAAAATGCCGATCTGGTGATCGCGGGAGATGACTTCATCGACCGCGCCGCCATTGAAGCAGGAAAGAACAATCGCCTGAAGGCGATCATCAAGTGGGGCATCGGCACCGACGCCATTGATAAGGAAGCGGCGCGCGAGCTGGGAATTCCGGTTTACAATACGCCCGGCGTCTTTTCCGATGAAGTGGCGGAGCTGGCGCTGTCTTACCTGCTGCTGCTGGCGCGCCAGCTTCACAAGATGCACCAGTCCGTGCTGGATGGCGGATGGCTGCAAATCGAGGGACGCACTATTAAGGGCAAAACGGCTGGCGTGATCGGCCTGGGCTCGATTGGCCGCGGCATCGCCAGCCGCTGCAAGGCCCTGGGCATGAATGTTCTGGGCTATGACCCCTATCCTGCCGATCCGGACTGGCTTGCTGAAAACAGCGTGCGGCAGTGCGCCTTTGACGAGGTATTGCAAGGCGCGGACTATGTTTTCCTGGCCTGCAACCTGACGGAAGAAAACAGGCACATGATGGATGATCGCGCATTCGGCAAGATGCGCAAGGGCGCAAGCATCATCAATGTCGGCCGTGGCCCGCTGATTGATGAGCGTGCGCTGGTTCGCGCGCTGGAGAATGGTCAGGTGGCTGCCGCCGGGCTGGATGTTTTCGAGGAAGAACCCCTGCCCGCGGACAGTCCTCTTCGGCGCTTTGATCAATGTGTCTTTGGCACCCACAGCGGCTCAAACACGTTCGAGGCCGTGGACAGGGTAAACCGCATGACCGTCGATATCGCCTTGCACCTTCTCACCGGCAAGGAACTGACTTTCCCATTGTCCAGAGTGGCATGATCAATAGACAACGCTGCCGATGGTGCTCCTGAGCTGCGGCTTCTGCAGGAGGAGAATGGCATGCCTCATATTGCCATCATAACGAAATACACAGCATTTCCACTCAACCACAAGTAAAGTGCTGTATATTTTTGCAAAATGACGGCAAGAGACTTACACTCTGACTACAAAGAGAGCCATCATCGCAGAGTTTACTGCAACAAACAGGAGGCATGAATGAAACTTCTGAAAAGAAGGCCTCTGATAAGCGTTATCATTCCGCTTTACAATGCAGAGAAGTTTTTGGCCTGGACGCTTGAAAGCGTCAAAAATCAGACTCTGAAAAATTTCGAGTGCCTCATTGTCAATGATGGCTCCACCGATTCATCCGCGGAAATCGCGTTGAAATTTGTGCGCGCGGACCGGCAGCGCTTTCGCCTGTTGAGACACGCCTGCAATTCCGGCCCCTCCGCGAGCCGCAACACGGCAATACGCGCCGCATTGGGAGAGTTCATCTGCTTTCTCGATTCCGATGACCTGATGATGCCGGAATCCCTGGAAAAGAGGGTGGCCGCCATAATAGAAGCAAACAACGAATTTGTTGCCGGAAGCTACTGTGGCAGCCTGACCATCAACAATAGCGTCCGCAAGCCCCCCGCGCCGGCAGCCGCGCCACAATTGCGCGCCATTGACTTTCTGACCACGGCCGGCAACTGCCCGTTCAATGCCAATCAGCCCATGATCCGCACTTCTGTTCTGCGCGCTGTCGGCGGCTTCAACGAACAGCTCTTCCAGGCAGAGGATTATGACACGTGGATGCGTATCCTGCGCAGCGGATATATGTTTGTCCCTGTAAATGAAACACTCGTTACTTACAGAACCACCGAAGGCAGCACGGTGCGCGAGGAGCCGCTGAAGCACCTGGACAACAGCATGAAAATCTTTTCCCTGTGCCACACCCCGCTTCCCGCCGAAGACAGGCCGGCCAGAGCCGCCATGTGGCTGCCTCGCGCCTGGGTGGAATACAAGCAGCAGCTTGATATTTTCAATCGCGTCATGGAGTTTTCAGGCATGGCGCTGGCGAAGTCTGAATCCTCGGAAAAAGAGATTGTCCGCTTCATCAATCGCGCCTTGCCGGACGCCACCGGCTTCTTGGCCAGGCATCGCGATCCGCGGCAGCACCTGCTCAATGGCGCGCGCCGCCAGTTGCCCGGCAAGTGGAGCGAGCAAGTGGAAAAGGATATGCAGTCACGCATTTCCTCCTTGCTGAAAAAGATCAGTGATGCGGCCAAGGATGAATACAGGCAATCTTCTCCTGACGCATACAAAAAGCTGAATGAGGTGCTGGAGGGCGATTTTCACCGGTTCTCCCCCTGGTTCCCCGGCAGGCAGAAAAAGTACGATATCATTTTCCTGCCGCACAAGGATTATCACGTGTGGACAATAGGCCTGATATTGCCGGCGCTGAAGGAAAGGGGCATCTCCGCCGCGATTGTGGATCTTTCCGGGCATTATCGCGATGAAGGCGTTCGCGCCAAGGCGAAGGAGCTGGGGCTGGAAATCATCGGCTTTGGCAATTTGACGCTGGGTGAATACCGCCCGAAACTGCTCGTGTCGTTCAATGACTGGGATCCGATCGTCCGCTCCATTTTCTTTGCGGCCCAACAGGCCGGCATCACCACGGCGGCCATTGTGGAGGGCATTCAGGATTATGATGATGTGGATGTCGGGCGCATCCGGCGGGCATACAAGATGGCCGAGCATGTGCTGCTGCCTGGCGAGTTTGACAAAAAATATTTCAAGGAGAGCAAGCAAAAACTGCATGTGGTCGGTCTGCCGCGCATTCAGGAGCTGTGCGCAAAAACATTCCCCGCCCCTTCAGGGGAAAGGTCGCGCAAGACTGTTCTCATAAACTCGAACTTTTCCTATGGCGTGCTGGAAGACGCGCGTGATTCATGGGTGGAAAAGGCAGTGCGCGCCGCGCGTTCGGCGGGCATGACGCCTGTCATCACCCGGCACCCGGCAGACAAGGGCACGACGTTTCCGGAGCTGGTGACTGATAAGAGTTTTTACGATGCCGTCATCGAAAGCGATGTCGTCGTGCAGCGCTTTGCTTCCGGCATCCTTGAGGCGCTGGCCATGAAGCGCCCCGTTGTCTATTTCAATCCGCACAACGAGAAAGTGGACAAGTTCAAATTTCCCGAAGGCGCCTATCATATTGCAAACAGCGAAGATGAGCTGGCGGCTCTTCTCAAATCAGGCAAGGCCTTTGAATTCCATGAAGATAAAGTCATGGCATTTCTGAACCATCATGCCGGCGCCGAAGGAGACTCCATCAGCGCGCACGGCGAAGCTCTGTTCACCATTTTACAGGAAGCCGGGAACCAGAACGCCGACTATGACAAATTCAGGCATTTTCTTCAGGCCATTGATATCATGACCATGTCATACACGGACATACATGCGCTGAGAGACATGTTCATCGTCGCAAAAGAAAAAGGATCCTCTGCGGGGAAGCCCTTTAATATCCACAAGATAAGCCCCTTTAACAACAAGGAAAATCATGAAGAAATAATGGTGGAGAGTGACTTTTTCAACTTCAAGGATTGGGGCAAGGATCTGATGGAGGCTGTGAAAATGGCGCAAGCCATAAATGGATATGGAGACGCATCCATGCAAGAGATCCTTCGAGAAGCAAACTATTCGCTATCGAGATTCATGAATGGCAAAAAGAAGTATTCATCATTCAGAAGAAAAATGAACAAGCTGAGGAATAATCCATACAGCTTCTTTTCCGATTCACGATTTGCAGCCCTGAAAGCGCTTGCTTCACTATTCAAGCGTTAGAGACTGGCCTCAATTCAGCAGAAACAATCAGCCTCCCCCCAGCCCCGGTTCTGGTGAAAGCGCTGCTTTCAGGCTTTGCAGCCGTCAGTTGCGCGTTTTCAGAACCTGAAAAGATTTTTTACGCCATCGCAACGCGCGGCAAGAAAAATCTGGCCAGTAGGAAAGGCGCTTTCATTTCGTTCTTTTTTATGGCTGCTGACAAATTTGGTATTTTTTCGCCAGATTTCCACAAAATCGTAGAAACCGGCATTGGATAACACTCTTTTCAAGCCGGAAGGGCTTGGGAACCACCAATTGAACTGAGCCTCCTCACGCTGCAAAATAATATTGCTGCTGT
>Ga0256914_1002662_pt1 | contig 14718 bp, 15 predicted proteins | sample HulkmetaG_FD_191571 | JGI IMG/M metagenome (GOLD analysis project Ga0256914, IMG submission 191571) | Hydrothermal chimney microbial communities from Main Endeavour vent field at the Juan de Fuca Ridge, Pacific Ocean - Hulk | ecosystem: Environmental > Aquatic > Marine > Hydrothermal vents ... | reverse complement strand
AATTATAGATTATTAATTATAGTGTAATAATTGTGAAATATCTATTAAAAAACTACTTTAAATAGTTTTTTTATATTCAAAATAGTTAAATTGTAACTAATTTTTATTATATGATGAATATATCTCCACAAGATATGAAACTTGTAGAGATTTGAGAAAAATGTGAAAATTACAAAGCAGTTTAATGACATGCCTAAGGTCAAATAAATTAAAAGGTATATGTACCAATAATCTCTAATGCATTTTCTGCATCACTATCTTCACCATATTTGGTATTGGTAAATATTGCGTCTAGTGATTTATTATCTGCTATTTTATATCCTAATATTAGGTCAAATTCATTACCAATAGTCTCATAATCAGCATAACTCATAGTAGCACTAACTCCTGAAAATTCTTTTGAACCCTCTAAAGAGAGGGAACTCTTTCGAACTTCGAATTAATATCACAAATATTTACATTAGAATTTATTACCATTTTTATGGAAATCACCAATTCTTTTACAAGCTTGGCTCTGTCCTAAATCACATGCTTTTGTAAGATAATGCATAGCTTTATCTTCATCTCGCTTCTCTATTTCATCAGTAGAGGCATAAAACTCTCCTAGTTTATAACAACCAGTTGCACCTTTATGATTACATGCTTTTTTTGCTTTATTGAAGTCAACTTCACTTTTGATTTTTTTGATAGAGACTAACTTATTACAACTGATAGCATCATCAAGGTCACAAGCCTTGCTAAAGTACTGCTCTGCTTTTACATGGTCTTCTGAAACACCTAATGACCCATTGGCATACATATTAGCAAGATTATTACATGCAGATGCTTCACCATAGTCACATCCATCATTATAGAGTGATATTGCCTCAAAAATATCTCTTCGTACATGAATACCATGAGCATACATATAAGCTAAATCATTACATCCTGCTCCAATACCTTTGTCACACACTTTTTTAAACAGTTTTTTGGCTCTATATTTACTAGGTTTAGTTCCCTCACCATGATAATAGGCAGAGCCTAAATTATAACACCCTATCATATCTCCAAGGTCACATGCTTTTTTGTAAAAACTAAATGCATAACCATTATGTTTTTCTACACCATCTTCTCCTTTATTATATAAATAAGCTAGATTATTACATGCTGTTGGATTATCAAGATTACATGCTATTTTATAATATGTTAATGCCTCTTCTTTATCAATAGATACATCTTTATCTCCATGGTCATAAAGTTTACCTAACTCATTACATGCATCACTATCTTGAAGCTCACATGCCTTTTTATAATATGCTACATAATCTTCATCTGTTAAAGAATCTAATCCTGTTGTTTTCGTAATAGCTTTTCTTTCACTTATTCCAACTAGTATTAAAACCAATACAACTATTGTAAAAATAATACCTAATTTAGAATTCCAGTTTAATTTTCCCATTTTATCATCCTTTTTAATATATAATAATATCTCTTTTTCCATAAAAGAATATCTATTTTTTTTAAATGTGTCAAGATTTATAGCATATTATTTAAAAATTAATTTAAAATAAAATATTATACTAATTAATGGAATTTATTTAATGATATTAGATAATCTTATTTAACATAAAAAATTATATAGCAATTCCTTTTAAACAGCCCATAATATAGGCAGTTTAAAAAATATAAAAAAAATAATTTTTCTTAAGGTAATTACAAAATAACCACAATCAAACCACAAAAACCATGTTATACTTATAATATATAAAATCAAAAAAATAATTTAAGGGAATTAAAATAATGAAAAAGACACTATTAACAACTATTATATTTATATCATCTGCATCATTTTTTAGTGGTTGTGCTAACTCAACTCCTAATGCAGATAAAAAATTAGCAAAAGAAAATCTCTCTGTATATAATATAATGGGGATAAAAGAACCCCAAAAAAGACCTCCTCTTTTTGTAATAGCAGAAGATACCACCCCAAATTATAACTTTATAATAAAAAGTCATGCAAATCATCAAAATAGTCATGTATCTGATAATATTGAAGTAGTATCTTATGGCTCATATAGCCCACCCTCATATACCCCACCAAAAGTAGAGACAAATACAGAAGAAATTTTAAATAATATTGAATTGAACGCCAAAAGTTTCTTAGGTACGAAATATGTATGGGGTGCAACAGGACCTACCAAATTTGATTGTTCTGGATTTACTCAATGGATATATCGTGATGCTGGTATAAATATACCTAGAGTATCTCGTGACCAAGCAAAAGTTGGACAATATGTCACTTATAATAATTTAAGAAAAGGAGATATGATTTTTTTTGATACCAAAAAACATAAAAAGGGTATAGTAACTCATGTTGGTATCTATTTAGGAAATGGGAATTTTATTCATGCTAGTTCAGCAGCCAAAAAAGTGATTGTTTATAATTTTAATCAGAAACCTTTTTATAAAGAACGATTTTTATGGGGACGACGAGTAGTACAAGATAATTCGATATATGCTTTGAAGTAAAACTAGGTTTTTAACACAAAAAAACATTATTTTTAATTTTTATAAGCAAAAAGTAGTAATTCCCACTATTTTCTAATTTTATTTTGATATACTCAAAAAAACTATTTTAGGAGAATTGTGAACAGTTTGAAAAATATTTTATTTATTATTATTACCATAATGTTAGCTGTAGTTATTGAAGCAATGACAGTAAATTCAATGAAAAAGGTAAATATTATTAATGACCCCTTTGAAACATTGAGTTTAAAGCGAGATGCTTATAATAAAGATGTCTCCTTATCTGAAATTATATATAGTGAAAATGTCACAAAAGTTTTGATGAGACTTATTATTGATAATGGTGATACAACATTTAAAAACATATCTAATAGAAAATTTATTGATAAACTATATCAAAAAAATGGTTATATGCCTATGTGGTTTACAAATAAAGGGATAAAAACTAAAGCTGTAAAAAGTATGTTTAGAATAATTGATAATGATATTATGTTAGATAAAAGAGGTAATATTTATAAAAGATACCAATATCTAAAAAAATATTTAGAAAAAAATAATAATTTTTCTATAGAGAATGAGATGAAACTAGATATTGAACTCTCTTCTTTATGTAAATCATATATATCTTTTAATATATATGGTTCAATAAAATGGTGGGATTTTCAAAATAGATTAAAATGGTTGCGTCAAAATAAAATACCTGCTGATTGGGTAACTTATACACCCAAATATGATATATCTGAATTGATGTTAAATTATCCTTTATCAAAAATTATTGAATTAACTACACCTAAGAGTTTTGGTTATAAAAAGATGCTATCAGAACTAAGAAGATTAAAAAATATTAAACAAAATGGTGGATGGCAAAAAATACCAAATAGTTCACAACTGCGATATGGTAAGTCTGGAAACATTGTAGCACGACTTATTACCCGTTTAAAGAGTTCTGGTGATTATAGATGTAGTGGGAATAATCATAAATATGATAGATGTCTAAAACAGGCAGTTAAACGATTTCAAAGACGACATGGACTCTATCCTAATGGAGCAATAAATAACTATACTAGAAAAAAAATGAATATATCTGTCGATTGGAAAATCAAAAAGGTACTACTTAATTTAGATAGAATAAAAAGATTACCAAATCAACCCGAAAATAGATATATTATGGTAAATATTCCTGATTTTCGTTTATATTATAAAGAAAATGGAAAAGAGAAACTCTCTATGCGTGTTATTGTAGGAGACAAAAAACACCATACACCTATCTTCAGTAATAAGATAAGTTATATAGTTTTAAATCCTTATTGGATAATGCCCGATAGTATCGTTCAAAAAGAGATAATTCCAAATATACTTAAAAATCCAACTTATTTACAAGATAAAGGTTATGAGGTAAGAAGTTCATACTCAACCAAAGCACCAACAATAGATACAAGTAAAATTGATTGGGCAAAGGTACTTAGATATGGGCAGACCAAAAAGTATAAATTTATGCAACCACCAGGCCCTAAAAATGCATTAGGTAAAATTAAATTCAAATTCCCAAATCAATTTGCAGTATATCTACATGATACACCAACTAAAAAACTATTTAAAAAAGGAGTTAGAGCTTTTTCGCATGGATGTATAAGAATAGCCCAACCAAATGCACTACTCTCTACTTTTGCTGCAAATGACTCTGCTGTAAATTATAACCGTTCGCAACAGATTTTAAGAGGTAAAAATAAGACTCAGCTAAATTTATCCAAGAAAGTTCCTGTACATATTGTATATCTAACAGCATGGATTAATAGTGATGGTTTGCTTCATTATAGCAATGATGTCTATAATTATGATAGTAAACAAAAAAGAGCAATAAAATAACATCCCTATATAAATTAGAAACTCTTGAAGTTTCTAGGTGAGATGAAACTTGGAATATAGAAATATCATAAATAGAGCTAAAAATTCTATTTTCTATGATTTTTTTCTATTGAAAAATATACTATTTACTCCCTTGAAGTAACCTAATTACTATATCCTCAATAAATCCAGCATGATTTAAAAAGAAAAAGTGGTCACCATTAAGTGGATAAAATTGACTATCTATCATAATGGAGGCTATCTTTTCCCCTGTATATAAAGGAGTGGCTGTATCCTCTTTACCCCAAAATATTAGAGCTTTACCTTTGTATTTTGCAAAAGATGACTCAAAATCTTCATCTACTACATTTTTGAATGTTTCATACATCTCATGACTCATGCCTTTGGCATCAGAAGATATAAAAAGCTCTCTAATTTTAGTAAATCCTAAAGGTTTAAGTAGTTTAAATGTAGCTATTTTAATTCTAATCGACCATGGCTTTTTAATTTTGATACCTGCTGAAGATAATAATACTAGATATTTAGGATTAAGTAGAGTGGCAACTTTACCACCAAAAGAGTGTCCCATAATAATGGTAGGCTTTAGTCCAATTGCTTTTATAAAAAGTCTAACAATATAGGCATAATCTTCAGTTGTAAGTATCATATCATTGCTACTACCTCCAAAACCTGGTAAATCTAAATATGTTTGACGATAATTTAAAAATTTATTTTGAAATGCTTGTTTCATTATCTCTTTGTTACTTCCCCAACCATGAAGTATTACGATACCTATTTGAGCATTGGGATTGCACATTTCGTAGCTTAATTTAAATTTGGTATTTTTATAATCTATCTCTTTGATTGCCATTGTTTTTACTTTTAATTTTTGATTTTTGATTTTACTATTTTATTGCTTGTGAACAGATATAAGCTGTTGCAAAAGCCCATTGGAAATTATATCCACCTAGTTCTCCTGTAACATCTAACAGTTCACCCAAAAAATATAGCTTCTCTTGTTTTCTACTCATCATATTACTAGCATTTATCTCATTTGTATCTATGCCACCTTTGGTAACTTCTGCTTTGCTATATCCAAATGTTCCTGCTGGTGCAAATCTATATTGTTTTAGTAATTCTATTTTTTTATACTCTTGTTCAGTTAATTGATTGGCTGATTTGTTTTCTATCTCTAATTGTTCCAAAAAGGCTTTGGCTACACGGTTGGATAATCCTAATAGATTACTTATATATTTTTTGGATGATTTTAGTTGTTCTATTTGGATATTGGGTAGGAAATTTATAGTTATTCTCCCTTTTTCCCAATATAAAGAAGCGTTTAAAATAGCAGGTCCAGAGATACCTTTATGAGTAAAAAGTAATGAACCTTCTATATCTTTATCTCTTATTCTAATTTTGACATCTGTAGATACTCCTGATAATGATTTAAAAAAAAATTGTTCAGGCTGTAGGGTAAATCCTACTAATGCAGGGTTGAGTGTGGTGATAGTATGTCCAAAACTTTTTGCAATATTATATCCTATAGCTGTAGCCCCTAATTTAGGAAAACTTAAACCACCAGTGGCTACTACCACTTTTTTAGCCTTTAATATACCCTTATTGGTATAAATTTTGAATATATTATCTTTTTTTTCTACTTTTGTTACTTCTGTTTGAAGTCTAATTTTATAATTATCTATCTCTTTTTTAATCAAATCAACTATCTCTTTGGCAGAGTTTTTACAAAAGTATTGATTGTTTTTACGAAGCTCTGGTGTTAACCCTCTTTGATTTAGCCATAATAAAAGCTGATTTTGGTCAAATCGTTTAATAATATTTTGTATAAATCGTTGATTGCCTAGATAGTTTTTGGGTTTGAGATTATCATTTGTAATATTACATCTACCACCACCTGAGATTAATATTTTAGACCCAACATTAGGATTATTATCAATAATTAAAAAATCTCTATTTTTTAGTAATGCACCAAGCATTAATCCACTCGCACCTGCTCCAATTATAATTATATCTACTGTTTGATTTCTCATTGTGTAATTATAACATATTTTGGTGATGGCAGATTTTAATTTACTTTTTATATATAACTTTAAAGCAAAATTCTCTACTGTTGGTCACTATAAGCATCATCCATATTAAAATCATAATCGGGTTCAATTACGGGAATTGAGGATAGAGATTTTTCATTTACTCTAGCATGAGATAAGTCATAATCACTTCCTTGATAAAATATCTGCTCTTTTGCATATTTTTTTTCTCTCTCTATCTGCTCTTGAACATGTTTTTTGGTTATATCTGTTTTTTTACTTTTGTTCTGTTGTGTGGCTATTTTCTTACTATTATTATTGTCCATTTTTATGCTATTATTGTTTTCTGCATTTATCATTGTACTACTAATCCCAATAAATAGTAGTAATAAAAATACTCTTTTCATAATTTTGCCTTATGTTATTTTTTTGTTTTAGTTATGATTAGTATAACATAAGTACCTTTTTATAAAAGTAAAATATTATAATTTAGATAATATTTATCTAATTTGGATAAAATCCATCCTTATAATGAAATTTAAAATGATTGGAGCAAAGTTTCATGAAGATGAATGGTGCAAGAATGGTTTGTGAAGCAATAATTGCCGAGGGTACAAAGACCGTATTTGGTTATCCAGGTGGTGCTATCATGAATGTATATGATGAGATATATAAACAGGATGGATTTGAACATATCCTAAATAGGCATGAACAAGCCTCTATTCATGCAGCTGATGGCTATGCTAGAGCTACAGGAGAGGTTGGTGTAGCCATGGTTACTAGTGGACCTGGATTTACTAATGCTGTTACAGGATTAGCAACTGCTTATATGGATTCTACTCCTATGGTAGTTATATCTGGACAAGTGCCTTTATCACTTATTGGAACAGATGGTTTTCAAGAGATTGATGCAGTAGGAATTTCAAGACCATGTACCAAACATAACTATCTAGTTAGAGAGCTTTCAGAGTTGCCAAGAATACTCAAAGAGGCATTTCATATAGCGAGGAGTGGAAGACCTGGACCTGTATTGGTTGATATTCCAAAAGATATAACAGCAGAGATTGGTGAATTCATATATCCTGATAGCGTTAATATACCAAGTTATAAACCAACAACAAAAGGGAATAAACGCCAAATAGACAAAGCAGTTGAGGCTATATTAAAAGCTAAAAAACCATTATTATATATTGGTGGTGGTACTGTCTTATCAAATGCAAGTGATTTGGTTCGCAAATTAGCTCTTATGGGTGGAATACCTGCTGTAGAGACTCTAATGGCTAGGGGTGTAATGGGATATAATAATCCACTACTTCAAGGAATGCTTGGAATGCATGGTAACTACTCCTCCAATATGGCAATGAGTGAGACTGATTTAGTTATATCTCTAGGTGCTAGATTTGATGATAGAGTTACTGGTAAATTATCTGAATTTGCAAAATATGCTGATGTTATTCATGTTGATATTGATGCAGCTAATATTGGTAAACTTGTAGATGTTGATTTTCCTATTGTTGGAGATATTACAATTGTATTAGAAAAAATGATTTTAGGGCTTGAAGGTCGAATTAACCCTGAACGATATAGTGATTGGAGAGATGTATTAAATCGTTATAATGAGTTACATCCATTAACTTTCCAAGATAGCGATGAGGTGATTAAACCTCAATGGGTTGTAGAGAGAGTAGGGAAATTATTAGGAAAGAGAGCTATTATAACTTCTGATGTCGGACAACATCAAATGTGGACAGCTCAACACTATCCATTTGATAGACCACGACAATGGATAAATTCTGGTGGACTTGGAACTATGGGATTTGGTTTTCCAGCTGCACTTGGAGCGAAAAGAGGGCATCCTGAAAAAACTGTAATTAACTTTACAGGGGATGGTTCGATACTTATGAATATGCAAGAGTTAGTAACAGCTTCAGAGTACAAGATACCTGTCATTAATATTATTCTCAATAACCACTTTTTGGGTATGGTAAGACAGTGGCAATCATTTTTCTATGATAATAGATTTGCTGAGACCGATTTAAGTTATCAACCTGATTACAAAGCAGTGGCTCAGGCGTGTGGAGGAATTGGTTATGATGTCACAACCAAAAAAGAGTTTGATAAAGCTTTAGAAGATGCAATAGCAAAAGATAGAGTTACTTTTATAAATGTGGCTATAAATAGATTTGAAAATGTATTACCAATGGTTCCATCAGGTGGAGCATTATACAATATGATATTAGAAGACCAAAAGGAGGAGAAGTAATGGCTGATGTAAGAAGAGTTATATCAATTTTGGTCGAAAATGAGAGTTCTGTTCTTTCAAGAGTTTCTGGTCTCTTTGCAGGAAGAGGATATAATATAGAAACACTCACAGTTGCCCCTATTCCTGATACTAATCGTTCAAGAATTACAATTGTAACCAAAGGTAGCAAACGGGTTATAGAACAGATAACCAAACAGTTACATAAACTCATTCCTGTTTATAAAGTAGTAGAACATGATGAGATGGTAGAAAAAGAGATGATATTAGCCAAATTTCCAATAGAAGAGAATTTATCAGATATTCAAGCTCTATGCCAAGCTTATAATGGAGGAATTGCCAATGTTGGTAACAATATGATTATAGGAATGGTCACAGATGAGCCTTGTAGGATTAAACATTTTATCGAAGCAACCAAACGATATAACCCAATAGAGGTTGTTCGTGGTGGAGTTGTAGCTATAGAGAGATAAGGTAATTATATGAAATTAAGTGATATATGTAAAGAGATAGATATTAAGTTTAATGGAAAAGATATTGAGATAGAAGGACTTCATACTTTAGGTGAAGCCTCTTCTTCTCAAATTAGTTTCTTTAATGATAAAAGATATAAAAATGAGTTACCAAAAACTAAATCAGGGGCAGTTTTAATAGAAGAACAGTATGCTAATTTACTTCCTAATAATACAATAGCATTAATTACAGATGAACCATATCTCAAACTCGCCCTTGCTTCTAAACTCTTTGCTCATAAAATAGAGACCAAGGGTAACCATCCAGATATGGGTAATGGATGTGATATAGATAAACGAGTTCGTTTTGGAAAAGATGTAAAATTGGGAGACAATGTAACTATTATGGCAGGTGCATATATTGGTGATAATGTAACTATTGGTTCAGATACTATTATATATCCAAGTGTTACATTATATCATCATACTCAAATAGGTTCAAATTGTATTATCCATGCGGGAGTAGTTATTGGTTCAGATGGATATGGTTTTGCACATACAAAAATGGGTGAACATATCAAGATATATCAAAATGGTAATGCAGTTATAGAAGATAAAGTAGAGATAGGAGCAAATACTACTATAGATAGAGCAGTATTTGGTTCAACCTATATTAGAAAAGGTACTAAATTAGATAATCTAATCCAAATAGGACATAACTGTGATATTGGAGAGCAAACACTTATGGCAGGTCAAGTTGGAATTTCAGGTTCTACAAAGATAGGACAAAATGTTATTATGGGGGGACAGAGTGCAACAGCTGGACATTTAACAATTGGTGATTTTGCGAGAATTGCTGGAAAAAGTGGTGTAACTAAATCATTAGAGAGTAGAAAAACTTATGCTGGTTTTCCTGCCATAGAGCATAAGAGATGGTTAAAACTTCAGGCTAAAATATCATCTTTGGTAAAGAGGAAAAAATAATATTTTGGCTATAATCCTATAAAAAATTATAGGATAAATGATGCAATTTATAGAGACTCGTGGTAATGATGGAATTAAACCCCAAAAAGTAAACTTCTCAGAAGCCATTTTGAACCCAAGTGCTAGTTTTGGGGGGATTTTTGTTCCTGAAAATTTACCTAAGTTTGATAGTGCATTTTTGAATAAACACTTAAATAGTAGTTATAAAGAGTTAGCTTTTGATATTTTAAAACTTTTTGAAATAGATATTGATGATAATACAATTAATGAAGCATTAAATCGTTATGATGCTTTTGATGACCCTAGCAATCCCGTACCTCTAAGCAAAATAGAAGATGATTGTTTTGTAATGGAACTTTATCATGGTCCTACTCGTGCATTTAAAGATATGGCTTTACAACCTTTTGGATATATATTATCAAAAGAGGCAAAAAAACGAAAACAGAATTATTTAATTATGGCAGCAACAAGTGGAGATACAGGTCCTGCCACACTAGAAACATTTAAAAATCAAGATAATATTAAAGTAGCATGTCTATATCCAGATGGAGGAACAAGTGATGTTCAAAAACTACAAATGGTTACAGAAGAGGCCGATAATGAAAAAGTTATTGGTGTAGTAGGTAACTTTGATGATACTCAAAATATGCTCAAAGAGCTTTTATCTTCAGAAGATTTCAAAACAGAACTAGAAAAAAGAGATATAAAACTCTCTGCTGCAAACTCTGTTAACTTTGGACGGATTATTTTTCAGATTATGTATCATATACACGGATATTTAGAGTTAGTGCGTCAAAATGAGATAGCAATGGGTGAGAAAGTTTATTTAGTTGTACCATCAGGAAACTTTGGAAATGTACTTGGTGGATATTATGCCAAAAAAGCAGGAGTACCTGTAGAGAAACTATTAGTAGCCTCAAATATCAATAATATACTAACAGACCTAATTGAAAAAGGTATATATGATATTTCTAATCGTGAACTTATCAAAACAGAGTCACCTGCAATGGATATTCTCAAAAGTTCAAATGTAGAGAGGGTTCTATTTGATAAATTTGGAGCAGAAAGAACCAAAGAGTTTATGGATTTATTAAATAATGAAGAAAAATATACTTTGACAGCAGAAGAGTTACTATTATTACAAGAGGATTTTGTAGCTACTTATAGTAGTGATAGTGAGTGTGAGAATGAGATAGCACACTATGCAAAAAAAGGATATATATTTGACCCACATACGGCTACATGTATAAAATCACATAAACAAAGAGAGAATAAAGAGCTAAAAAGTATTCTCTATTCTACAGCAGAGTGGACAAAATTCTCTACTACTGTAGCTAAAGCATTAGGAAACAAAGATGTACCCAATGACACAGAAGCATTAAAATGGATAGCTAATAATACAACTCAAAAAGTTCCACCTGTGATAGATGGGCTATTTAGTAAAGAAATTAAACATCCCTTGGTAGTTGAAAAAGAGTTCATCAAAAATGAGATGTTAAAGTTTTTGTAGTTTAAATATAAATATTAAGTATTTTATGTTATAATTTTAATATAAAATAACATTTTTTAATTAAAGGTGATTTAGATGAAAACTTATAACGGAAATAAAAATCAAGAGAGAAGAAAAAAAAGAGTTTTTATACCTATGATTTATTTTGTATTGGAATTAACACTTGCGTGGATAGTATTATCAATTATCAATATTTCATTTGATATTCAGTATTGGGCTTCATGGAGTTATGGTGCTTGGTTTGGTATATTTATATATAGAGCATATAAAACCTATTTTATTTATAAAAGAGTCATTAAAACTAGTAGATAATAAACAATATTTTAGTTATAAAAAAAGATAGATAAAGAGTCCTCTATTAACTCTATATGTTTATGAGCCTCTTGGAAATATGTTTTTAGTCGAGGGGTTAGTCGCATTTTAACAACCCCTCAATATAAACCCGTCTATCCAAAGCCTTCTTCTTAGCCTTATCCCAAGTTTTAGGTTTTTTTTGCAATATCTTCTTAACCTCTCCTGCCAACTCAACTTTTATAGATTCAAAATCCTCTATCTTCCCTGCTCTCATATTATTTATCAGTACAGCCATATCATTATAGCTATCAACCAAGCGTTGAACAGGGGTCATAGATGCTAGTTTTGCTTTCTCTTCGGCTTCTTTTTTGGCTTTGGCTTGGGCTTCTCTTTTTTGTGCCTCTTCTCTAGCTAATCTATTTTCTATCTTCTCTTTGGCTCTTTTGACCTGTAGGGCATAGAGTCCATCTATCGCTTCATATTTTGGTATCTCTTCATTGGTGATTTCGGCAAGAACCCAACCAAAAGGCAGTAACCCATAGTTGCTATTTGATTTATCCCCAAAGAGCCAAGTGGTGGTCTCATCCTCTCTATACTCAAACTTATTTGGTTTTCTTCGTTTCCCACCACCACTTATTTTTGATTTAATATCTCTCATCCCATCAATAGTTACAGCCCTAGCACCACTATGTTTACCTACTCGTAGTAGATACTGATTGGGTTTTAGCTCAAAGTGTCGATATTTCTCATAGAAGTTATTGGATAGATACTTATATATATACTCTTTTTTACCATTGACTTGACTCAAAAATAGTGAACGAAAAATTGGCATATAGTGGCTAGTACAGCTTTGCAAAATCTTTTTTATATCCAATGAGCCGTGGTTTATATCTACGATAAACTCACTTTGGGCTTCGATAATCTCAATAAAAGTAGAGAGTTTAATATTGGCATTTGGGTTATGGAAATCATAATCAAATCGCTCTTTGTTTAGAGCAAAACCTATCTTGGTATTGACCTTTTTGACAATGCTATCACTTACTTTAAACTCTTTAAATAGATTATTTGAAATATCCCTCCCTTCGGCTTGAAACTTCTCTTTTAGTGCGTTTTTACCCTCTTTTTTAAAAACAGACTCTTGATAGGCTGTAGAGATAGAGCCTTTTAGTGAACTACCCACAATATAGCCTGTTTGAGCATAGATATTGGCATCAGTTTTGACCTGTTTTCTCTGGACTCTTTGAATCTCAAACTTATTAAAAACACGGTCAACTGCTCTTCCACGCCCTTCTAGTTGTCTCACTTTGCCCAAGAGTCTATTATAATCTTTTTGTAGCTCCTCTGTAACAGTCACTATACCTGTGGCTATCTCTTTGACAATATTTTTATTATCTTTTACAAATTTATGAATTTTTATAAAACTATCCGATTTATTATCATTCAAAATTCGCATAAATGCTTTTTGTTTAATATCAGGTAGAGCTATATAGAAATCTTCATCCCTAAAAGAGTATAAAACCCCCTCATCCATAATAAAATTGGTAGGCTCATAAATCTCTCCACTTCCTATATGAATAGGGCTTAATGCTGTTAGTTTTAGTCGTATATTACTCATCTACTGCTCCTATCAATTTTTTATAATATTTTTTTGCATTATTATAAATATCTATAAGGCTATCCCTCTCTTGATAGATTTGATTGATAACCTCTGCCATCTCTTGGGGTTCATCATCATAATTATGAGCCAACTCATTTCTAATATCTCTTAATCTAGCCCAATTATTTACCTCTAAAATACCCAATCTCTCTAATCTATTCAAAATATCAATAAAGGGCATATTTTGAATTAAAAGAGTATCATCCTCTTGGAGTATGAGTATCTGTTTAAATAGTTTTCGACCTATTGCATCTTGTAATTTTGCAAATCTAAATAGAAATTGGTCTAATGCTTGGACTTGATTTTTATTTAGTGATATATACTTACTCTCATCTAGTAACATAAACATTTTTAAATCATCAACAGCCTCACCTATTCGCAAAACATGCCTATCACACTCATACAATATCTTCTCTATTCTATCTCTTATAATATTTTGTCTCATAGTTTTATTCCATTTCTTAATGCTTCTTGTTCTATTGGACGATTTTTATCTTTTGATATAAGCACATCTATCTTTTGATTACCAATCTTCTGTTTTAAATCGACTAAAAAATCTATTTTTTTATTAAAAAGAGCAGATATAGTTATCTCTTCTTCTAATAAAATATATAAATCAATATCTCCACCCCTTTTAAAATCATCTACCCTACTCCCAAACAGATAGATACTACCATTACCAAAAACTGTTAAAAAGCTCTCTTTTATTGCTTGGATTTCTTGGGTAGTTAGTCTCATGATTTTTCCTCAAACTCAAAAGGCACAACTATAGAGTAACCCTGAACCAATGATTGAGTGTTTATACCATTCTCTATAGCTCCACCAATATATTGCTTTTGAGATTTTAATTTAACTACTGCTCCACTATCAGCCATAAGTAGAGGCTTTTTAAATGGTGTAGAGGTACTATGATATTTACCAAAACGATTAAAGGTATTATAGTATGCTTTTTCTATTAAATCTTTTGATTTATATAAAAGTGTTGGTGATAGTGTAATATAATAGTCACTCTCCACCTCATCAAATCCTCTAAATTCAGTATCAATTTCAGCCCTAAAATGCCCTTTTCCAATGCTCCCTTTTTTACCAAAACCAACTTTACCAATTCTGTTTAGTCTATCTATAATCTGCTCTTTAGTAAAAGTATTATCAAACATTACATAGAT
>Ga0256914_1002661_pt1 | contig 14725 bp, 13 predicted proteins | sample HulkmetaG_FD_191571 | JGI IMG/M metagenome (GOLD analysis project Ga0256914, IMG submission 191571) | Hydrothermal chimney microbial communities from Main Endeavour vent field at the Juan de Fuca Ridge, Pacific Ocean - Hulk | ecosystem: Environmental > Aquatic > Marine > Hydrothermal vents ... | reverse complement strand
TGATCTTCCGCCTGTTAAGGAAGAAGAACATGTGCCTGGAGGAAAGACGGATCTCGTCGGGGGATGCAATAAAACCGCTCAGCCTTATCCCCTCTGCCTCGGCCAGGACTTCCTTCATGGCGGACAGGATCTCTGTGCCAAAAAGCGGTTCCAGGCCCTTGACACCTTCCGCCCCTGGAACACTCCTGAATATCTGCCTCTTTTCATTCCTCACGGTGAAAAGTACCCGGGGCCAGCATACGGCAAAGGCCCTTATGGCCTTCAGGCAGTGTGAAAGCTCGGTCTGCCTGCTCTTCAAAAACTTGTACCTTGCGGGTATCTCGGCAAAAAGATCCCTGACCCGAACCCTGGTGCCAGGCGGGCAACCTGCAGGCACCACCCTGAGTTCTCTTCCAAAGGAGATGGTGAGCTTCCAGCCTTCATCCTGGTCTTTGGTCCTGGAGGTGATACTCAGGCGGCTCACTGCTGAAATACTGGCAAGGGCCTCGCCTCTAAACCCCAGGGTCCTGATGGAACAAAGATCCTGCTGGTCAAAGATCTTGCTGGTTGCATGGGGCATGACCGCAAGCTCCAGGTCCTCCCGGCCAAGACCCTCTCCATTATCTGCCACCTCTATCAGCCCTCTTCCCCCCTGGTGAAGACGGATGTCCACGGTTGTGGCACCTGCATCCAGGGCATTTTCCACCAGTTCCTTTACCACCGAGGCCGGCCGTTCAACCACCTCTCCCGCAGCGATCTGGTTGGCCACATGTACCGGAAGCCTCCTAATCTTGCCCATGGCCCTTATCCCCCTGGAAATACTTGTGGATATTCCTGCAGACCGCCCTGTTCAACCCGGAAACAGCCAGTAATTCCTGGAAGCCTGCCTGGGCAATGGCCTCGATGCTGCCAAAATGTTTAAGGAGAAGCATTTGCCTGGCCTTTCCGACACCGGGAATCTCCAGGAGCCTTGAGTCAAACATCTTGCTTTTGCGCCTCTGCCGGTGAGTCTTGACGCCGAACCTGTGGGCTTCATCCCGCACCCTCTGACAGAACCTCAAGACGCTGTCGTGTTGGGGGAGAATCAGGGCAGACTCCCGATTTTTAAGAAAAATCTTTTCACCTCCGCCGTCCCTGTCCTTTGCAAGGGAGATGACGTCCACTGAATCAAGCAGTTTATATTCACCCAGGACCTCGAGGGCAGAACTCAGCTGGCCCCTTCCGCCGTCAATAATGAAAAAGTCCGGAAGATCGTCCCTTTCAAGGCCCCTTTTTATGCGCCTTTTCAAGACCTCGCGGATCATGCCGTAGTCATCAGGCCCTCTTGCATGGAGAAAATAATGACGATAACCGGATTTTTCCGGCTGTCCACTGGAAAATCTCACAAGACTGCCCACGGGAAGGCTACCTGACATGTTGGAGATGTCCACTCCTTCCACATTATGGGGGGGCCTTTTTAATGAAAGCTTCCCTTTCAGGACAGAGGCCTGTTCATTCCACCTGGCCTTTCCGGCCATCTTTTCCCTGAGCCCCTGCTCTGCATTCAACCGGGCCATGTAGAGCAGGTCCTTCTTTTTACCCCGGCTCGGATTTTTCAAGGAAACCTTCTTGCCCCTATAGTACCTTAGAAGTTCTTCCAGCTCTGCCTTTTGAGATATGTCCACGGGAAGGATTATTTCCGGCGGCGGGACAACTTCCGAATAATAGATCTTCAGAAAATCTGCATAGATATCACCTTCATGGCCCCCCAGGCTTGCATCAAGGCCCATTAAATGCCTGGAGCGTATTGCACCCTCCCTTATCTTCAGGACCGCCGCCTGGGCAGTTTCCTGTCCGGCCAGGATGCAGACCACATCCAGGTCAAGGTGGGAATTTAGAACAACCGCCTGGCCCTCCATGACCTTTTCCAGGGCCTCCAGCTGATCCCTGAAGAGGGCGGCCTTCTCAAATTCCAGCCGGGATGCAGCAGCCTTCATGGATTCTTCCAGCTGCCTTGCCACAAAAAGGACGCGGCCTTCCAGAAATGCCCTCACCCTTTTCACGTCTTCCAGGTAGTCTTCCCTGGATACGGCCCCGGTACAAGGGCCTGAACATCTCTTTACCTGGTACTTGAGACATGGCCTGCTTCTTCCCCTCATGGCGGCATCGCTGCAGCTTCGAAGCCTGAAGACGCTGAAGATTATCCTGAGGGTCTGTCTCAGGGCCTGCGAGGAAGTATACGGACCGAAGTAAAGGGCCCCGTCCCTCCTTCTCTTCCTTACAATGCTGAGCCGCGGGTAGGTGCTTTTGACTCCGAGACGGAGAAATGGATAGGCCTTGTCGTCCCTTAACCTAATATTGTACTTCGGCCTGAACCTGGTAATTAGTTCTGCCTCGAGAATCAGGGCCTCCTTTTCGGTCCGGGTCAGTATAACCTCGAGGAAACAGGCCCTTTGCATCATGAGCCTGGTCCTGGCCGGAAGGCCTGAACCGGACCTGAAATAGGAAAGGAGCCTGCTTCTCAGCCTCTTGGCCTTTCCTATGTAAAGGGGGGCTCCGGCTTCTGACAAAAACAGGTACACGCCGGGACTGGCAGGTATGGCCTTCCAGTCCGGGGCGTTTTCCAGGGGGAATCGAAGACTTTCCTGTAAACTATCCTTCATTCAATATTAAAACGATACCCCACACCGGAATGGGTCACAATAAACCTGGGATTTGCAGGATCAGGCTCTATCTTTTTTCTGAGCCTCCTGATATGAACGTCAAGGGCACGGCTCCAGGGATAGACCTCCTTCTTGTCCCACAGCCTTGAGCTCAGAAATTCCCTGGAAAGCACCTTGCCGCGGTTTTCAATAAAGAGCTTCAACAGCTCGAATTCCTTTCTTGTAAGCCTTTCCCGCCTTTTTCCAATGAAGATGGTCCTCTGTTCACAATAAAGCTTGAGGTTCCCAAGCTCAAGGACTTCCTCTTCCAGGACCTTCGTTTCCCTCTGCCTCCTGAGGCAGGCCTTGATACGGGCCTCGAGCTCCAGGTATTCAAAGGGTTTGGTAACATAGTCATCGGCCCCCACCTCGAGCCCCCTGATTTTGTCCGGGAGGGTATCTCTGGCGCTGACAATGATGATGGGCACACTCGAGATCTTCCTGAGATGCTGGCATATGATGATACCGTCCACGTCGGGAAGTTTTAGATCCAGGACCACAAGGTCCGGCCTGAACCCTTCGAACGTCTTCAAGACCTCCCTGCCACTTGCCGCTCCTTCCGTGATATATCCGTCCAGGGTGAGCTGATCCATAAGAACGGTCCGGATATCGTTGTCATCTTCTACTACAAGTATCCTTGAAGGCCTCATGATGAATGCTCCTTGGAATCACCCCTGACCGGTACTGTGAAATAGAAGCAACAGCCCGGTTTATCACTGTCTGTCCTGACTCCTATGCTGCCGCTGTGGGCCTCGACAATGCCCTTGGCGATTGCAAGGCCAAGCCCCATGCCGGTGCCCTGTACATTGTCATCACGGTGAAAAAATTTCTCGAAGACCAGCTCCATCTCCTGGGGATCTATTCCGGGCCCCCTGTCCTCTATGGTGATCTCCCAGAATTCCTTCCTCCTTCCGAGCCTTATCTCCACTGATTCCCCTGCAGGGGAAAACTTGATGGCGTTGGAAAGGAGGTTGATCATTACCTGTTCCATCCTCTTGACGTCTACGTATGCATGGCACGGCTGGTCCGGAACCCTGTAGTCGAGGTTTATGTTCTTCCTCCAGGCAAGGGGCATGGCCATCAAAATGGCATCCTCGAGGACCTCCGCCAGGTCGGCCTTCTGGAGATTCAGCTGCATCTCGCCGCTTTCAAGCCTGGCACAATCCAGGATATCCTGGACCATGGAAGAGAGTTTTTCCGTATTCCTCTGGAGTATGTCCAGGTAGATGGAGCCCTGGCTGCACTGGCGCTCAAGGATCCCTATGGCACCCTTTATGGCAGTGATTGGGGTCTTGAGATCGTGGGTGATATTGGTGAAAAAATCCGCCTTGTATTTCTCGGTCTTCTTCAGCTCCTCAAAGGCGGACTTCATTCTCACCAGGGCATCTTCCGCCTCCTTTTCCAGCTGGTTCTGCCTCCTGGCCAGGGACTGCACCATTGTGTTGAAGTTTTCACTGACCCTCTTCCACTCACTGCTTGCCGTGAGATTTACCGAAACGTCCAGCTGGCCCTTCCTGACCTTTTCCGCAGCCGTGTTGAGTTCCCTTACGGGAGAAAGCACGTAACTTCGAAGCATGAACCAGAGTAGAAAGGCCGTAATCAGCAGGGCAAAGGCCATGTACATGGCAAAGAAACGGGCGTCCTTCTGGAGGTTTTGAAAAAACCTGGTGGCATTGACACCTATGGAAATGCACCCAACAAGCTTTGTCGATGGCGTACTGCTATGACAGCCCTGGCACTCGTTTTCAAAGATAAGCGGGCCGGCGTAACGAAACCTGTAGGTTTTTCCCTGGGAAAATATCTTCCAGACCTCTGTCTCCCCCTGCGTCTTCATCCGCTTGATAGCATTTTGTTCAAAGGCATCAGGCTTGTGGGCAGGGCTCGAGCTTCCGGGTACGGCTATCTTTATGGAGAAAGGGGCGTTTCGCCCGGCAAAAGAGGCAAGATCCGCGGTAAACTCAGAAGGTGTCTTCCTGATAAATTCATCGTCCTTTCTTATGTAGACGCCCTTCCAGCCAGAGATGAGCTCCCTTGTGAGAACCGCGTAATGGTAAATACCCCTGGCCTGCTGTCTTAGCTGGTTTATCCCTGCCTTCTGGTACTGCCTGCCCTGCCAGTAAAGAAGGACTCCGCCGAATATCCCGAGTATCACGATAATCCAGAAAAGGATCTTGTGTTCCAGTTTTGATAACATCCGGCCAGCAGTCCTGTTCGAAGTAGTCTGTTAAAAAAGCGGCGGCGAATGGATTATGAAAAGTTCCATGACCTCTGCCGAGGTATTCCTGACCCCGTGCTCTTCACCAGCAGGCACCAGGCAGTAATCACCTGCAGCAAGTGGATTCCAGGCACCGTCACGAAAAATCTCACCCTCCCCCCTTATGCAGTAAATAGAATCCACGCTTTCATCGTGGGTATGAACGGGGATCTCAACACCTGGGGATATCCAGAGCATGGAGCTTCCCACCGGCATGCTGTCTTTTTTCCCGGCAAGTTTGGCAATTTGCACGCCCTTGAACAAGGGATGATCTTCAAATTCCATGGATTTCCGGGAATAAAATATGGCCATTTTGTCCTCCTGCCCCAAGTTGTGAAGATAAAAATCCTTCCTTACTAGCAATTGTAACATTTCCGTAACATGTTTAACAACATAGTTACAAGAAAATTAGTTATTATAGACAAGGAATGTATTCAGATTCTAATTGTCCAACTCAGGAGGGTTTTTATGAGAATCTTGAAAAGCTACGAGGGATCAACCATTGTTGCGTGCATTATTGCCTTCCTCATTGCTCTGCTCATCGCTTTCTTCACGGCAAAACAGGTTAAATCTACCAGCACCGTGGAATTCTGCAATTCCTGCCACGAGATGAATCCCTTTTACAAGACATGGGCTTCCGGAAAACACGGCGTTGACTCCATGGGGGCCGTGCGTGCCAGGTGTGTCGACTGCCACCTGCCACATGACAGCCTGGCCAACTATCTCAAGGTCAAGACCCAGGCGGGCCTGCACGACATGAAGGCCCATGCCATGAAAAAGAAGACCGCATGGCTGGAGATCTGGAAAAACCGTGGCCCCTATGTCCACGAGGCGTATGAATCTGGCTGCAAGGAATGCCACAAGAAGCTGGTGGCTCCCGGTATTCCGTCAAAGGCATTTACCGCCCACAAGGCCTATCTGGTAGGCCAGACCAAGCGGACTTGCATAGACTGCCATCACGAAGTTGGACATGGAGATCTTGTAACAGAGTTCAGGGAAATAGCTGCCAAGGAAAAGGAAAAGGGAAAAGACTAAACAGGGAAAACATGGACATCAGGCAGACATGTGGACTGGAACTGGTAATAAAATCCAGGGCTTCTCCGGAAATCCTGAAACAAATAAAGGCCAAAAGAAGAAACTTTACTTTAGAAAAGGAGGGTTAACATGAAAGGTTTATTTGGAAAGATGGGTATTTTCTGTTTGACAGCATGTTTTGCGGCCATTGCGGCAAACACGGCTGTTGCACAGGAAAAAGCCCCCCAGAAACAGGCTACGCCGAAGCTCCACAAGGAACTGGTGATCAAAAGGGGTGTCTCCCCGGATGCGGCCAAATGCATCGAGTGCCACTCCAAGAAGACACCGGGGATAGTCGATTCATGGAAGCTTGGAAAGATGGCCCATGCCTCGGTATCCTGCTTTGATTGCCACGTAGTAGAGAAAAGCTCGCCCATGGCAAGCCAGTGCTCAGGAATCAAGGGAACCAACATCTATATCTCCCCCATGGTCTCTTCAAAGACCTGCTCCCGCTGCCACCCGCAGGAAGTTGAACAGTTCCTGAAGAGCGGGCACGCCATGCTTTCGAGTATGCCCGTGGTAGATCCCAAAAAGGCCAACGGAAAGCTAATAAAGCTCATTTATCATCTTGAGGGTGCAGGGTTCATAGGCAACAAGGAAACCAACTCCAGCAGCTGGGCATCCAGGGAAGCCGGCTGCCAGATGTGCCATGGCGGCAAGGTTGAACTCGGCCCGGACCACAAGCCCATCAAGAACACCTGGCCGGGAGGCGTGGGAACCAGATATCCTGACGGATCAGTGGGAACCTGCACGGTTTGCCATACCAGGCACCAGTTCTCGGTGACAGAGGCAAGAAAACCGGAAGCATGCGCTAGCTGCCATCTCGGACCAGACCATCCAGACATCGAGATCTACACGGAAAGCAAACATGGCCAGATATTCCTCACCCACGGGGAAAACTGGGAATGGGACAGCGCGCCTGACGCATGGCAGCCCGGTGACTACACAGCTCCTACCTGTGCAACGTGCCACATGAGCGGCATAGGCGACTTGACCACCACTCATAATATCAATGAGAGGCTTAAATATGATCTCATGCACAAAAAAACCGTCGTGAGATCTGGAGAACGCGGCAATGGTGAAAAGGGCGGAAAGCTCATGAGGCAGGTCTGTGCCAACTGCCATGGCCCAACCCAGATACAAAAAGAAATCAAGACCCTGGAAGACACGGTTGCTCTCTACAACATGTACTGGGACGGTGCCGTCAAGATGAAGAAGGAGCTTGCTGCCAAGGGACTTCTTGGAAAGGATGCATGGAAGGACGGCTTCCAGGAACTCATGTACTACCTGTGGCACCACACCGGAAGGCGTGCGCGCCAGGGTGCTGCCATGAACGGCCCGGACTATGCACACTGGCATGGTTTCTTCCAGATATTCCAGGTCTACAAGGACCTTCAGCAGATCTATGACTGGCGCATGAAGAACAACAGGATAGAGGATCTGAGCACGGTCATGAGCAGCGGTCCTCTTTAATAGGTGAGCTCTTTAGAGCATTGCCTCGACAAAAGGCTGTGGTTTAATAGGGAGCCACAGCCTTGTTCCATTTAAAACAAGGAGGGTAAAGAGATGAAAAAACCGATTTTTATTACCTTTTTGCTGATGTTTTTTGTGATCTCGGCAAATGCCTTTGCCTACAAGATCAATGACAATGTCTACATCAAGTTCAAGGAAGAAGTCAGATACGAGAACTGGTCCACCTTTGAAAAACCTGCCACCAAGGATGACCAGTACGACTTTGTATCAAGCAAGATGAGGCTCGGTTTCGGCTTCAACTCCCAGTACATCGACGCCTTCGGTGAATTCAACTGGACGCAGTTTTTCGGCCTTCCCAGGAACGCATCCTACGGCACTGGCGCCCTGTACTATGGCCAGAACAACGGCGCCCGCGACGTGGGCAAGGTTGGAATCGACCAGGCATGGCTCAGGGGACGCTTTCCCGGCCTTGAAAACCTGAGTGCCACCATTGGACGCTTCAAGTACAACAGCGGCCTTGAATACAAGACCAAGCCCAAGAACAAGAGGCTCCAGTGGCTCAGGAAGCTTCGCATCTCCCAGAGGCTCATTGGCGGCTTCGAATGGTCAAGGGTGGGCCGTTCCTTTGACGGCTTCCAGGTTGCCTGGGACGACAAGGCCTATAACATCACGGTTGCAGGGTTCCAGCCGACTCCCGGTGGATTTTACCTGGACTACATGGATGACGACTACAAAGGCTACAAGACCCACGACGTGGACATAGTAACTGCAGTCCTGACCATGAAGGACTCGGTTATCCAGGGCCTGGATGCTCAGCTCTTCTACTACTACTACAACGACGACCGCGGCCTTCCCAACCAGGATCCTGAAATAAACAACTTCGGAGGCCACCTCCTGTATGTAACTCCAAAAGTCGGCCCGGGAAGCTTTGACTTCCTGGTATGGGGAGACTACCAGACCGGCACCTGGGGCAAAAACGACCAGAGTGCATACGCCGTGGCCCTGGAAGGCGGTTACAAGTTCGAGGACATCATGTGGCAGCCCTGGATCCGTGGCGGATACTTCAGGGGCTCAGGCGACGACGACCCCACGGACAACGATCGCGACACCTTCTTCCAGATGATGCCCACCCTTCGCATCTATGCCATGACCCCGTGGTTCAACCTCATGAACACCACCTACGGCTTTGGCCAGATCATGGTAAAACCCATGAAAAACCTCCTGATCCGCACGGATTTTACAAGGCTCTGGCTTACCGAGGAAGACGATGCCTGGTACCAGGGCTCTGGCATGACAAGGGGTGATATCTTCGGTTTCAAGCCCCTCAGGCCTGCAGGCGGATTTGACAACGACGACCTGGGCACCATGTGGGATCTGTCCCTCTTTATCAAGAACATATGCAACTACAACGGTGTGAGCATGGGGCTGGATCTCTACTACAGCCACGTATGGGGTGATGACGTGGTGGAAGAGATCTTCACCAAGGATGATGACCTTGACTTCTTCTACGCCGAGTTCAGGTTCACATTCTAACTTGAATCACAAAAGGGCCGGATTATCTGGCCCTTTCTCTTTTTAAGGAGGAGAAAAGTGAAAAAACAAATTTTAAGATTTTGCCTGTTGTTGGTGGTCCTCGCCATTTCCAGTGCATGTACTGCCGGCACGTCCAAGAATACCACTCAGGACAAGCCATCCGCAAAACATCCGGCCCTTTCGGAACAGGAAAAACTCACTCCCTGCGCCCAGTGCCACAAGGATGTAACCCCGGACGTCTACAAGGACTGGTATGATTCAGTGCACGGGATAGCAAATGTCAAATGCTTCCAGTGCCACGGCACCTACGAAAATTTCCGCATTGTACCCGACGAGACCCAGTGCGCAGTATGCCATAACCAGCAGTATCTGAAGCGCCCTGCCGACAGGAAATGCTGGGTCTGTCATCCGGCACACAACTTTTTTGTCCATAAGTAAAACAGGAGGTGGATATGGGCCTTTCAAGAAGAGAATTTCTGAAAAGAACTGCTGCCCTTACCGCAGCATCCTACGTGGGCATGAACCTGCCGATAAGCCTGGAGGGCGAGGCCCAGGCTGCTGATGCAGACAGCTGGCATCCGGGCACATGCCGTCTTTGCGGCTCAGGCTGCCGCCTTGAGCTGGGAGTCAAGAACGGCCAGGCAGTTGCCCTGAGAGGGATATCAAAATCAAGGACCAATTATGGCTATCTTTGCATGAAGGGAATGCTGTTCTATAAGCTCATGGGAGAAAACCATCCCGAGCGCCTGAAAAAACCCCTTTACAGGGCCAAAAAGGACCAGCCCTTCAAGGAGATATCCTGGGACGAGGCCCTTGACATTGCGGCAAAGGAATTTGCAAAGGCAGTCAAGACACATGGCAACGATTCTGTGGCCTACTACGGCTCCGGCCAGGCGCTGACAGAAGAAACGTATATATTCCAGAAGATCATGAGGGGAGGCCTCCAGACCAACAACGTGGAGGGCAACCCCAGGCTCTGCATGGCAAGTGCAGTGGGTGGATACATCACCTCCTTCGGAGCAGACGAGCCCGTGGGAAGCTATTCCAATTTTGAAAGGGCAAGCTGCTTCTTTATAATCGGGAGTAATACGGCAGAGGCCCATCCGGTGCTCTTCAGGCGCATCATGAGAAGAAAGCTAGACCACAAGGATACGGTAAAGATCATAAATGCCGACCCCCGTATCTCCCCCACATCCAGGATTGCAGACATGGACCTGGTATTCGAGCCGGGAACCGATCTGGCACTCCTGAATGCAATGGCCTACGTGATAGTAGAAGAAAAACTTTACGACCAGAACTTCATCAACAATTACACGGTATTCAGAAAAGGCAAGGACAAGAAACAGGTCTCCTTTGAAGAATACAAGAAGTTCCTTTCCGCCTATACGCCTGAAAAGGCGGCCCAGATATGCAAGGGCAACATAACGGCTGAAAAGATCAGGACAGCGGCACGCTGGTTCGCCACCTCGGAAGGCACCATGAGCATCTGGACCATGGGCATCAACCAGAGGAAAAGGGGTGTATGGGCCAACAACCTCATCCACAACCTGCACCTTCTGACAGGCCAGCTCTGCAAGCCCGGTGCTGACAGCTTCTCCCTTACGGGCCAGCCAAATGCGTGCGGAGGCGTCCGGGAAGGCGGCGGACTCTGCCACATACTTCCGGCCCACAGGCTCGTCAAGAAGGACAAGCTTCGCCACCAGGTGGAAAAACTCTGGGGCATACCCCAGGGACGCATTCCTCCAAAACCCGGTTACCATACCGTTGCCATGTTCGAGGCGGTGAATCAGGGGAAGATCAAGGCCATCTGGATAAACTGCACCAGCCCTGCCCAGAGCCTTCCAAACTGCGACAAGTACAGGAAGGGCATGGCCAGGGATGACGTGTTCATGGTGGTCACTGACATATTCCCCACCAAGACCACGGAACTGGCAAACCTCATCCTTCCCACCGCCTTCATCTTTGAGAAGACCGGTGTTTACGGATGTACTGAGAGGCGTTCCCAGCTTACGAGAAAGGCAGTAAATGCTCCTGGAGAGGCAAAGCCGGAGGTCTGGATAGTTCGCGAATGGGCACTCAGGCTTTCAAAGGAGCTGAATGATCCGGTGATCAAGAAGTGCGTTGAGCCCTTCATGGGCAAGGAACCCGACTACGAGCTGCCAAGGGCCATCTGGGATGAATATACCCAGAAGCTTACCAAGGGCAGGGACAACGACCTAAGGGGTGCCACCTACGAGGTGCTGGAAAAGCTTCCTGACGGTGTCCAGTGGCCCGCTCCCACCGAGGAATTCGCCCTGACGGGAGGCACGGATATAAAATTTGTCCGCGGCATCGACCCCCTGGCGGACAAGCATGCGTCAAACGAGATGCCCTTCCAGTTCTACGGGCCTGCCCACCCGGACCACAAGCTCTGGATATGGCTCCGGCCCCAGAAGGGTCCTGAAGAGATGCCGGATTCCGAATACCCCTTCTACCTGTCAACCGGCCGTGTCATTGACCACTGGCATACCAGCAGCATGACAGGCAGGATTCCGGAGCTCATGAGGGCCAATCCCTATGCCTTCGTGGAAATCAACCCCAAGGATGCTGAAAAGCTCGGCATCAAGCCTGGAGACATGGTAGAGGTGACCTCCAGGAGGGGCAAGAACATCCTCCCTGCCAAGGTCTACGTCGGACCCTGCGAGGGCATGGTATTCGTGTACTGGCACGACATGTACGAAGACAGGATGATAAACAGGGTCACCAAGGACGCCTTTGACCCGGGTTCCAAGGAGCCTGAATTCAAGATATGCGCATGCCGCATCAAGAAGGTGTCCGGGCCAAAGCCCCTGAAGCCGTTCATAGTACAGATGAACAAATAGCGTATATCAGGGCCGGGCTTGAACAAACTGCCCGGCCCCTTTTACGTCTGGTGTATAGCCATATGAAAATTTTTGACACGTTACTCCTGGCTGCTTTCTTGATCCTGCCCCTTTCCGTGCAAACAGCCCACGGCTCAGGGGCCTTCACTTTCAGCCATACCAAGGCAAAATCGTGCGGCCAGGACTGGGTGTTCCTGGAAGAACTTCTGGAAAAGAACAAGGCCAGATGCAGGGAGGTCCTGGAGATAGAAGGTTTTCCCTATCTCAGGGGAACCAGGCAGGTCCTTGAAATGGCCAAGGGTCTTGACTCAAAATATTCCCAGCACCAGTGGCTTGAACTTCTCAGGAGGATAGATCTCGACGTGAGATACAGGGAGCTTTCCATGCTGCCTGAAAAGGAGCTAGAAAAGTTCTGTAAACGTGCAGGAATCGGCTGTTTCCAGGGAAGAATAAGATCCTATGTGGCACGGTGTTCGGCAATAATCATGGGGGATGAAAAGAGAAACCACGGCTACATGAAGACCCTGAGGGAAAAGGCCCTGGAAGCCCTGAAAACTCCTTCCGAAGGTGGCGCCATATGCTTTGATAACGGCGTCAACCTTGACGGATTGCTTTCGCAAGACGTGTTTGACAGGGTTGCAAGACCGCCGAAGTCATCTGTTAGAAAGTCCTCATCCTACCTGGAACAGCGTATCCAGAGGAGCAAGCAGGCTGGAAGGCCCTGAAAATAAGGAGAAACACTTCATGCCCGTTGGCGGATTTGTAGTAAATGTACATCCTGACCAAATCCAGGAGGGCCTTGCCAGGCTTGAAATGCTGGAGGGCCTCGAGATTCACGGCTCTGACCAAAAGGGAAACGTCGTTGTGGTGCTGGAATCCGACACGTCGGAGCAGATGGAAGAGATGGTCAGGGAAATCATGGCCATTGAACAGGTCCTGAGCGTAGGGCTGACCTATTTCAACGCAGAAGATGAAGTCGAAAAGATCAAAGCCGGAACATACATCCCGGACAGATCCCTTGGAAAAAAACCGATTCACTAGAAGAAGCCTTTTAAAGGCCCTTGGTGCAGGTGCCGGCATTGCCGCAGGAGTCGGGCTCATCCGTCCTGCTGCAAGCCGGGCGGTTTCTTCCCCTGTCACCACCAACATCCTTCGGCCACCAGGGGCAGTTCCGGAGGAGATATTCCCTGCCAAGTGCATCCGTTGCGGTCGTTGTGTGGAGGTCTGCCCCTATGACTCAATAAGGCCGCCGGACATCAGGGAGGGCATTTACGCAGGAACCCCCCTGATAGATGTTACCAAGATCCCCTGCTACCTGTGCATGAAATGCGTGGAAGTATGCCCCACAGGGACCCTTGCCCGCATTTCCCAGCAGGAGACCAGGATGGGCCTTGCAGTCATAGACAAACATGCTTGTGTCACCTGGAACCAGGAACTGGCCCTTTGCCGAACCTGCTACAACGTCTGCCCGTTCAAGGAAAAGGCCATAAAGCTGGACCAGCTCCGCCCAGTGGTCATTGAAGACTACTGCACCGGATGCGGAATATGCACGCACGGCTGCCCCATAACCCAGAAGAACGGCAAAAAGGCCATAAACATCCAGCCCATCTACGCATTCAAGCCAGTGAAATGGTAAGTGCAACCATGAGGAAGAAACCTTTAAAGACGCGCTACAATACCTACCGGATGCTTACCCTTACCAGTGCCTTCTGCCTGATACTGGCGGTGCCTTTCCTGAACAAGCACTTCCATTTCAGCTTCATACAGGGCTGGTTCCAGAGCCTTAGCATAGGGCACCTCTGGTTTGTTTCTCCGCTGGAAGGCCTGGAAAGCATTCTCACATCCAGAAAGCTCTACGCGCCCCTCCTGGTGGGGATGCTTGGCCCCATTCTTCTGGCCATGCTGCTCGGACGGGTGTTCTGCAGCTGGATCTGCCCTGTGAGTTTCTTTTCGGAGGTCCTGGACCGGATTATCAGGCTCGTTACCAGGAAAAGATTCAGGAGGCAGTCCCGTCCCCTGCCGAGGCGCACGCTGTGGTTTGCCCTTCTCGGCGAGATCATTCTCACCCTCATCATGGGTGCCCCCATCTTTGTCTTTCTCTCCCCGCCGGGGCTCATAGGCAGGGAAATAATGATGGCGACCCTGTTTCATACCCTGGCAATTGAGGGAATCATGGTTGTCGCCGTCCTCCTGTTTCACCTGGCATCACGCAGGCTCTTTTGCCGCTACCTGTGTCCCCTTGGCGCGCTTATCGGAATCCTCGCGGTAAAACGAAGGCTCGTTGTAAAGATGGACCGGGAAAGCTGCATAGACTGCGGCTTCTGCAAGAGGACCTGCCCCCTGGGGCTTGATCCTGCCAAGGGAGACACATTCTCTGCTTACTGCTGGAACTGCGGAGAATGCGTTGACGCGTGCAAGACGGGTGCACTGGATTTTTCCTGGAAAGCGCCTGGAAACCCTGGGGCTCTGCCTGACTCCACCGTCCGCTCCAGTTCAGCAACTGGTCCCGAGGCTGGAGAAAAAACACGAGATGAAAAATAGATCCGCGGGCATGTGCGAATTATGTGGGCATTACATTAGTGTCAGGCAAAAGGCCCACATTGTTGCAGAAGCCAAAAAGAAAGGTGCAAATATCTTAATGTTGTGCCCGACGTGCCACATTATGTTCGACACACATGTTAAACCCAAAATTTACAGGGCACTGATTCAAGCAGGTGTAGAAAACCTGCCTGCTTCTTGGGAAAAATCTATTTACCAGCAGGCCGCAGAAGCATCTAAAAAAGCCTTGCAAAAAAGAAATAGCTAGGTTCCCGTTCGATACAGCCAGAAACTGCCATCCTCAATCCCGCGAATATTATCTGAACCTGTTA
>Ga0256914_1002660_pt1 | contig 14727 bp, 14 predicted proteins | sample HulkmetaG_FD_191571 | JGI IMG/M metagenome (GOLD analysis project Ga0256914, IMG submission 191571) | Hydrothermal chimney microbial communities from Main Endeavour vent field at the Juan de Fuca Ridge, Pacific Ocean - Hulk | ecosystem: Environmental > Aquatic > Marine > Hydrothermal vents ... | reverse complement strand
TGGCTCAGGCGAAAACTTCTGCTCGACAGAGTGGAACGGAAAGTGTGGGTGAGCCGAAACGCCCGCTACTGGGTTCTCGGCCTCTCGCTGATCGTCTCGGCCTTCACGGGTCTTGCGGCCTTCGAGCTGGTGAGTCCCATCACGATCTTCAACCGGGGAGTGATCTTCGGTATGGGGATGACGGGAGGTGTCCTGGCGGCCATCTTCCTCTTCGACCTCTTCGGGGTCAAGAACGGATGGTGCGGCCATATCTGCCCCCTGGGAGGCGCCTACTCGCTGATCGGACGCTTCAGTCTGATCCGGGTACGCCACAACCAGCCCAACTGCACCCTCTGTATGAAGTGCAAGGAGGTCTGCCCCGAAAGCCAGGTCCTCTACATGATCGGCAAGGAGAGCACGACGGTCAATATGGGTGAATGCGTCAACTGCGCACGCTGCATCGAAGTGTGCGACGACGATGCACTCGGGTTTAGTATACGAGATTTTGCAACAAGTAAAGCCAAAGGAGAAAACCGATGAAAAAGATGATTCTAATGGCACTTTCCGCTGCGCTGGTACTGGGCATGAGCGCCTGTGCCAACAAGACCGCGGAGAGCGCCGTACAGATGGATGAACAGGAGCTCAACTCTGCCAACGCTCCGATCGTGACCGAAGAGGAGCTCGGCCTTCGCAAAGAGAACCTCTACACAGAGCAGACGACGGCGCCTGTAAGGGCTCAGTATACGACTGCCGCTCCCGGAACGGCCAAGCGCTTCGAGCGGGCCTACGAGAACGCTCCGCCGCTGATTCCCCACAGTGTCGACGGCCTGCTTCCCATCAAGAAAGGGAACAACGCCTGCCTCGGATGCCATATGCCGGACGTCGCCAAGAGTGTCGGCGCCACACCGATTCCCAAGACGCACTTCATGGATTTCCGAAGCCAGAAGATGCTCGGACATCTGGCACAGCAGCGCTTCAACTGCTCTCAGTGCCACGTGCCGCAGGCCAATGTACCGACGCTGGTCAAAAACACCTTCGAGCCCTACTTCAGAAAAGCGGATGAGAAGAACCGCTCCAACCTCATCGACACCCTCAACGAAGGTGTGAAGTAGGATGGTGAACGAAGAGAGAAGAGGTTTTCTGACCTCTCTCTCCTCGGCGCTCAAAGGAGAGAAGAGAGAGGCCGACACGACGATCCGGCCTCCCTACAACGCCGATCCGAATCTTTTTCACAGACTCTGCCCCGACTGCGAAGAGAAGCCGTGTGCCAAAGTGTGTGAAGAGGAGATCATCGTGATCGACGGGGAGGGTACCCCGAAACTTCTGTTTCACCAGAAGGGGTGCACCTTCTGCGAGGCGTGTCTGAAGGCGTGTGAGCCCGGAGTTTTAAGCGACGTCACGGTAGACTACATTCATGCGAAGGTCGAGATCGACGTTCTTGGGTGCATGGCGTGGCACCAGACGATCTGCAGCAGTTGCAAAGATCCCTGCCTGGAAGACGCCATCGCGTTTCTCGGTCTCTTCAGGCCCGAGATCGATACAGACAGATGTACCGGATGCGGCTGGTGCATACCCGTCTGCCCCGCCGACGCGGTCACGATCGTCTCTACAAGAAAGGGTACCGAATGAAAACGATTCTTCTTCTGGCACTGACGTCGCTTTTTGTGGCGGCCGCACCGCCGGTCGTTTCGCCGAAAGCGACGATCGAGACGGAAGGAAACGTCATCGAAATCGTCGTCAGGGGCGATACGCTCTATGCGGCGACCGATGCCGGAAAGCTTGAAGTGTACGACTGGAAGAGCCGAAAACTTCTGCAGGAGTACAGGTTTGGCAAGATCCACGACTTCATGGGAGATCCGATCGACCCGAAAGTCTTCGGCGTCGACATCTCGGCCGACGGTTCACGGATGATCGTCCAGGTCCAGGATGAGGAGGGAGAGCGGAAGCTGTGGCTCTACGAGGGAGGGAAGCGGCGTATCCTGCTCGACAGGAAAGATCATATCGCCATGCGCGAAGTCCGTTTCGTCGACCGCGACCACCTGCTGATCGCCACGATGAGCGACGAGCTGATCCTCTTCGAGATACCGACGAAAAAGAGGCTCTACCAGAGAAAACTGAGCCTCTCGGTCTTCTCCGACTACCAGCTCGACGAGAAGCGCGAACGTGTCGCGGCCAGTTGCGAATCGGGGATCGTCTATGTCGTCGACGTCCGTAGCGGAAACGTTCTCAAAACCCTGGAAGGGGGCAACAAAGACAATGTCTTCAAGGTCGATTTCAAAAACGACCATATCCTCGCCTGCGGACAGGACCGCAAAGCGGTCATCTACAGACTTCCCGGAGGCGAGATGACGATCTACGAAACCGATTTTCTCGTCTACGCCGGAGCGCTCAACGACGACGCCTCCTTGAGCGCCTTCGATATCAGCGAGCAGAACGATATCGGTATTTTCGACAATGCGACGAAAACGATGAAGTACCTCCTCAAGGGGCAGGAGTCGACACTCAACACCATCGTATTCGTGGGTGAGAAGGAGCTCATCAGTTCGAGCGACGACAACCATATCTTAATCTGGAGGATTCCATGAACATATCGAGTATCGTAGTACAGGTTCGAAGCGAGTATATCGACGAAGTGGTGGAGGCGCTCAAAGCGGCCGACTTCTGCGACTACCACTTCCACGACAAGAGTATCGGAAAGATCATCGTGACCGTCGAAGGCGAAGGGGTCTCCGAAGAGATCGCGAAGGTCAAGAAGATCCAGGAGATCCCCCATGTCATCGCCGCCGACATGATGATGGCCTATAGCGAAGAGGAGCTCGATCAGGAGCGCTCGAAACTCGAAATGGGGCCCAACGTGCCGGAGATGCTCAACGACGATTCGATCCGTGCGGAAGATATCGTCTATCACGGCGATCTGCGCAAAATGAAATTCTGATTCCTCCGGATCCGGGACTAGAGCCTCTTCATCAGCTCCACAAACGCCGCTTCATCGAGCGGCCGGCTGTAGAGGTACCCCTGATAGCAGATCGATCCTCCGAGCTCTTTGAGCTTCTCGCGCTGCCGGCCGTTTTCCACCCCTTCGGCAACGACACCGTATCCAAACTGCTTCGCGATATCCAGAATCGCCTTGATGAGCGTCACGTCTTCATCGTCGACCAGGATATCCCGGATAAACGATTTGTCGATTTTGATCGTCTCGAAATCGAACCGCTTGAGATAGGAGAGCGAGGAGTAGCCTGTCCCGAAGTCGTCGATCATGAAACCGATGCCTGCCTTTGTGAAGCGGTCGATCAGCTCCTTGGTCCGTTCATTCTCCTCGATCAGAACACTCTCGGTAATTTCGAACTTGATTCTGGAAGGGTCGATGCCGCTTTGGGCGATCCGCTCCATCGTCTGTTCGAAAAAGCCGTTGTAGCGGAGCTGCTTGGGACTGAGGTTGATACTCAGATACCCCGGAAGCGGGGATCTCCTCCGTCTCCACGCTTCGATCTTTCGGCACACCTCGGCGACCACCCAAAAACCGATCTGGTGGATCATCTGCGACTCCTCGGCCACGGGAATGAACTCTGCCGGATAAACCGTGATGCCGCTTGGATGTTCCCACCGAAGCAGCACCTCGGCTCCGACGATCTTCTGGGTTTCGATCTCTACGATCGGCTGAAAAAAGAGTTTGAGCTCCTCCCGCTCCAGCGCATGGCGCAGATCCTCCTCCATCCGAATCGTCGTCTTGATCTGCTCATCCATATACACCTCGTAGAAGCTGGTGACACCGCGTCCCAGCTTCTTGGCATGGTACATCGCGATATCGGCACAGCGGAGCACCTCATCGAGCGTCTCCCCGCGGGTACCGATCATGACGGCACCGATGCTGGTCGAAACGAAGAGCTGGTGCTTTTCGATCTCGAACTCCCGGGCCAGCGCCCTGTGGATCTTCTGGCTTACATGGAGCGTTTCGTCGACACTTCTTGAAAGATCCTCCGAGATCATCGGCAAAAAGATGATGAACTCGTCTCCGCCCAGACGGCAGACGGTATCGCTCTTTCGCAAAATCCTCAGAAGCCTCCGGGCCGTCTCCTTGAGCAGCTCGTCGCCGATCTTGTGGCCGTAGGTATCGTTGATATGTTTGAAACGGTCGAGATCGAGAAACAGCAGCGCCGAATAGTACCCCTTCCGGCCCGCCTGCGCGATCTGCGAATCGAAACGATCCCCCAGCAGCTTCCTGTTGGGCAGGGAGGTCAGGGCGTCATGGTAGGCGAGAAACTCCGCCTTCTCGAGCGCCTCGTGCTCGAGCGTCTTGTCTTCGAGAACGCCGATCGCCCCCACCAGCTCTCCTCCACCGTCGAGCAGAGGAGCCACCGTCGCGTTCACCCAGATCTTCTTGCCGCTGAGCAGACTCGTGTAGGGACCGTCATACCGGAGTGTCACCCTCTCTTGAAGGGTACGCCTGAGTATTTCGAGAATCTCTGCATCCTTCACCTGCATCAAGTCGAGCCCGACGATACGCTCTTTCGGAGCGTCCAGCAGCCGGCTCAGCGTCCTGTTGCACTCGACGATTCTCAAGGATGTGTCGTAGTAGAAGATCCCGGTCGGCGTCTGGTCGAGCACCATCTTCAGTCGCTCCTGCAGCTCCGCGAGCTCTCCATGCTGACGGATCCCTTTGGCCAGAACCGATCCGAGCTGCCACAGGCTCATCTGCAACAGCGCCATATAGGCCGTCAAGGCCGCGAACATGACCAGATGGAGGGTATCACCGACCATTGCGAAGCGAAGCGCCAGCGGCAGAAGCGGCAGATAGATAGAGAGTTGGGCGATACGGCGATCGATGGCGAGATTGAGGGAGCTCGCAGAGGAGAATACGATGATGAAAACGACCAGCACCATTTCATAGACCGCCCCTTCGACGGAGGGGTAGAAGAGAAAGGCCGCAACACCCCACAGAAGCGCCATGAGAAGCGCCTCTTTCCGAAAGGTGCCGTATCGCGCCCGCAACGGTTTGCGTGCATCGCCGCACCGGTTCCAGGTCTTGAAGATGCGAAAGAGAGACAGCGAAAGAACGGCCGCGTACCAGCCGCCAATCAGGAAGGGGTTCACAAAGGGCCACAAAAGTACCAGAATGGCCGTGGCCAAAAGGGCGATCGCCGTCATCGTCACCGGAACTTTTTTGCAGAGGGTCTCCAGCAGATGTTCGTGCAGGAAAAGGTGCAGCGTCTCGTCGGTGGCGGAGAGCTCCGAAACGAGCCTGCCGATTCGCTCTTTCAAGCGATCGGAAAAGTTCATCGACTACTCCGCCAGTGGTTCACCGCATCCCTCGCAATCTTTCATCTTCTCCATGATATGGCGGGCGATCGCATATCCGTGGTTGAGACCAAGAGCGATGGAGCCACCCGACTCCTGGGTAATGTCACCGGCCACGTAGAGTCCCGGTACATCGGTCATATAGTGTTCGTCGTGAACCGGCCTGCCATCTTCGACACGGATCCCGGAGCCTTGCAGGAAGGCGCTGGGCGTCGTTCCTCCGATGGCGTAGATGACGCGGTCGAATCTCTCCGGTTCACGTTCCGCGAAGATGACACGCACCCCTCCCCCATCCTCTTCGAGCCCGTCGATGTTCACCCCCAGGTAGGGCCTGACCTCCCCGTGGGCGATCGCGTTGGCGATGGCGGTCTGGTTGGTCGGGTTGGCACGTCGGAAGGTCTCCCGGCGGTAGCAGATCGTCACATCGTTCTTTTCCGCCAGATCGACCGCGTACTCGACGGCCGAATCTCCACCGCCGACGACGAGAATCTTCTCCCCTTCGCCACACTCGTCAAGCGTATAGTTGACCCGCTTCCTGATGGAAGGCGGGATCGCGTAGTCTGGTTTGTTCGGTTTGCCCATCCGGCCGATCGTCACGACCACATAGCGCGCCTTGACGCTTCCGCCTGGTATCATCACGTCGAAATGATCCCCTTTCCGGACGATCTTCTGAACCTCCGTATGGGTCCGAAGCTCCACCGAATGGTGGGCGATGATCTCGTCGAAAAAATCGAGCGTACTCTCTTTGGTGCCGTCCATGAAGTAGATATTGCCGTCGAGCTCCACCTTCTGCCCCTTCCAGTCCTTGTCGACCCGTTTGTTCTCCTTGTAGTATTTGCGGATCGTCGCATTGTGGTTCTGATCCTTCTCCAAAACGACGATGTCGCGGATGCCCAGAATGTAACTCTCCACCGCTGTAGCGATTCCGGCCGGTCCGGCTCCGACGATGACGAGGTTGTGAATCTTTTCCATCGATCATGCTCCCTTATATGATATCACCCCAGATTATAGCAGATGCATTTCCTGCGAATCAAAGATATATCGTCGGTTTTTTGGAGAATATGAGGGGGTGCGGCGGAGATTCAGAGCTCCACGAGTGTGGCTCCGAATCCTCCCATATGCGCCGGAGCGTCGTGAAAGGCTTTGACACTCGGGTGGGTTTTGAGAAACGTCCGTACGGCGTAGGCGAGTTTTCCGCTACCGATCCCGTGGTAGACGAGCACCTCATCAAACCCCGCCAGAAGTGCGTCGGAGAGGAATTTGTCGAGTTTTTCGACCGCCTCCTCCGCTCTGAGACCATGCAGGTCGAGCTTCACCGAGGCGGTCGCACCGCGGCGCTCCAGCGTCACGGAGGCTTTCGGCTTTTTGGGAGGCTTCGGCGGATTTCCCGAACGCTTCAGTTCGCTCAGTGGTACCCGGAGCTTCATCCCCTCCACTTCGATCGTCGCCTCCCTGGCCTTGAGGGCGACGATCGTCCCACGGTTTTTTCGGTACTTCACCCTGTCGCCCACCTGGAAACGTTCGATCCGTTCGGGCGCTTCGACCACCGCTTTGCTGGCTGTCTTGTGCGCCCGGCCGAGCTGCCTGTGGATCGCCTTTTCATCCTTGAGTTTCAGCGCCTCTCTCGCCTCTCTCGTCGCTTCACGATAGATCGCTTCGAGCTCGCGCTTTTTGGCCAGGAGTTCGGCCTCCATCGAGTCGCTCAGCTCCTTGTAGTGCGACTTCCGACGTTCGGCCGCCTCGATCTCCCGTTCGAGCCGTTCCCGTTTTTCGCGAAGCTCCTTCTCCAGCCTGCTGGAGCGTTCGATCAGCTCGTTGAGCCGCTCCTTGTCTTCGCCGTACTCGACGCGTGCGCGCTGGACGATGTTTTTCGGCACCCCATACCTCTCGGCCGTCTCGAAGGCGTAGCTCTTGCCGATGATCCCCTGCAAAAAGGTGTAGGTCGGAACCCTGTTCCTCTCGTCATAGAGGGCCGCCACCAGCTCGACCCGCTCATCGGCGGCCATCATCGCCGCAAGGCGCTTGTGGTGGGTCGTGATGACGATTTTGATCTTCCTCTTCACGAGCTCCTCGATCATCACCTTGAAAAGGCTCGCCGCTTCGTCGCTGTCGGTCCCCAACTCGATCTCGTCGACACCGACCAGCACACCGTTCTGGCCGAAGAGGCGCGAAAACTGCCGCATCCGCCCGGCGAAGGTCGAGATATCGTTCTTCACACTCTGGGGATCCTCGATGATCGCTTCGATCCTCCGGAAACTCCCGATTTTCGTCCTGTGGGCGTTGCACCGCATCGGGAGCAGGTGTTTGGCCATCCACGCCGAAGCGAGAATCGACTTCAAAAGCATCGTCTTTCCCCCTGCGTTGACCCCCGTGATCATCAGGACCGGGCGCGAAAAATCGATGCTGACCGGCTTGGGATGGGTCAGTGCGGGATGGGCGAAATCGGCCAGCCGTATCGTGTCGCCGCCGTGGGGAAGGATCAACACGAGCCCCTCCATCCGCGCCATCGCGATCCTCGCCTGGTAGTGGTCGAAGCGGTCGAAGGCTTTGTCGATGAAACGGAAGAAGCGGAGCCAGGAGACCATCGTGGCGGCGATCTTTTTGGCGATCTCGTAGTGGAGCTCCTCGAGCCGGCTGGCGATCGACGCCTCCTTCTCCTTGAGTCTGCCGATCGCTTCGGGGAGAACATAGAAAAAGCCCGCCGTCGTCCGGCCGATGACGCTCCCTTTCAGGACATGGTTGAATCCTCCGCGTACCAGCAGCGCCTCTTCGTCGTTGAGATAGTGGATCTGCCGATCGACCAGGTATGGGGCGAGTTTCGCGCTGCCCAACATTCGCGAAAGGGTCTGGCGGATCGCCTCCCTGTTCTGTTTCAGCGCCTCTTTCAAGGAGGCGAGTCGTTCGTCGACGCGATCGAGCAGGCTCCCCTTCCCGTCGAACATCGCCTCGATCTGCACGATCTCGTCCGGAATCTCGATACTCTCGAGCCACCTGCCCGGCTCCCCTTCGATCTTCACCCTCTTGAGATAGAGAAAATAACGGACGATCTTGACCGCTTCGTAGATCTCTTCCAGCGTGGGTACCGCCTGTTTGGACAGACGCATCCAGAGATCCTCCAGGTTTTTCACCTTCGGCGGCGCCTTGAATTCGGCCTCTTCGAGCCCCTGGATGAAACGGTAGTGCAGGCTCCTGTCCCCCTCCATGTGGAGCGGCTTTGGACGCGCGAAAAGTTCGCTGAAGCGCTCCACGTAGCCCGTCAGATCGAGCTGGGCGGCGATCGTCGTCTCCGGAGCGCTCTTTTCTGAACCGCCAGTCGCCACTACTTGAGCCCCCGGATCTGATAGGTGATGTCCCCGGCTCCGAAGGCGACGATCACACCCCTGTCGAAACTCCTGACGACATGCCCCTCCCGGTCGAGCACCTTCACTTCACCCCCCTCTTTCGTCACCCGGTCGGCCATCGTCAGTTCGTATCCGCCGAACGCCCCCCGCAGATCGATCGGCACCTCCACCTCTCCGGCGGCCCAGATCGGGAGGATCACAAGCTCGTCGACCCCTTCGAACGCTTCGACGAACCCCTGCAGGTTATCCATGGTCCTGCTGTATTTGTGGGGCTGCCAGATCGCCCGTATCCCGGAAAGACCGCGCATCCTGACAAAGTGCGTGAGCGCATCGAGGGTCGCTTTGATCTCGGTGGGATGGTGGCCGTAATCGTCGATGACGACGCACCCGTCGCGATTTTCGATGATATCGAAGCGTTTCTTGATCCCCCGGTAGCTCTTCAGCCTCCGACGGGCCTCCCCGACCGTGACACCCGCCTCCAGAGCGGCAAGAACCGCCAAGGAGGCATCGACGGCGATGTGCTCTCCGATCCCGAAAACCTCGAAATGACCGTACTCTTTGAGTTCGAAACGTGTCACCGGCTCGCCTCCGCCGAGCAGGTACTCAACATTCCGGATATCCCGGCTCGGATAGAGGCGGACCGCCTCCATCTCCAGCTCTCCCAAAAAGGGATCTTCGGCATTGACGATCCGCAGCTTCGCCAGCCGGAGAAACTCCTCGTAGGCGGCATGGAACCGCTCCAGGTCATACTCATAATACTCCATATGCTCCGGCTCGACGTTGGTGACGACCGCCATGTAGGGGTTGCAGTTGAGAAAACTGGCGTCGCTCTCGTCCGCTTCGAAGACCACTTCGTCGTTGGGAGCGGTCCGGACGTTGGAGTGGAACGCCTTGGAGATCGCCCCGATCACGGCGTTGCTTTCGGGCAGCAGCTCGGCGAGCATCGCGGAGGTGGTACTCTTTCCGTGGGCGCCTCCGACGGCGTAGACCCGTTTGGATCCCAGAATGAATCGAAGCGCATCCTTTCTGGAGTAGAGCGGGATCTTCAGCTCTTTGGCCCGAAGATACTCCGGGTTGTTCTTGCGCACCGCCGCCGAATGGATCACCATATCGGCCTCCTCCACCGCATCCGCGTGGTGGGGAATGGTGATCTTGGCTCCGAATTTGAGCGCCAGCTCGTCGGTGATTTCGCTCTGGCGGATATCCGATCCGCTGATGGCGTGCCCCTCTCCCGCCATCAGCTTGGCCAGCGCCGAGATGCCGATACCGCCGATTCCTATGAAATGGATCTTCACTTCTTCAGCGTCTCCAGCTCTTTGAGGGCATCTTCGAGCGTCCGGGCCTTCTCCTTCATGAACCCTTCGAGCGAGGGGCGGAAGTTGGTAAGAAAGAAGCCGTAGGTTTCACTCTCGTTCGGGTTCTCCACATCGACCAGCTCGTCGATGAAGTCGTCCAGCGGCATCCTCGACGCGGCGGCGGCGATATGGGGCATCATCGCCTCGCTGAGCCGCTCGTCGTCGGCGGTGTGGTGGATGATGAGAAAGATCTCCTTGGCCCCCTTGAAATCGTTTTCGCTGTAGCGCTCGATACCGTGCTCGTAGATCCCCCGAAGGGTGTAAAGATCCTGCCGGTCGGAGAGGTCGAAAAAGCTCTCGCTCGTCAACTTCTCCGCCAACCGGTCGAAGACCGTCTGCAGAATCTCCGTATAGATGCGGTTGAGCCGCTCCGCGGGCAGGTCGAGCATCACCGCCGTATCGAGCACCTCGTACATGGCGGCCACATCCTTCGCCTTGACGGCCGCCTCCTCCCTCTGCCCCAGGTCGAGCATGAACTGGGGGTTGTTTTTCAGATCTTCAAATTCGCTCTTTTGCATATCTCTCTCTTTCTGTATTGATTGTCACACCTCTTCGAGGCACGCCCCGATCCGCTTCATCGCTTCGATCGTCCGCCGGGCATCCTCGACCAGGGCGATACGCACGTACCCCTGCCCGACCCCCTCGCGCCCGAGGAAGCTGCCGGGCAGAACTTTGACGTTGTAGCGTTCGTAGAGCCGCTTCGTGAAGGCGAGTTCGTCGCCCACCTCGAGCCAGAGGTAGAAGGTCGCTTCGGGGATCTCGACACCGAGAATCTCCCGGGCGATCGAGAAATTCTCCCGATACCGCTCCCGAAAGCCGATCACATGCTCCTCGTCACGCCACGCGGCGGCGGCGGCCGCCTGAAGCGGAAGCGGTGAGGCGCATCCGACGTAGGTGCGGTAGCGCATGTAGGCGCTCAGAATCGTGTCGTCACCGGCGATGAAACCGCTGCGGAGCCCGGGGGCGCTGGAGCGCTTGGAGACGGAGTTGACCACCAGGACGTTCTTGAACGTCGGATTGCCGGCGGCGACGGCGGCCTGCAGCAGCGACGGCGGCGGCGTACGGGTGTAGATCTCGCTGTAGCACTCGTCGTTGAGAAGCACGAAGTCGTATTCGAGCGCAAGCTTCACCCACTCTGCCATCGTCCCGATCTCCATCACCGAGGCGGTCGGGTTGTTCGGAAAGTTGAGAATCACCAGGTCGCACCCGGCCAGCTCCGCCTCGTCGATGCGTGGGAGAAAGCCGTTCTCCCCGAGCAGGTGCAGGTGGAGCACCTTCGCACCCGCGGCGATCGCCGCACCTTCGTAGATCTGGTAGAAGGGGTTGGTGAAAGCCATCATCGGGTCGTCGACCTCGGCCAGCAGGAACTGCGGGAAGTTGAAGAGCAGCTCTCTGGTCCCGAACGTAGGGACGATCTGCGAATCGTCCAGTTCGATATGGAAGCGCCGTTTCACGAAACCGCGCATCGCCTCTCTCAGTTCGGGCTCGCCCGACGTCTTGGGATACCGCCGCAGCAGAGGCGCCGCCTCGCAGAGTGCCGTTTCGATGAATCGAGGCGTCGGAAACTGCGGTTCGCCGATCGTCAGGACGATCGGTTCGAGGGAGCCTTCGGGTTCGACCCTCTCCAAAAGAGCGGCCAGTTTTTCGAACGGATAGGTTTCAAACTGCAAAGAGGCTCTCCTTTTTTGGTACCTATTGTACAAAAGTACGCCAAAAATTGAGGTAAAATTGGGATGATCAAAAAGGAGGTTTCCCATGTCGACCATACATGTCGTCTGTCCACACTGTCACAAAGTCAACCGAATCCCCGTAAAGGAGAGCTACACCAAAGCCAACTGCGGCTACTGCAAGGCGTCGCTGCTCGACACCCATCCGGTGGAGTTGACGCCCGAGACTTTCCAGACCCATATCCAAAAGAGCGATATTCCGGTCGTCGTCGATTTCTGGGCCCCCTGGTGCGGCCCGTGCCGAATGATGGCCCCCGCCTACGAAGAGGCGGCCGAACACTTCCCCCTCAAGGCGCAGTTTGCCAAGGTCAACACCGAGCAGTACCAGCAGCTCGCCGCCCCCTTCGGAATCCGGGGCATTCCGACGATCATCCTCTTCAAAGGGGGTGTCGAAGTCGATCGCGTCAGCGGAGCGCTCCCCGCACAGCAGATCGTCCAACTGGTCGCCCGGCATATCGGATAGGTCCGCGATACGCAAATGGGACAGAGAAACAGGATCTTCCTGCTCGAAGACGACGTCAACCTCTGCGAAACCGTCACCGAGTTTCTCGAAGAGGAGGGGTTCGAGGTGGAGACGGCCCATACCGGCGAAGAGGCGGAACAGATGCTCTACGAGAGCCGCTACGATCTGCTGCTTCTTGATGTCAACGTACCGGGAATCAACGGTTTCGAGCTGCTCAAGAGCGCCCGCTCCGAAGGGGTCGACACCCCCGCGATCTTCATCACCTCTCTCAACGCCCTCGAAAATCTCGAAGAGGGATACGAGAGCGGGGCCGACGACTACCTGCGCAAACCCTTCGCCCTCAAGGAGCTGCTGTTGCGTATCGAGTCGCTCCTTCGACGAAACTTCGCCCACAAGGAGAACCCGAGAGTCGAAATCGCACCGGGAGTCGAGTTCGACTCTGTTGGGAACACCCTCTACGTCGACGGCGAGCCGGCCTCTTTGCAGCCCAAGGAGCTCGCCCTCTTGAAACTCTTCCTGAGCCACCCCGGCGAGGTGATCGGTCACGAGACGATCTACGAACACCTGTGGGACTACGACGAGACACCGAGCGAATCGTCGCTTCGTACCTATATCAAGAATCTTCGAAAAGCGATCGGGAAGGAGAAAATTGTCAGTATCAAGCGCTACGGCTACAAGTATCTACCGTAGCGAGCGTATCACGCTCCTTCGGTTTCTCGGCCTCTACGCCTTTATGGTGCTTCTGATCATGATCCTGGGCTCGACGATCTACTTCAAGCTCCAAAAGGATCTGATGCTCCAGACCAAGCGGCTCGAACTCGAAGAGTACTCCAAGGAGCTGATCGACGGGCTGAAGCTGCTGCACATCTACTTCGACCGTTACCGCACCTACCCCAGAAACCCCCTCTACCGGTCCGCCATCTACGACGCCGACTACGTGCAGATCTTCTCGACCCTCAAACACCCCGAAGGGGTGCAGCTCAAAAAGGTGATCTACACGACAGACAACGTCATCCAGTACATCCATGTCCTCGACTCCTACTATCTCGGGACCAAATATACCGTCGTGGAGATCGACGACGATCGGCAGTGGTTTCGCGATACCTGGCGCGACATCCTGCTCTACGGAGGGGTGTCGCTGCTGCTCTTCATGGGAGCCGGGCTTTTGCTGATGCGTCTCTTCCTGGCGCCGATGCGCCACGCGATCCACCTTCTTGACCGCTTCATCAAAGATACGACCCACGAACTCAACACCCCGGTGAGCGCCATCCTGAGCAATATCGAGATGATCGACCGCAGCAGGCTCGATCCGAAAACGGCCAGAAAGATCCGCCGCATCGAAATCGGGGCGCGTACCGTCAGCACCATCTACCAGGATCTGACCTACCTCGCACTCCACCACCAGATCGCATCGCAGGATACCGATGTCGATCTCAGCCGGCTTCTGGCCGAAAGGGTCGACTATTTCAAAATTCTCGGCGAATCGAAAAAGATCTCCTTCCAAACCGATATCCAGCCGGGAATCAAGCTCCATATCGACGAAGGGAAGATGGCCCGGCTCATCGACAATCTCCTCTCCAACGCCGTCAAATACAACCGTGTCGGAGGGGAGATCTTCGTACGGCTCCGCCCCGGAGAGTTGCTCATCGGCGACAGCGGCATCGGGATGGAGGCGGACCAGATCCGGGAGGCGTTCGGCCGCTACAAACGGTTCGACGAGAGCGCCGGGGGCTTTGGTATCGGGCTCAATATCGTGGCGATGATCGCCAAGGAGTACGAGATGAAGATCGATATCCGCTCCCAAAAAGGGCACGGATCGGAGGTGTATGTACGATGGAGCGTCTGACTGTTACATTTCTACTCACAGCATCCCTCTTCGCGGCGGCCGATGTGAATGTCTATGAACAAAACTGCGTCCCCTGCCACAGAAGGCTCCCGGTGACACTCGAAAGGTTCTTTTTCGACTATCTGCTGCAATACAGCAGCGAACGGGAGGTGAAAAAAGCGCTTCGACGCTACCTCAAACACCCGAAAAAGAAGAATTCGCTCGCGACAGAAGAGCTCGTCGAGAGGTATGGACTGATGCCCAGAACCACCCTGAACGACGACGATCTGCGCCGCGCCATCGATATCTATTGGGAGCGATACAAGGTATTTGGCAAAATCGAGTAGCTTGTGCTAGAATCGTTTTCACGATCGCTCCACGATTGTCATCTACAATGTGGGTATCAAAACTAGGAGGTTTAGATGAGAAAACTACTGACGCTGCTCGCGGCGGGCTTCTTCGCGATGAGCCTGATGGCGACGACCGCATCGGCCGATGTAGCCAAAGGGCAGAAGATCTACCAGAAGAAGGTCAAGAAGCTCTGCGGTTTCAACGGCGCGAAGTTCGCCGCCAAACACTCGCAGGACGAGTGGGAGGAGATCAAGGAGAGCGGAAAGTTCGCCGACGAGATGGGAAAACTCTGCCCCAAGGGCGAAAAATATTTCCACAGTGAGAAGTTCAAGAAGTATATCGACGATCTGTACGATTTCGCATACGAATATGCCAACGACAGCGGAAATGT
>Ga0256914_1002659_pt1 | contig 14731 bp, 15 predicted proteins | sample HulkmetaG_FD_191571 | JGI IMG/M metagenome (GOLD analysis project Ga0256914, IMG submission 191571) | Hydrothermal chimney microbial communities from Main Endeavour vent field at the Juan de Fuca Ridge, Pacific Ocean - Hulk | ecosystem: Environmental > Aquatic > Marine > Hydrothermal vents ... | reverse complement strand
CATGCATTGAAAAGATATAAGCCACTCCCAAAAAAAGCCATGTTAAAAAATAGTTATCTATCAAGCCAATTAATCCTACTGCAATTACCAAAAACAGTGCAGTCAAATATCTTTCTTTGTCTTTTGAAAATTTTTCTTTTATATTCATTACAACCGGCCTTATATATTTTTGTGATTATCCCACATTATGCATTAGAAGTTTATTAAACCTAAATTATGCATTAGAAATTAACAAATTAGCACCAATCATTTGCCAATAGGGGTTTTGGCGAATTGTTAATACACACTTTTAAATCAGTATTGCTTAGGTACTATACTTTAATATCAAGAAGATGAGTATTTTGTTTTTTCTCTTTTATCTTTTTTTCTATTTTATTCATAAATTTCTCTTCCTCTTCTTTTTCTCCACTTTCTTCATCTTTTTTTTGTTTTTCATGCTCGTGCTCAGGGTCTATTTTGTATGTCTCTTCAGCAGGTCTTACTTCTTCAATTTCTTTTTCTTTTTCTTTTAAAAGCTCTGCTGCTACAACATTTTGAAGATCTATTTTATTTTGAAAATCTATCTGTTTGGCTGCAGGTATTTGCATATTTTGATTTGCATAAATAGCGCCGCCCAATGGAGTTATGGCCATGATAAATCCTTCCGCACTTGCTTAAAATTTGACTCTTAGTGTTTTATAATTTACATAGTTTACCTTTGCACCTGAGACAATCTTTACATTTCTTCTTGTTGTATAATCGACCAAATAATCACTTTTTTGAGCGACACTAAACTTTACACATATATTTGCCGCAAACTCAAGCACCTTTTTTGGAATATCTTTTTTGTTTGAGCTTATTATAACATGGGTTGAGGGCAAATCTTTCAAATGCAGCCATATATCACTCATTTTTGCATTTTTTAACAAATAAGCATTTGCTTTTTCATTCTTTCCCAAAGATATTTTATATCCTTCATAATAAAAATTTTCCACACCATCATAATTTTTCTCTTTCTTGCCGCTTTTTCCCTTTTTCGGAAAGTATAATTTTAATTCGTCCAAACTTTTTACATTGGCAACAATGCGTTCAAGAGATCGCAGATACTCTATCTTTGAATCAAGATTTTCAACTTCAAGATGTATATTTCTTGCTTTTTGCTTTGCTTTTTTAGATAAATCATAAAGCATATTTGCCGCCTGAGAAGGTGTTTTTGCTTCTTTTGGAAATTTTATGCAAATCTCTTTGCCTTCAAAACTCAAAACTTTTATCTCTTTTTGATAGTTTTTGATATTTGATAAATTTGCAAGTAGCAATTCCGCTTCTGCTTGATACTTTTTAGATTTTTCCAAAAGTTCGTTTTCAACTGGCAATTTTTCTTTTATCTCTTTTAATTTTTCTATTTTTTTATGAATCAAAATAAGTTTTTGATTGATTAAAAGATGAAGTTTTTTTTCTATTTTTTCATCATACTTGTCATACAGATATCTTTTTACATTCAAAATGGATACTTCGTTTTCTGTAAATTTTATCCCGGGGAGTTCGGGTAAGTCTATACCGTTTTTTATCTCTCTGTAAGAGACACTTTTATCAATATGCCTTAATGCTTCAAGTATGATAAACTCGTTATCGCATATTATTACATTGGTATGCCTGCCGGTAAATTCAAACTGAAGGTATGTTACAGTAGCTTTGTAACTCTTTTTTTGCATCAATTTAAATCGTATTATTTTGTTGTCTTTAAGTACTTCCATATCTTCAACGAAAGAGTTGAAGCATCTCTTTTTTAAAACTATATCAAACGGTGCACTGTATATTTTGGAAGTTTTAAAATTGTCTTTTTTAAATATATATGAATTTCCTTTTGTCATATCAAAAAAAATAGACTCGTTTTTATCAAATACCAACTTCAATACCGTATCATCAACTCTATATATGCTTTCAAGTTTTTTAAATTTTTTTATATATTCAACTATTTTTACCAATTCTGTTCTTTTCACTCGAAAATCTCCTTTTTAAGCACTCGGTCAAAAGTTGATCGGATACTTACTGCTTTTTATTTTATCCAAGTTAAGATTAATTTTAGGTCACTTTCAAATTCTTATTAATACATTTGAATGGAATATTAGATAAATTTTTTAGATAATTTGTAAAAAATAACTGCTATTTTACAAAAAATGTGTTATCATACCTGCTATAAATTTTAATCTGAATAGATTGAAAAAATGGCGGTGAATTATGTCACAAGAATTGATGCTTTCCGGGGTTATTATTTTTATCTTGGCAGTCGCAATTCCTATTATGTTTATTGCCACTAAAAATCTCGGTCCGAAAAATCCTAATATTAAAAATAAAAATCTAACTTACGAAAGCGGTGTATCAACTCCTATCGGAGATATAGGCTCAAGACACAATGTAAGATTTTATCTTGTTGCCATATTGTTTATCATTTTTGATGTAGAAATTATATTTTTATTCCCCTGGGCAGTCAATGTAAGAGAACTCGGAACAACAGGACTTGTTGAAATATTTTTATTTGTTTTTTTACTTGTGGCGGGACTTGCTTATGTTTATATGAAAAAGGCTTTAAAATGGCAGTAGGAGCTGAAGCGATATTTGGTGATAGTGTTATTACCACAAAACTTGACAGTGCCATAAACTGGGCAAGAGAATCTTCCCTTTGGCCTTATATTTTCGGCACGGCATGCTGTGCTATAGAATTTATGAGTGTTGCTTCTTCAAAGTACGATATATCAAGATTTGGTGCGGAAGTTGTAAGATTTGTTCCAAAACAAGCTGATCTTATGATAGTCGCAGGAACAATAAGCTACAAACAAGCCCCGATTTTAAAAATGATATATGACCAAATCTGTGAACCCAAATGGGTTATAAGCATGGGTGCATGTGCTTGTAGCGGAGGGTTTTATGATAATTACACCACATTGCAGGGCATTGATCAGATAATTCCGGTAGATATATATCTTGCCGGCTGTCCGCCAAGACCGGAGGCTATACTTGACGGCATTATGCAGATACAAAAAATGAGTCAAAACGAATCAATACTAAAAGACCGGGTAAAAAATTTCAAAGGTTTGCTTGATGCTTGAAAATTTTGAAAAAGAGGATGACAAATATATCATTCCTCCTGAAAAAATAAAAGAAGTTGTATCATATTTAAAAAATGAATTAAATTATAACTTTTTTATTGATTTGACTGCAATAGATTATTTAAATTATACAGAAAAGAAAAAAAGCAGATTTGCAATTGTATATATATTTAGAAGTGAAGATTTTAAAAATACGGTTATATTAAAAAGCTATCTCGGTGATGATTTGAATATACAAAGCATAAGCTCACTTTTTGACGGTGCAAACTGGGCCGAAAGAGAAGCTTATGATCAGTACGGCGTCACTTTTTCAGGACACCACAACTTAAAAAGAATCCTAAATCATAAAAATTTTATAGGGCACCCCTTAAGAAAAGATTACCCGATTACAAAAGGTCAGCTTTGTATAGAAACTGATGATTTGATGGATGAAATGGTAAAAAAACTAAGACGCAGAGGGTATGGCGAGAGTGAGGATTTGACTTTTTTAAATCTCGGGCCGGCTCATCCTGCAAGCCATGGAACCATAAGAACCCTTGTAGCTTTAAAAGATGAAAAAATTGTAAGTGCGGTAAGTGAGATAGGCTATCTTCACAGGGGCTTTGAAAAATCATGCGAAAACCACAAATACAATCAAATCATACCATACACGGATAGACTAAACTATTGCTCTGCCATACTTAACAATATCGCTTTTGCAGATGCAGTTGAAAAAATGCTTGAAATTGACATACCGGATCGTGCAAAATTTATAAGAGTAATCATAGGTGAACTTTCCCGCATTATTGATCATCTTGTATGTCTTGCGGCAGCTTTGGTAGATATGGGGGCTTTAACAAACTATTGGTATCTTTATAACCCCAGGGAAACCGTATATGACCTTCTTTCCAAACTTACAGGAGCCAGACTGACAAATGCATATATGAGAATAGGCGGAGTCAAATGGGATTTTTATGATGGATTCGAGAATGATTTGAATGTTTGTCTAAAAGATATATTAAAAGGTGTGGACGATTCTTTAAAACTCATTGCCCACAATAAAATATTTTTAGACAGATCCCAAAATATAGGCATTATAGACAAAGAAGACGCTTTGGGCTTTGGTATAAGCGGACCAAATCTTAGAGCAAGCGGAATTGCGTATGATTTGAGAGTTGCAAATCCATACTACTATTATGATACTTTTGATTTTGAAATACCTGTTGGAAGTGTAGGAGATGTTTATGACAGACTTATGGTAAGATTTGAAGAGATATACCAAAGCATTTCAATCATAAAACAGGCTATGAAAAGATTACCCGGTGGCGAAATTGCTGTTAGCGACAAAAGAGTATTTTTGCCTAAAAAAGATGATGTTTATAACAATATAGAAGGATTAATGAATCAATTTAAACTTATCTTTGAGGGTGTAAAAGTACCGAAAAAAGAGAGTTATTCTGCCATAGAGGCCGCAAATGGCGAGCTTGGTTTTTATATACTCAGCGATGGCGGTGCAATGCCATACAAAGTAAAAGTAAGACCTCCTTGTTTTTACTCTATGAGTACACTTCCTCAAATTATAGAAGATCATTTGGTCGCAGATGCCGTTATAACATTGAGCAGTTTAAATATCATAGCCGGGGAGTTGGACAGATGAGTGGATTTTGCTTCAATGAAGAAAATAGTAAAAAATTTGAAAAACTTAAAAAAAGATATCCCGATATAAAATCATTAACACTTCCGGGACTTTGGCTTATACAAGAACAAGAAGGCTGGATAAGTTTGGAAGCTATGAAATATTTGGCTAAAAAACTGGATTTAAGCGAAGCGGATATTTACTCGGTTGCAACATTTTATACAATGTTTAAACTTGAGCCAAAGGGCAAATATTATATATGTCTGTGCAAAACAGCAAGTTGTAAATTAAGGGGTAGTCAAAAGATACTTCAAAAAATAGAAAAAAAACTTGGAATCAAACCCGGAGAAACTACACCTGATGGCAAATTTTCTCTTGAAGAGGTTGAATGCCTTGGTGCTTGTGGCAATGCACCGGCAATGAGTTTAAATGATATATATCATGAAAATTTAACGGTTGACAAAATTGAAAATATTTTAGACGGGTTAGAGTAATGCTTGTAAAAATAGAAAGTAAAAATTTTGATATTAAAAATTCCCACAAAATTGATACGGCAATCGCAAACGGCAGATATAAAACTCTTGATAAAATTTTTGATTTAAAGCCTGAGAGTATTGTAGATGAGGTTGACAAAAGCGGTCTTAGAGGAAAAGGAGGAGGTGGGGCACCTGCAGGTAAAAAATGGAAACTGATGCAGGGTTTTGAAAAAAGACAAAAATATCTTATCATAAATGCTGACGAAAGTGAGCCGGGAACCTTTAAAGACAGACAAATAATGCAATACGACCCTCATCTCTTAATCGAAGGTATGATTGATACTTGCTATGCCATAGGAGCGACAAAAGCATATATTTATATAAGAGGCGAATATTTTTTTTGGTATAACAGACTAAATGAAGCCATAGACGAAGCATACGAAAAAGGTTTTTTGGGAAACAATATAAAAAAAAGCAACTTTTGTCTTGATATAACGGTCCACAGAGGTGCAGGGGCTTATATATGCGGTGAAAAATCAGCACTTTTAGAATCTCTTGAGGGAAAAAGAGGACACCCAAGACTAAAGCCTCATAAAAAAGAGCCTGAATGGTTTTTTGGAGAGCCGGCCTTGGTAAACAATGTTGAAACCATATCTTCCGTGCCTTTTATAGTTGATAAAGGCTATGAAGCTTACAGAAGTTACGGAACACAAAAGAGTCCCGGCACTATGCTTTTTGGTATGAGCGGACATATAAACAATCCGGGCATTTATGAAGTTCCTTACGGTGTTAGTATGAAAGAGTATATACAAAAGATGGGAGGCGGGATTTTAAATGGGAAAAAACTCAAAGCAGTAATTCCGGGAGGTTCATCATGTCCTATACTCAGAGGTGATGAAATAGATGATATTACACTTGATTATGAATCATTAAAAGAGCATGGCTCAAGCTTAGGCACGGGCGGAATGATAATAATGGATGAAAATGTTTTTATCCCTGAAATTACCAAAAACCTGCTTGAATTTTACCATCACGAATCCTGCGGGCAGTGTACACCGTGCCGTGAGGGAGTAGGGTGGAGCGATAGACTACTATATAAAATACTCTCAGGCAATGCAACAAAAAAAGATATAGATACTATACTGGATATAGCAGATTTGATGAACGGAAAAACTGTCTGTGTCTTTGCACCGGCAGTATCTGCCGTTCTTGTAAGCCATATCAAAAAATTTCCGGATGAATTTTACTCTCTTGTAAAATAGACTTGTTCTGTAAAAAACACGGATATAATAAATTAGAGATACCCTTAATTTTTGATTATTTAAAGAATTTTAATATTAAGCTTATTACAATGCTCAATAAAATAGATGAAGTTATCGGAAAATAAAATTTAAAATTTTCTTTTTCTATAACTATATCACCGGGAAGCCTAAAAAACGGAAAATCTCTAAAAAAATACAAAAATACTCCAATCACTATAAACACAATACCCAAAACAATAAATATCTTATGCATCTCTTTTTATGCTTTTTAAATAATAAGCAAGTCCGAAGAGTAAAAATGTAACACCAATCAATAAAAATACGGCATAGAGTATTTTTTCAGGCCCTATAATGGCAAATTTAAAAACAAGCATCAAAGCTTCTATCGAAAGAGCTATTATAATGGAACCTAAAAATCTTATCATTGTTTTATGAATATCATCTATATCTGTTTTTGAATTTTTTCCTAAAACTTCTTCTTCAAATATTGTTTTTATAAGATCAAATATTGCCAAAGAGAGAGTTATAAGAATTGTGGACTCAAATATTTCCTTGATATCAAGTTTTTCTATGTTAAATCCGTAAATTGCAATACTGCTCAAACCTTTGAAAAACAGCAAAAATGCTACCAAAAACAAAGCAAAACAAAAAAGTGCATATGCAACTTTATTGAATTTGCCAAAAATAGAATCAATTGAAGTCGGATGAATAATCTTAAGTAATTTTTTTAAAGCTATATCAAGGCATACGACAAATTTCAATTTTCCGTTATCATCATAAACCGGATATGAGGCGGTTACAACAATTTCATTGGTTTTAGAAGAAGGATAAGGATCAGTCATTATACATTTTTTCTCTTTTACCGCTCTGTAATATGATGCCCTTAAACTTTTATTGGAGTTTTTGCCTTTTCTGTAATCCGCATTGTTAGAAATCGCATTTATGATTTGTACGCCCTGTCTATCAAGTATATACAAGGCATCTATCTCGACATTCTCTTTTTTTATCTTTTTTAGTGCCTGAATGATATCCTCTTCGGATATATTTGGTAAAGAGTTTGGTATATTTCTTGTAAGCAAAAAACACAAAAAAGCTCTGGCATTTACTCTGACTTCATTAAAATCCTGAATCTCTCTGGATACCATAACTTACCTCATTTTAAGATCTCTAATTGTTATTATAACAAATTTATGATACAATGTCTCTTCTTAAAAGGTAAAGTTTTGGTAAGAGCAAAGAAAAAATTTGGTCAAAATTTTTTAAAAGATGAGATCGTTTTAGATAAAATCATCCAATCGATGCCCAATGACAACTTAAAAGTTATCGAAATTGGACCTGGATTAGGTGATTTGACGAAAAAGCTTTTACAACAAAAAAATGTTGTAGCTTTTGAGATAGATGATGAACTGTGTGATATTTTAAAAAAAGAGTTTTCCTCTTCTTTGAAAAAAGGAGAACTTTTAATAAACTGCACGGATGTGTTGCAATATTGGGAAGATAAGAACCTTTTTAATGAAAAATACAATTTGGTGGCAAATCTACCATATTATATTGCAACAAAAATAGTGATAAATGCACTAAAAGATGACAATTGCAAAAATATTATAGTTATGCTTCAAAGCGAAGTAGCCTATAAATTTTGTGCCGAAACCGGAGATAAAGATTTTTCATATTTGGCTGTCATTGCTGATTTGATAGGCAATAGATCAATTGTATGTGATGTGGAGCCTAAGAGTTTTATTCCGCCGCCAAAAGTTTCATCTTCGGTTTTGAAGATAGAAAAACAAAGGGATTTAAAAAGCAAGGAACTGTTTTGTGATGAAAAAGAAATCAAACAGTTTGAACAGTTTTTAAAAAATGCTTTTAAAGCCCCCAGGAAAACTCTGTCAAAAAATTTATCCGACTTTGGAAAAGATAAAATAAAATATATCTTTTCCGAATTGAATTTGGATATAAAAATCAGACCTCATCAACTATCTTCGATCAAATATCTTGAAATTTTTAATATATTGAAGGATATAAATGGAAGAGAAAACAAAGGCAAAGAGGACAAATCCTCCTGCCAAAAAACAACAAAGCAGTAATGCAAACAAGCCGAACAGGCAAAAAAACAGAAATAAAGCAAACGCCATAGGAAAACAAAGATCGTCTGCACAAAAAAATGAATCTTGGTACAAGGATTTGCAAAAGAGTATAGAAGCAAACAAAAAGATTCAAGAACAAAGAGTTTATCCTATGAACTTTAAAGCATCAAACTCAAATGATAAAATAAAAATAACTCCTCTTGGAGGACTTGGTGAAATCGGTGGAAACATGATGGTAATGGAAACCAATACCAGTGCCATTATCATTGATGTCGGAATGAGTTTTCCCGATGACGAAATGCATGGAGTTGATATATTGGTTCCTGATTTTTCATATTTAAGAAGCATTAAAAACAAGATAAAAGGTATCGTTATCACCCATGCACATGAAGACCACATAGGAGCCTTGCCTTATCTTTTTAAAAATCAGGATTTGCAATTTCCCATATATGCCACACCTTTGCCTCTTGGCATGATAGCCAACAAATTTGATGAGCACAAAATATCAAAGAAATTTTTCAGGCCTGTTGAAAAAAGAAAGATTTATCAAATAGGTGATTTTGATATAGAATGGATACACATAACCCATTCCATTATAGATGCTTCCTCACTTGCAATAACCACAAAAGCAGGAACAATCATACATACCGGTGATTTTAAAATAGACCATACTCCAATAGACGGTCTTCCGGCAGATTTGCACAGATTTGCATATTATGGGGACAAAGGTGTTTTATGTCTTTTGAGCGATAGTACAAATTCATACAATCCGGGCTTTACGAGAAGTGAAAGTTCTGTGGGTCCTACTTTTGACTCCATTTTTGCACATGCAAAAGGAAGGGTTATCATGTCAACATTCTCCTCCAATATACACAGAGTTTATCAAGCCATATCTCATGGCATAAAATATGGAAGAAAAGTGGCAGTCATAGGAAGAAGTATGGAAAAAAATCTAAATACCGCAATGGAGCTTGGATACATAAAACTTGACAATAAAATTTTTATAGATGCCCATGAAGTAAACAGATACAATGATAAAGATGTCTTGATAGTAACAACCGGCAGTCAGGGAGAAGCTATGAGTGCACTTTTTAGAATGGCTACAAATGAACACAGACATATCAAAATAAAACCGACTGACCAGATAATAATATCGGCAAAAGCAATCCCCGGCAATGAGGCAAGTGTTTCAAAAGTTTTAAATTATCTTTATAAATCGGGTGCTGATGTGGCTTATAAGGATTTTAGCGAAATTCATGTCAGCGGACATGCAGCACAAGAAGAGCAAAAGCTGATGCTCAGACTTGTTAAACCAAAATTTTTTCTGCCGGTTCACGGAGAGTATAATCATATACATAGGCACAAGGAAACTGCCGTAAAATGTGGAATTCCTGAAAAAAATATATATCTTATGAGCGATGGGGAACAAATAGAAATTACCCAAAAGTACTTTAAAAAAGTTGGATCTGTTAAAACAGGTAAAATTTATATAGACAATCAGATCAACAAACAAATCGAAAATGATGTTGTCATAGATAGACAAAAATTGGCTGAAGCCGGTATAGTATCCGTAATTGCACAGATAGACAAGAGTACAAACAAACTCATAGGAAAACCTAAAGTTTTAAGCTATGGACTGGTTGCCGATAAAGATATGCAAAAATTTTCAAAAGAGGTGGAAGATATACTTGATCAGCTTCTTATAAATGCAAAAAGTGAAATGTTAGGTAATCCAAAGGCTGTTGAAAATGCTTTAAGACAAGCAGTTAGAAAACATGTTTTTAGAAAAATGAAAAAATATCCTACTGTTGTTCCGACTATATTTATACTATAAGGCAGAAAATGAATTTTACAAATATCGCCAAAGATGTTTTAAGAACCGAAGCAAATGAGCTTTTAAGAGCGGCAAATGAATTAGATGATGAAATAGAAAAAGCAGTTGAGATTGCCTATGAAACAAAAGGTAAACTCATAGTTACAGGAGTAGGAAAATCGGGGCTTATAGGAGCTAAAATCGCTGCAACTTTAGCAAGTACCGGAACAAGTAGTTTTTTTATACACCCTACTGAAGCCATGCATGGTGATCTTGGAATGATAGGAAGCGAAGATAGTGTTTTGGCCATAAGTTACAGCGGAGAAAGTGAAGAACTTATAAGATTACTGCCTCATTTAAAAAGATTTGATATACCTCTTATAGCCATGGCAAAAAGTAAAAATACAACTCTTGGAAGATATGCAGATGTTTTTTTATCTGTTGATATACAAAAAGAAGCATGTCCTTTAAATACTGCTCCGACAAGCTCAACTACTCTAACTTTGGCTCTTGGAGATGCACTGGCGGTATGTCTGATGAAAAAAAGAGGATTTAAAAAAGAGGATTTTGCCTCTTTTCACCCGGGAGGAAGCTTGGGTAAAAAACTTTTTGTGAAAGTAAAAGATATTATGCAAAAAGAATCTTTGCCAATTTGTCCGAAAGATACTCCCATGAAAGAAGCGGTTATCACCATGAGTGAAGGAAGACTTGGCAATGCACTTTTGGTTGATAATGAAAAGCTTGTTGCAATTCTTAGTGACGGTGATGTAAGAAGAGCTTTGCAAAAAAGCGATTTTGATATAGAAAAACCTGCTTTTTTATATGCAAACAAAAACCCGAAAACCATAAGCAATGAAAATTTGCTTGCAAGCGATGCTCTAAAAGAGATAGAAAAATATAAAATACAGATATTGGCTGTAACAGATAAAAAAAACCATATAAAAGGTGTTTTACATATACACCATTTAGTAGAAGCGGGTATAAAATAAAGGAAAACTTTGGAAAAAATACGACTTAATAAAATGATATCTCACAATACGAGATATTCAAGAAGAGAAGCGGATGAACTTATAAAAAATGCAGAAGTAACACTTGACGGAAAGGTTGTAACAGATTTATCCACCAAGGTTGATTTTGGTGATAAAATACATATAAAAGGAAGAAGGCTTTACAGAAAAGATCACTTTAGTGTTATTGTTTATCACAAAAGAAAAGGTGAATTAGTCACCAAAAAAGATGACAGAGGCAGAAAAACAATATATGATAATTTACCAAAAAAATTCTCACACTATCTTCCTGTCGGAAGACTTGATTTTACAAGTGAAGGACTTTTACTTTTAACCGATTCGCCCAATGTGGCGGGAAAGCTTATGCAAAGCAACCTTGAAAGGATTTACTATCTTAAAATTGAAGGTGAAGTAACCGATGCTATGCAAGAGGGTATGAAAAATGGTGTTTTTATAGACTCAAAAGTCGGCGGTCACAAAAACAGTGATATAGAATCTATGCAAATAGCTCCTTTTTTGGGATATAAGATTATAAAAAATTCTCCTACTTTTTCAAAACTAAAAGTTGCTATAAAGGAAGGGAAAAACAGAGAACTTAGAAGATTTTTTGCATATTTTGATTCAAATGTGGTAGACTTAAAAAGAGTAAGTTTCGGAGGAATTGATTTGGGTATGCTAAAAGAGGGCAAAACAAGATTTCTCACAAAAAGTGAATATCAAAGTCTTCATGACTTTTTGCATAAAAAATGAGTCTTAATTTAACCGCTATACTTCAACCAAAAAATCTTGATGAATTTATCGGTCAAAGCCATATATTGAGTAATGACAAGCCTCTTTATAAGCTTATAAATAAAAAAGAAATTCCTCATATGGTATTTTTTGGTCCCCCGGGATGCGGCAAAACCACACTTGCCAAAATCTGTGCTTCACAATTGGAAAGTTCATTTCACTACCTTGATGCTACAAATCTCAAAGTAGAAGATATAAGAAAAATATTATCAAAAAATACTCTTTTAAAACCACTTATCTTCATAGATGAAATACACAGACTATCAAAAAATCAACAAGAAGTTTTACTTTTGCCGATGGAAAGAAAAAACTGTATCATCATAGGAGCAAGTACGGAAAATCCTTATTACTCTTTGACTTCGGGCATAAGGTCACGAATGATGCTGTTTAAATTCAAACCGCTAAACAAAAAAGAGCTTGAGAGTATTCTTGAAATGGCAATCCGAAAATTTGGTTTTAAGATTGAAAATGATGCAAAAGAGTATCTTTTGCATACAAGCGGCAATGATGCCAGAAGCATGTTAAATCTGATAGAATTTGCACTTGTAATTGAAAAAAATATTACACTAAAAACTCTAAAATCTCTTAAAGATATGCCTTCAAAAGAAGGAGTAAGTTCAAAAGAGACACACTATGATCTTATAAGTGCACTTATAAAAAGTATAAGAGGAAGTGATATAGATGCTTCTTTATATTATCTTGCAAGGATAATTGAAGCCGGAGAAAAAGCAGAGTATATAGCAAGAAGACTTGTTATCCTCTCAAGCGAAGATATAGGAAATGCAAACCCGAATGCATTGAATTTGGCAACCAATACACTAACTGCCGTTGCCCATATAGGATATCCGGAAGCGAAGATCATATTATCGCAATGTGTCATATATCTTGCATCATCACCAAAATCAAACAGCAGTTATAAAGCTATAAAAAATGCTCAAAAATATATAAAACAAAATACTTTAAAACCCATACCGAATCATTTAAAACAAAATTCCGAGGATTATCTTTATCCTCATGATTTTGGCGGATATATAAAGCAAGAGTATATAAAAGATAGTGTAAAATTTTATAAAAATAATAAAATAGGCTTTGAAAAAACTCTAAATGAGTGGCTTAAAAAATTAAAAACGGAGACAAACAATTGAATATAGCAATCATAGGTGGCGGTATAAGCGGACTTACCACTGCATTTTACATAAAATACTTCAGTCCGCAAACGAAGATAACACTTTTTGAAAAAGAAGCTTATCTTGGCGGAAAAATGCATACGGTTCAAAAAGACGGTTTTTTTATAGAAGAGGGTAGCAATGGATTTTTATCCAATAAACCTGACACTTTGGAGCTTGTAAAACTTAGCGGATGCAAAGATATACTTTTAAAAAGCAGTGATAATGCGAGAAAAAGATTTATTTATGATAAAAAGCTTGAAGTTTTACCCGAATCTCCAAAAGCATTTTTAACAACTTCTCTTCTTAGCCTAAAAGGAAAACTTAGAGTTTTATGGGAACCATTTGCATTTGCTAAAAAAGATGACGGTGATGAAAGTCTGCAATCATTTGGTTACAGAAGAGTAGGAAAAGAGATGACTGATGTTTTTTTGGATGCTATGGTTGCAGGAGTTTATGCTTCAACTCCATCAAAAATATCAGCCCCGGCAGCATTTCCGCTTGTAGTCAATCTGGAAAAAAAGTATGGTTCTCTTTTTAAGGGTATGCTTGCAAAAAAGAAAAAAGAAGCAGGGCCGGGCGGAGTTTTAATGAGCTTTAGAGGCGGAGTCAGCTCTTTTATAGAAAAACTCTCATTATGTATTGATATGAATATCATAAAAGATACACAAATTACAAGCTTGCAAAAAGATAAAAATGAGTTTGTTATAACTTCGGACAATATAAAAATGCACTTTGACAAAGTTGTACTTGCCACTCCGGCTTACAGTACGGCGAATATTTTAAAAGAGTTGGCTCCGGATTTATCAAAAGAGTTAGAAGAGATAGAGTATTCGCCGATATCTATAGTGGCAACAGGTTATGAAAAACTATCAAATGATTTAAACGGTTTTGGTCTTTTAACAACCACAAGAGCTAAAAAAAGTATTCTTGGTATTCTTTGGGACAGTTCCATATTTGACGACAGAGCCCAATCAAACAAAAAGCTTCTTAGGGTCATGATAGGCGGACAAAGAGATAAAAAATTAGCTTTAAAAGATGAAAATGAACTTTTGACAATAGCATTAAATGGTATAAAAGAGACTATGGCAATAGATAAAAAACCTGATTTTTACTATATAAAAAGATGGGAAAAGGGGATACCGAACTATGCTGTAGGCCATATAAAAAGAGTGGATAAAATTTTTAATATGGCTAAAAATATAGATGGTTTATATCTTAATTCAAATGCATACAAGGGTATAGGTTTAAATGATTGTGTTAGCAATTCAAAAAAGTGTGCTTTGGAAATAGTTGGTAAAAATTCTTAAAACAATCATGCTTCAAAAAACACAAATAAAAATAAAAATCATGATTGTTTCTCTCGCCGACAGGCGTAGCATAAGTTTTACCCCACAAAATTTTAAAATTTTGTGGGGACCCCAAAGTGATAG
>Ga0256914_1002658_pt1 | contig 14741 bp, 10 predicted proteins | sample HulkmetaG_FD_191571 | JGI IMG/M metagenome (GOLD analysis project Ga0256914, IMG submission 191571) | Hydrothermal chimney microbial communities from Main Endeavour vent field at the Juan de Fuca Ridge, Pacific Ocean - Hulk | ecosystem: Environmental > Aquatic > Marine > Hydrothermal vents ... | reverse complement strand
ACTTCCAACCTGCTGGAAATATGTAAACTGCGTAATTTCCATTCCATCAAGCCAGACTTCCCAGCCGAGACCCCATGCTCCGAGTGTTGGACTTTCCCAATCGTCTTCAACAAACCTTATATCATGCTGTGAAAGATCTATCCCTAATGCTTCGAGACTTTGTAAGTAGAGTTCCTGAGGATTTTCTGGTGAAGGTTTAAGTATAACCTGAAACTGGTAGTAATGCTGTAGTCTGTTTGGATTTTCTCCATATCTACCATCTTTAGGTCTTCTTGAAGGTTCAACATAGCATACATTCCAGTCTTCTGGTCCAAGAGTTCTCAAAAAAGTTGCAGGATTCATTGTTCCAGCTCCAACCTCGATGTCATAAGGCTGCCATAAAATACATCCCTTATCAGTCCAGAATTTTTGTAATCTCTGTATAATTTCCTGAAATGTAAGAAAGTTTTTATTATCAGTCATCTACCTGCTTCCTTTAATAGTTACAACATAATTATTTTACCTTATGTGGATACCCTTTAACAACTTAATACAGTAATGCTCTTAAAAATATTGTTGCGTATGATCCTGTGGGAAGAAAGAAATTTATTCTTAAACTATTCTTTGTTTTTTCTGTTATTTTTATATCTTTTGGTAGTACAACAGCCTTTCTTTCACCGTCTGTAAGAGCTTTTATACCTGCTACTTCCTTTCCTAAATCATCCTCTTTTAAACCTACTTCTCTCAGGGTTTCTTCAATAATACCGGAAAGAATTATGTCGTCTGTTCTGTACTCCCTGTTTAGGAAGGGTATTTTCAGATTTTTTATATAATCAATATCAAAAATTTTGGTATAAAAAGACAGATACCATCTGTTTATAAATTTTATCTTTTTGTATGGATATTTTCTTTCTATATACTTCCTTAAATATTCATTCCATAAGTAAGACTGAAAAGCAAAATTAAACATAAGCCTTATATTCTTAGGAAGTATTCTCACAGCTTTTTCAAAAGATAAACCTCTTTTCAATCCAAGTATAAGATCTCTTTCGTAACTCTCAAGCTTCCATTTCAGATCCCTGTATAATTCATTCCATTTTCCCCAATTTTTAACATTGCCTTTTATTGAGAAGTAGATCCTTAGAGCTTTTTCTGTTTCACCCCTAAGAAGATATAAAAATATAAAATCGTTTCTGCCTTTTACACTTCCAAACCTCTGCTCCCCAAAATAATTTGGAAAACCATTATCTACTATCCTGTTAAGATTTTCATAAAGTCTTTCTTTTTTATCTTTATCAATGTTACGTATTTTGATACTAAATTTATTTCCCTTGTTATCACCAAGTTTGATACAGTTTTCACAATATCCTAACTTTTCAAGGCTGAATGAGCTTGATTTCAAAAAATCTGGATTATCTACCTTTCTCCATCTGCCGTTTTTTAAGGTAAAAGCCGTTTTCTCAGGTAGTTTTGCGTCTGATGGAAAGGATAGATACTGAGTAGTTATACCAAATTTATCTTTTAGCCCTGCAAATCCTATATCTGATGGTTTTAGCCTCAGATAGGATGAGAGGTATCTTATTATCTGTATTGTTGATAGATTTGCTTTTTTTAGTTTGTATATCTGGAAATCTCCATTATCTTTGATTTTTTTATTAATAACTTCTTCAACTATAAAGTCTGAAAGCTCCTTTTTAATATAATAATCAAGAGGCTTCATCAATTTCTATAATATTGCAGTTTTCTAAAAAAGTTCAATATTAATTAGTTTGATATAATCTATTAGTCAGCATGAAAAAAGGTGGTGGTCTTGTTAAAAAAGATATTTATCTACGGATTTATCGTTTCCCTTATGGTTTTTTCCACCTCTGTATTTTTTATTATATGGGTGAATAGCAGAAATTTGCCTGACGTAAGAAATCTTGAGTACTGGAAGCCTAGTCAGGTAACAAAGGTATATGCATCTGATGGTTCGATTCTGACAGAGTTTTACATACAGAGAAGACAGTATGTTCCAATAAATAAAATTCCTGATTTTGTTAAAAATGCTTTTATCGCTATAGAGGACAGAACTTTTTATGACAATATAGGAATTGATCCTGTGGGAATATTGAGAGCGGCTGTGATGAATCTTCTTTCTGGAAAAATAGTAGCAGGTGGAAGTACTATATCACAACAGCTAATTAAGAATCTTTTCTTGACTCCTGAAAGAAGTCTATCGAGAAAAGTAAAAGAGATGATACTTGCTATAAGATTAAACAGGGTGTATCCAAAGGATAAGATACTTGAGATGTATCTGAATCAGATATATCTTGGTCATGGGGCTTATGGTGTAGAATCGGCATCTCAGGTTTACTTTGGAAAACATGTCTGGGAGCTTGATGTTTGTGAGGCTGCTGTTTTGGCTGGACTTCCAAAAGCACCGAGCAGATATGACCCATATAAAAATATGGAAGGTGCAACAGAAAGAAGAGATGCGGTTCTTCAGAGTATGCTTGAGGAAGGTTATATTGATATAAACACAGCAAAAAGGTGTTTTGAACAAAAAATAAAACTAAGGGAAGTAGATGAGGAAGATATAGATATTAAAGATTACTTTACTGAGATGGTAAGACAGTGGTTTGCCTCAAGATATGGAATTGATGAGCTTTATAAAGGGGGATATAAGATATACACAACGGTTGATAAGAATCTTTTAAGAAATGCCCATTATGTGATTAAGGATCATCTTGAAAATCTCCAGATTATGGTAGGTTTTCCAAAACTAAAAGAAGATGAGATAGAAAGACTTATGAAGGAGTATGAGGAACAATCAGCTGAGAAACTTGTAAAAAATAACATATATATTGGGATAATAAAAAAGGTCTTAAAAAGAAAGGTTTATATAGATGTTAAAGATCATAAAGGTTACTTTGTTTTTCCGGGAAAACTTAAAAATGCCAAAAAGGGAATTCCAGTTTATGTAAGATATATTGAAGGCGAAAGATTTGAGTTTGTTCCGTATTTAGAGGGAGCGATTGTAGCGATAGATCACACAACGGGGGCTGTAAGGGCTGTAGTAGGTGGTTATGATTTTTTAAAAACAAAATTTAACCGGGCTGTTCAGGCTAAAAGACAGCCTGGTTCAGCCTTTAAGCCTATAGTTTATACAGCGGCTATACTTAAAGGGTACACCCAGATCTCTCTGCTGAACGATGAGCCTGTAGCTATCTGGGATCCTGATAGGTTTGAGGAATGGATACCTGAAAATTATGATAGAGAATACCATGGTGAGGTTACGTTAAGATACGCTCTTTCTCACAGTTTAAATGCAGCATCTGTAAATCTTTTTCTTGATGTTGGGTATAACTCTGTTATATCACTTGCCTATCAGATGGGTATAAAAACTAAACTTCCAAAGGTTCCATCACTTGTGCTGGGAAGTGCTGATATATCCCCTATTGAGCTTGCTACAGTTTATTCCGTTTTTGCAAATGGAGGAATGAGATGCGAGCCTTACTTTATAGAAAAGGTTGAAGATTTTTCTGGAAATGTTCTTTATAAGCATGAAAAGGATTGTGTTTATATAATTCCTGAGGAAGAGAATGCTGTGATGGTGGATCTTTTAAAAGCTGTTGTGAAGGAAGGAACAGGAAGGAAAGCTAAGGTTTTGGGATTTCCTGTTGCAGGAAAAACAGGAACAACTGACGATTATACAGATGCATGGTTTGCAGGTTTTTCCCCAAAGCTGACAACAGTTGTGTGGGTTGGTTATGATACTAAAAAGAAGATAGGATGGAAGATGACAGGAGCAAAGGCTGCACTACCTATATGGATAGATTTTATGGCAACAGCACATACGGATGAAGAGATACCAGATTTTCCACTACCTGAAGGCGTTGCTTATGTTCCCATAGATCCCGAGAGCAGACTGATTGCAAATGATCACTGTCCTGGAGAAAATATACTTTTTATTATAGGAACAGAACCAGAAATTGATTGTGATGGAAACCTTGTTATTGAAAATTCAAAAATAGATCAGATAAAAGAGATATTTGATATACCTGAAATGAAAAACAGAATAGATACACCTGAAAAAATTATAGATAATAATGGTAATTTTATTTTTGATACAAATTAAGGAGATATCAAATGGAATATAAATTTCCTGATGAAAGAGGTTACTATGGTTCATTTGGAGGTAAGTTCCTCCCTGAAACGTTGATTCCAGCCCTTGAAGAACTGGAAGATCAGTATGAAAAAATAAAAAATGACGGTGATTTTCAGAGAGAGCTTGTGTATTATCTACAAGAGTATGCAGGCAGACCAACTATACTATACTATGCTCGCAGACTTACAGAAGCTGTTGGAGGGGCAAAAATATACCTTAAGAGGGAAGATCTGCTCCATACAGGAGCACATAAAATAAATAACACACTTGGACAGGTCTTATTAACAAAAAAACTTGGAAAGAGAAGAATTATAGCTGAAACAGGAGCAGGACAGCATGGTGTTTCAACAGCAACAGCCGCCTCTTTGTTTGGACTTGAATGTGTTGTTTATATGGGTGAAGAGGATGCAGAAAGGCAGGCATTAAATGTTTTTAGAATGAAACTTCTTGGTGCTAAGGTGGAATTTGTTAAATCAGGAAGTAGAACCCTGAAAGATGCTGTCAACGAAGCTTTGAGAGATTGGGTAACAAATGTAAGAACTACACATTATGTTATAGGTTCTGCACTTGGACCTCATCCCTTTCCTGTGATTGTGAGAGATTTTCAGTCCATTATAGGAAAGGAAGCAAAAGAACAAATAATAGAGATTGAAGGAAGACTGCCAGATGCTGTTGTTGCTTGTGTTGGCGGAGGAAGTAATGCTATAGGTATATTTTATCCTTTTATACAGGACGATATGGTAAGGCTTGTTGGAGTGGAAGCAGAAGGTTACGGTATAGAGACGGGTCAGCATGCGGCAAGTATAAATGGTGGATCTGTAGGTGTTCTCCATGGAATGAAAACATATTTCTTACAGGATGAATGGGGACAGATAGAACACACACACTCAATATCTGCAGGTCTTGATTATCCTGGTGTTGGACCTGAGCACGCGTATCTTAAGGAAATAGGAAGAGCAGAATATATAACAGCAACAGACGAGGAGGCGCTTGAAGGTTTTATACTGCTTTCCAGGACAGAAGGTATAATTCCTGCTCTTGAAAGCTCTCATGCTGTTATAAAAGCTGTTGAAATCGCTAAGGATCTTGGTAAATACGGGGTGGTTATTATTAATCTATCAGGTAGAGGAGATAAAGATGTACAGCAGGTAAAGAATATTTTAGATACGGATCAAGACCTTTATAAAAGACTTGAAGATAAGCTTAGAAATAAATACAGGCTTTAGGTTGAGGAGGATAAATGTTAAATATAAAAGATCTCAATTTTAATGAACTTGAGAAATGGGTTAGAGATCTTGGATGGAGAAAATTTAGAGCAGAACAGATATCAAAATGGATATACAACAAAAAGGTGAACTCTTATGATGATATGACTGATCTTTCTAAGGATGTGAGAAATTATTTAAAGGAGAACACAAGACTTAATGTATTAACGCTTGTTACATATGAAAGATCATCTGATGATGGAAGTATAAAATTTTTATGGAAGCTCCATGATGGACATACTGTAGAGTCTGTATTTATTCCCGAAAGAGGACACAATACACTCTGTATCTCTACCCAGGTGGGATGTGCTGTAGGGTGTAAATTCTGTTTTACAACAAAAGATGGCCTTATAAGGAATCTGACAACAGCCGAGATAGTTGATCAGTATATTCAGTCCCAGATATTCGTTGGTCTGGAAAAAAGAATATCAAATATTGTTTACATGGGTATGGGAGAACCTCTTGCAAATTATGAGAATGTAAAAAGATCAGTTCAGATACTTACTGATAATAGAATGGCAGGACTTTCAAACAGAAAGATAACAATATCTTCAAGCGGTATTATCCATCAGATAAAAAGAATGTATCAAGATCAATCATTTCCTCAGGTAAGGCTTGCAGTTTCCTTAAATGCATCTGATCAGGAAACAAGAGAAAGAATTATGCCTGTTTCTCATACAAACAGACTGGAAGATCTTATGAAGACTTTAAACTTACTTCCTATTAAAACAGGTTTTAGAATTATGCTTGAGTATGTTCTTATTAAGGGAATAAATGATAAACCTGAGGATGCTCACAAACTTGCAAGGCTTATAGGAAGAAGCAAAAAAAGATACAAAGTAAATCTTATACCTTTCAATCCTTATCCAGGTACAGATTTTAAAAGACCAGAAAAAGAGAGAATAGAAAAATTTCAGAAAATACTCTGGCAGTATAATATAGGAGCTTTTGTAAGATGGAGTAAGGGTAGTGACATTTCCGCTGCATGTGGACAACTGAGGAAAAAAGAGATAGGTAGTCTTATAAATATAAGATAAAAACCTTCAAAAAAAACCGAAGATCAAATCCAGTATGAGATAATATTTCTGTAATCACGAATTTTGGAGATAGTATGATTATTGATACTGTATGTACCTACTGTGGGGTTGGATGTGATATATCATTTGAGGTTGTTGATGGAAAGATTAAAAGGGCATTTGCTAAAAAAGAAGGTCTTGTAAGTCAGGGTAAGCTTTGTATAAAGGGAAGGAAAGGATGGGAGTATCTTTATTCTTCTGAAAGAATAAGAAAACCAAGAATAAAAAAATCTTTTATTGATAAAAATTTAGATAGAATTCCTGAAAAAATAAGAAGAAATCTTGATAATCTTAAAGATTTTGATAATGAGTTTTATGAATCTGATCTTAAGCTTGCTGTTGAGTTAACAGCATGGAAACTACATGATATAAAAAATCTTTACGGTTCGTACTCCATAGCAGGGATAGGTGGTGCAAGAACCAGTTGTGAAAGCAGTTATCTATTTCAGAAGTTTATCAGGAAGTACATAGGATCGCCTCATATTGACAACTGTGCAAGGGTATGTCATTCACCTTCATTAAAAGGGATGAGAACAACCATAGGCGAAGGTGCAGCGACAAACCCTTTTGATGATATTTATGAATCAGAGTTTATTATTGTTATTGGATCAAATACAACAGAAGCACATCCTATTGTCGCGAACAGAATATTTGATGTTGTAAAAAATGGTGTAGATATAGCTGTAATAGATGTAAGAGATATAAAACTCTCAAGAATTGCAAAATACAACTGTATTATACCCTTTGAAACCAACCTTATGGTATTAAATATGATGGCTCAGGTTATTTTAGAGGAGGAACTTTATAACACTGAGTTTATTAAAAAAAGAACAAAAGGTTTTGAGGATTTCAGGGAGAAGATACTGAAAGATCCTTACGCGGATCCCTACTTTTTTAAAGCAGTAAAAGGTTATGAGCATTTATCTGAGGTAATAAGAGAAATTGCAAGAAAGTATGCAGAAAAAAAATCCATTATACTTTGGGGTCTTGGAGTTACGGAACATATAGACGGAAGCAAGTCTGTTATGGCTATATCAAATCTTGCGCTTTTAACAGGAAATATTGGAAAAAAAGGGGCTGGACTTATACCTCTGAGAGGTCAGAACAATGTTCAGGGAACATGCGATATGGGATGTCTTCCTTATTTTGAACCTGACTACAGAAAACCTGAAAAGATCGGACTTATGACACCTGAAATAATAGATGAAGTTTTAAAGGGAAAAATAAAAGCTATTTATAATATAGGGGAAGATATAGCTCATATTCATCCTAATCAGAATAAGGTACATGAAGCCTTGAAAAATCTTGAGTTTCTTGTAGTTCATGAGCTTTTCCCAAATGAAATAACAGATTTTGCTGATATTATTTTTGGAGTAAAATCAGCTTATGAGAAGGAAGGTGTTTATATAAATGCTGAAAGAAGGCTTCATCTTTCTCAAGCTGTAATAGATTCCGATCTACCTGATGACTGGGAAATCTTAAGAGATATAGCATCTGTGCTTGGGTTTGATACATATTATAGATCATCTGAGGATGTCTGGAATGAAGTGAGGAAGGTTGCAAATGAGAGGTTTTCAGGTGCAACTTACAGAAAATTAAAAGAAAAAAGATTAGAAGGACTACAATGGCCTGTAAAAGATAAAGGAACAGAAATCCTTCATAAAGATCGGTTTAGAACATCTGATGGTTACGGTTATTTTCAGTATAACCAGTGGGAATATAGAGGAATGGTCAAAGATCTAATTGAACAGAATGATTTTTTCTATCTTACAACGGGAAGAATCGGAATACATTACAATAATGCTGTTCAGACAAAAAGGTGTAAATCTCTTGTTGAGAAAAACAGTGAGGATGTGCTTCTTTTAAGCACAGAAGACATGGATAGACTTAATAATGCTCAAAAGGTTATACTTAGATCTGATTATGGTGAGTCAGCTCCTTTGAGGGTGGTTTATACTGAAGATATAAAGAGGGGAACGGCTTTTGTTTCGTTTCACCATCCTGAAAGCAGGATAAACTTCCTATTTGGCGATGAATCTGACTGCTATGTTAAAACCGCTAAATTTAAATCTCTTAAGGTTTCTATCATTCCTGTTTAACGATCTCTTCCAATGGGACCGGCTTGCTGAAATAATAGCCCTGGCCGTAATCTATATCCAGGCTTTTTACTGTTACGTATATATCTTCGTTCTCAACATATTCTGCTACAGTTTTAATATCTGTTTTTTTGCAGAAGTTGTTTATTGTTTCTGTAACTACGTAGGATATTCTATCTTTGTGTATTGATTTTATTATATTTGCATCTATTTTTAGAAAGTCAACATCCAGCGTGATCAGATATATAAAGTTGGAATAACCGGATCCAAAATCGTCAATACCTATTTTATATCCAAAAGATTTAAGCCTTAGTAGAGCGTTTTGCATTTTTTCATAGGATGTTATACTTTCATTTTCTATGATCTCAAGGATAAGTCTTTCCGAAATTTTATCCTCAACAGCGATCTCCTCGAGGAGTTTGATTACAGCTTCTGTAAATAGGTCAGATGGAGAAAGGTTTATGCTTATCTTAAGATTTTTATGTTCTTTAAGTATATTTCTGTTATACTCTATGACAGATTTTGTTAGCCTTGAGTAAAGAAACGTATTCTCAATAACAGGTATGAATTTATTAGGGTATATTATATTTCCTTCCTGATCTACAAATCTAACAAGAGCTTCATAATGTGAAATCTTGCCTGTTTTGAGATCTACTATAGGCTGATAATGACATATAAATCTTTTTTCTTCAAGAAATCTCTGTATCTCGCCTATGGTTATATAACCGCTCTGGTCAGTTTTCTTCTCAGAATATATCTCTATTCTGTTTTTTCCGTTTGCTTTTGCCTGATAAAGGGCTATATCTGACTTTTTGATAGCATCGTATATGGAATGGCTTCTCTCTGTTGAAATATTAAGACCTATAGAAGCTGTAACTGATATTTCTTCACCATTAATGTTTATTTTCCTTTTTCTTATGTCCCTTAATAATCTTTCTGCTGCATTTATTGAAGCCTTTTTATCCTTTCTTCCAGCTTTAATAAGCACAAGAAACTCTTCTCCGCCGTATCTTATTACTATATCATCATCTTTTCTAACACTGTCTTTAATTGTTTCTGCAATCTTTTTTAAAACGAGATCTCCAACATCGTGTCCATAAGTGTCATTTATCTTTTTAAAGTCATCAAGATCTATAAGTGCTATATGGTATGATGCTGGATTAAGTAAAGAGGCCATATCTTCAAGGTAGTTTCTATTAAATGTTTTCGTAAGATTGTCAATATAGGCTTTTTTCCTAAGATATATATTTTTGATAGCACCGTAAATAATAATATTCAAAAATACAAAGCTTGTTACAAGTATTCCTTCAATAAGTATCTTAGTTGTGTTTATTATCTCTTTAATCTCTTTTATTGTTTTTGCTGAGTAGTCAATTGCTAAAATAGCTTTAACTTCTCTGTTCTGTATTATAGGTTTGAGGTATGTAAAACCTATAATATCTATACCGCTTTGCATAACTGTTTTTGGTTTTCCGGTTGTAAGTACTTCATCCCAGATCTCTGATCTCAAAGGTTCGAAGATCTCGCCGGGTATAGCTTTGTCCTCACGTGATCCATCTACAAGATATCTGTATGTTTTTCCTTTTTTAAATACTATATAAACATACTTTGTATGTTTTGTTATCAGTATTGCAAGTAGCTTTTCTGTTTTTTCAAGCAGATCTCTATTTTTTATTATATTTTCAACAAGATCCTCGTTTCCTGTGTAGCTTAGTATATGATCAATAACATTCTCAGAAAGATCTTCAATACTTTCAACAGTTAAATTTATCAATCTTTTTTGAAATGTTTCCTCAAGTGTTGGCATAATAGAGTATATATATCCAAATATTATTATAGACACAATAAGGAAACCGATATAAAACTCTTTTGCTTTTATATTGAAAAAATCCTTAACCATCTTTTCTGTCAGAGATCTCTATAATAAATTTTTCGTATTCATAAGGGAGTGTTATACCTTTTTTCTTAAGCCTTTCTTTTAAGAAAACTATATGAGGTCTTCCTTTTTTCCAGTAGAAAGCACCTACAGCATCGGGATACTCTAAAAGAAGATAGTAATTTGTTGTCAGTATTATCTTACCTTTACAGGGTATTTCCATTTTTTCCTTAACTATAACAATATCAGCTGAGATACAATTTGTAGCTATAATAAGTTTTTTTCCGTATCTTATTATTCTTTCCTGAGGATAACCAACAAGATAGACCCTTATCCTATCTTTGCCAAGCATATCTGAGGATATCTTTTCAATAATCTTAACTTCAAGCTCTTTTTCCCTTTCAAGACCTATTGAGAAGTTAAATAGAACCAGAAAAAAAACAGGAAGCAGATTAATAACATATCTAATAGTCATAACTAATAACTGACCTCTATACTTATAAAGTATTTTCTGTCAAGACTGTCATAACTACCTTCATTTCCTACTACAGGTATAACTGGAATTTTTGCACCTCTATTAAGGATATTGATTCCTTTTATTTTAAGAGAAAAATTTTCATTTATTAAGTATGAGATGCCTGCATTTAGATTGTAACTGTCCTGTATATGTATAGAAGATACATCAAATCCTTTTTTATAAACAAGCTCGCTGTAGTAATCAAGCTTTTCTTTTTTTCCTGTAATTCTTACATATCCTGTCTCTTCAGATAAAAGAACAGGTTCGATTGTTGAGAAGGTTTTTGAGTAACCAACAGATATATTTAATAAGTTATTCTTTTTATAATTGTACTCTAATGCTACAAGAGAATATTCATAACTTTTACCGTTTACAAGATAACCCTTACCGTAATCAGGGATAACAGGATCTTTAACTTTTTCATACCCGGCAAATATAGATATTTTGTTTCCAGACTTTTTGTAAACTGCTTCAATAAGTGCGGATTTCGTTCTGGACTGTTTAAGATTTTCCTTTGAGAGCTCAAAATCTAAAAATGTTGGAGGAAAATAGGATCTTCCTACATATGTTTTGATCATGTAGTTATCAGACAAAAATGATATAAAACCGAGTTTTGCCATATAATCTGATATATCTTTTTTATCTTTCCTAAAATACTTATCTGCTCTGAGGCTGAATATAACAAGATTTTTATCTGTTATGTTGTACTGGTTTTCAAGTATAAGTGATGTTAATGTCTCCCTATTAAAATCAATAAATCTTATATTCTCCCTATAAAGTATTGGTGTTCTGTAGCTTCTATCATCAACGTTATAATGTTTATCTTTCACAGTAAAACCTGTCAAGAGAAGGTTGTCTTTAGTTTTAAACTCTTTTGTTATATTTAACGTATATTTGTAAAGCTTTATGTTTTCGTCGTACTCCACAGGTATTGTAGATGGATCTTTTATATCTATAACTCTCGGAATAAGGATTCCTTCCCTGTTTTTTTCATGGTACTTTCTGTGCTGACCGTCAACTGTAAGATTGATTTTTAAAGATCTGTCGTATAAAAAATACTGCGTTAGAGATATATAATACTCGACCGATTTTGTTTTTCCTTCTTCAGGTGCTGCGTCAAGAGATAGTCCCTGGAATATATTTCTTGTTATTTTTGCAAAACTTATCTCTATAAATGTCCTGTAGTAATTAAAACCAAAATATGCAAAACTTTTCCATAGATTTCTGTAAATAGGCTGGTTGTTTATAAACTGTTTTTCATAATTGAAATATCCTTTATTTACCATTACAAGGTATGATATATCTGTTTTTATTTCCCTGGCATCTATGAATGTATTATCGTAATCTTTGTTTATCGAAACTGTTCCTCTGAATGTTGTTGCGTTTTCCCTTTCCGGTTTTTTTGTATAAAGTTTAATTATAACTGACGCAGGTTCATCTCCAAGTCTTATTGCTCCTGAGGCGTAGTAAACTTCAACATGATCAATATGGTCTAATGGATAATTATCATATGTGAGAAAAGGACTTCCTGTATGAACTGAACTTACCTCATGATCGTTAATGTAGAGTCTTACAAATGTACTTATACCGGTTGATGTTCCCTGAAAGGAAAAATTTTCTACACCAAATCTGTTTGGAACCACCCATCCTACTTTAAGATACTGGAGCAAATCAGCAAGTGTGTATGCTTGCATTCTTTCTATATCTTCCCTTGTAAAAACAAGAACATACCCTAAGCTTTCAATTCTTGTTTTTTGTGCATAGTCAGAGACCTCCTTGTACTCTTTAAGAAGCTCAGTTAAGGTCTGTTGCGGAAATGCCCCCTCCAGAACAAAAAGTGTAGCTGAAAGCAGATATACTAATATTTTTTTCATTTTTTTATTTCCTATTTCCCTGCTATTTTACAAAAACGCTTAAAATCCTCCTCTGTGTCTATTCCTAAAGTATCTCTCTTTGCTTTAATAACCTTTATTCTGTACCCGTTGTAAAGAAGACGGAGCTGTTCTAATTTTTCTATCTCTTCTATAGGAGATGGATCCATTCTGTAGGCAAACTCCATTAGAATATCCTTCTTATATCCATATATTCCTATATGTTTTAATATAATGTTTTTATATAAGCTGACCATCTTTGTAAAATCGATCTCTCTGTAAAACGGGATAGGGCTCCTTGAAAAGTATATTGCGTAGCTTTTTGCATCTGTGACAACCTTTACCACATTAGGATTTAGATATTCATCTTCTTTGTTTATTGGAAATGATAAAGTTGCTATTTGTGTTCCGTCTAAGGTATCTATAATCTTCTCAATATCTTCAGGATCAATCAATGGTTCATCACCCTGTACATTAATTATCTTTTCATAGGGTAGGTTTTTAGCAACGAATGCCACTCTGTCAGTTCCGCTTTTTAAGTTTTCTGGTGTTAGAACAGCGTCTATCCTTTTGTCATCTTTGAAAATATCAAGTATAAGATCACTATCTGTAGCAACTATTACCTTTTTAGCATTTTTTACTTTCAGGCAGTTTTCAGCAGTCCATCTTATTATAGGTTTTCCGTTTACTTTTAAAATAAGTTTGTTCTTAAGTCTTGTAGATTTTAATCTTGCAGGTATTATGATTACAGCCAATTTATCCTCCTTATTATCATATCGGAAATTGAAACTTTAGATTTTATATCATTTTATGAATATGCCGTTAGAGAATGCTACAGGTCTGAAACCTAAGAATATATTGAAGGGTAGTCTGAAGTTGTAGCTGAAAACTATTATATTGTAATACCCAGGATTCTCAGGTTTAATATATATGATTCCTGATGGAAAATACCCCATCACTTTTCCGTTTTTGTACACAGCTGTTATAAATTTTCCCCGTTTTGTTTTTATAAATATTTCAGGATTTAGATGTATATCTATAAGATCTCCTACAGTAAAAAATCCGTCATCTGTTTTAACAAAAATTTCTAATCCTGGATCATGATAAAGTGTAGTTATCAGGTTTCCACTGTCCATCCTAAGATAAAGATCAAGTTTTGCAGAATAAAGCTGATCTATAATTTTTTCTTCAAGGATGACATCATTTTTTACAAGCATTATCTGGTGGCTGAGATCTGGAAATGTTTTACTGTAAAATTTTATTTTTATATCTCCTTTAATACTGCCTATGAAACATTTATCCTTTTCTGGATTGAAACTTTCAAAAAACTGTTCTTCTGAGTATAGCTTCCAGATATTGTTGTAAGCTATATCTTTATTTATTGGATACCATAGAAAAAACTTTATATACGTTATTATGTTGAGAGGCGAGATTTTTAGTTTTCCAGGATCAAGTATCTCTTTGCACTCTTCAAGTTTTTTATCAAATATATAGAAGTTTTGATACTTTCCCTCAAATATAACTTCCCTTTTGTCTGTTAGGAAAAGGTAGTGAATCCCTGTTTTTTTTAAGGATTCTATAATATCTTTTTCTGTTATAAGTGAGCTTCCCGTTCTGTATGTTTTTATGCCGTAAATAACTCTGTACTTAAAATATGGGTTGTTTACAGATAGGTTTGTTGTTGCTGAGAGTTCTATTTTCCTTACAGGAATAAGGTTGTCAATACTGAAAATTGTCACAATAAAAAATATTAAGATAAGTATAAATCTGAATTTAGATTTTTCCCTTTTTCTCCCATTCACATCTCACCCTTAAAGAGGGGCAAAAGCCCCTGTATATTCTATCTTCCAATTATACCTTCAATAGGTGAAGAAGCAGATGCATACATCTTCTTAGGTATTCTACCTGCAA
>Ga0256914_1002657_pt1 | contig 14741 bp, 15 predicted proteins | sample HulkmetaG_FD_191571 | JGI IMG/M metagenome (GOLD analysis project Ga0256914, IMG submission 191571) | Hydrothermal chimney microbial communities from Main Endeavour vent field at the Juan de Fuca Ridge, Pacific Ocean - Hulk | ecosystem: Environmental > Aquatic > Marine > Hydrothermal vents ... | reverse complement strand
CCAATTCATTCTTATAACGCTACGACGCTTCCCGGACCCCTTCCGGAGGAGAACATTTTTGAACTGTAAAAGCAGTTTTTTATGTCGTTGTGCTACAATATGAAATCCCAGAAAAATGAAGGAGAACAGATATGAGCAAACTGGCCGAAAAGATCGAGCACTACACCGAGGCGTCGAAGAAGCTGCGACTCGGTCTGAGCGGAGAGCTGATTCAGAACGTGACGAAAGGGCTGGGACCCTCCATCTACAACAAGGATGCCGAATCGGTCTCATGTTCGAGCAAAGATGAGCTCGCCCGCGTCCGGGAGAACTTCCTGAAGAAAAAGCTCGGACTCAACGAAAGTGACGATGCGCTCGATGCCGCCATCAAAGAGGTATGCGAGAAGATGGGCAGTTCCAACCGAAACAAGTACCGCGCCCTCTTCTATGCCCTGCTGGTCAAAAAATTCGGCAAAGAGTCCGTCTACGCGTAAACGGTACGATACGCCGGCAAAGCATGGAGTCGTGTCGGCTCTCTTCCTCTTCTGTCCGTAGCGAGGGAAGGGGAGTCTTTTACAGAGTGGTCGGGGTGAAAGGATTCGAACCTTCGACCTCCTCGTCCCGAACGAGGCGCGCTACCAGGCTGCGCTACACCCCGACAGATGCAGGATCGAATTGTATCCCTATTTTTCTTAAATACGGATTATGCTACGAAGCTGCACCGACACCGTTGCCGGTTCGTTCCGGGAAGCCTCGTCATCCCACAATCCATCCGCCGCCCAGCAGGCGGTTCCCTTCGTAGAAGACGGCGGCCTGCCCGGCGGCCACGCCGAACACCGGCTCCTCCAACTCGACGACCGCACCCCCGCTCTCGTCCACTTCGACGCGACACGCCACCCGTTTGGTCCGATATCGCACCTTCACGTCACACGAAAAGCGTTTTCGTCCGTTCATCAGGTTGACCCGTTCGAGCGTGATTCGCCGCACCTCCAGGTCGGCGTGACGGGAGACGACGATCTGATTGGTTTCGGGCCGGATCTCTTTGACGTAGTGGGGCTCCTGGGCACCGCGAACGAAAAATCCCCGCCGCTTGCCGATCGTGTAGTGCATATACCCCTTGTGGTGGCCGATGACGTTCCCTTCGGTGTCGAGAACCTCTCCGGGCATCTCGACCTCGGTATGCTCTTTGAGAATGTCGATATAGGTGGTCTCGACGAAACAGATCTCGCTCGACTCCTTCTGGGTGGCGAAATCTCTGAGCGCTTCGATCCTGGCGGCGTAGGCTTTCACATCCTCTTTGCGCCACTCCCCGAGCGGAAAGAGGAGGCGGGGGATGATCCGTTTGTCGATATCGAAGAGAAAGTAGCTCTGGTCCTTCGTCTCGTCGGAAGCTTCGACGATGTATTCGCCGTCATGGCGGACATAGTGTCCCGTCGCAAGGTAATCGGCCCCGATCCGATCGGCGTGTTCCATCATCTTGCCGAACTTGATGAGCCGGTTGCAGTTGGCGCAGGGGTTGGGTGTGAGCCCCTTTGTATACCCTTCGACAAAGGGTCTGTAGACCGCTTTGTCGAAATCTTCGGAGAGATCGAGCATCGTCGCACGGATCCCCAGGTAGTCCGCCACATGCCGTACCTTCGCGAAATTGGCTTCGTGGTATCCCGGTTTGTCGTGGAGCTTCATGTAGACACCCTCGACTTCGTAGCCGGCGTCCAGCAGAAGTTTGGCAGTCACGGTGGAGTCGACGCCGCCGCTCATTCCGACCAGAACTTTTCTCTTCACGCCTCCATCTCCTTCTCTTCTGAAAGGCCTCCGTTCGACGCATCGATTCGGCGTCGCCGGAAGATATAATCTGGGCGAATAATAGTACCCGAGCGCTTCAAAAAAGCTTACGGCTACCCTTTAAGCCGTTCGAGCCTTTCGCGCTTGGTTCCGATATGGGTGATCTGCACACCGAAGTTCCCATCGACGATCACAACTTCGCCATAGGCGACCACCTTGTCGTCGACCAGAATCTCGAGCGGATCGTTGGCGAGCTGATCGAGTTCGATCACCGATCCGATATCCATCGAAAGTACATCTTTGAGCAGCATCTTCTTGCTTCCGATACGCACCCGCAAAGGAAGTTTCACATCCAGAATGAGGCCGATATTCTTCATCTCCGGATGCTCTTCGTGGGCAGAGGCCGACGCCTCGGCCTGCGGCGTAGCGGCCGTACCGGCGGTTTCCGGTTCAGCGTCCGCCCCCTCCGCTTCGACGAGGGGGGAGAGGTTCGCATCGAGCAGCGTCATGAAAACACCGTTGATGACCCCGAGCGAGAAGGTATAGGCGAGCAGCGTCGAATAGCCGCTCAGATCGATATCTTCCCCCTCTTTGTAAAAGTGGATGCCGCTGACCGAAAAGGTGAGGTCCGGGAACTCCTTTTGGGCCTTCATCGCCGTCGAAAGACCCCCGAAGATATTGGAGACGATCTCCTTGACCGCATCCAGATCGTCCGGATCCATCTCGGGCTTGCTCTCCCCTTCGCCGCCAAGCATCATATCGGAGAGGGCCGTTCCGATCATCGGGGAGATCGCCACGGCCATCTTCCCCGAAAGATCGCCTCCCACCTCGACCTCCACGATCGACATCGGAGCGATGACATTGGAGATATCCGTCACCTCTTCGCGGTTCTTGAAGGAGACTTCGGGCCGCTGCCCCGTCAACCCTTCGATCGTGGCGGCCGTCTCGGCCGCCAGAAGCTCTATCCAGTCAGCCATTGACGACCTCCTCGCTCAGTGTCGTGGCCAGTTTGGCCCGCCGCTCCTGTTCGATCTGCTGCAAAATCTCTTTCACCTCATCCTTCTCGTCGATAATCTGTTCGGTCACTTCGAGCGACTTTCTGAAACGCCTGAGGCCGATCTTTCCGATGAAGCGGTCTTTCCCGTCGGCGTTGATGACGGCGGTATCGTCCGCCGGACGGTCGAGTCGGAGAATGTCCCCCTTCTCGAGAGAGAGCAGCTCCCTGAGAGTCAGCTCCGCCTCGCCGAGATAGGCGCTCACCGTCACCCTCGCACCGCCGACGAGCGCCTTGAGCTCCTTGTTTCGGCTCTTTTTCGCACTCGTCTCCGTCAGCATGAAGTCTCGGCTCCCGAGCTTGTTGAGGATCGATTCGAGGGTGATGACGGGGTAGCAGATATTCATCATCCCGCTGGAGTGGCCGATGACGATCTCCATCACCACCATGACGACGATCTCGTTCTGGGCGACGATCTGGATGACGTTGGGGCTCGACTCCTTCGATTCGACATTGGGAAAGAGCTCGATCACGGGTCCCCACGCCTCCTTGAGGGTCCCCATGATGATCCGCAGAATCGAATCCATCAGGTTGAGTTCGATATCGGTGAACTCCCTTGTCGTCTCGTAGGGTTCGCCGGCACCGCCCAGCAGCCGGTCGACCATCGGAAAGGCGATGGAGGGGTTGATCTCCAGAATTCCGCTTCCGTCGAGCGGCTTCATCGAAAAGACGTTGAAGCTCGTGGGGCTCGGAAGGCTCATCAGGAATTCGCCGTAGGTCATCTGGTCGACCGAATGGAGCTGGATCTCGACGATCGAGCGCATCACGGAGGAGATCTGCGACGCCAGGGAGCGGGCCATCTTGTCGTGGATGCCGCGAAAGGCCCTGAGCTGCTCCTTGCTGACACGGTTGGGCCGTTTGAAGTCGTAGAGGGTGATCTGCCGCTGGTCGAAGACCTCCTCTTCCTTCTCGAGCGCTTCGGGCGTCCCCTCGTCCTCAACCGCCTCCAGAAGCGCGTCGATCTCTTCCTGGCTCAGAATGTCTGCCATCGTCTCATCCTATGCTGTCTCTGACTTTGGTGATGACCCGCTTGTGCACCTGCGAGATTCTCGAGGGGGTGATATCGAGAATCTCCGAAATCTCCTTGTAGGTCAGCTCCTCGAAATAGTACATCTGGATGATCATCTGATCGCGCTCGGACATCGTTTTGAGAACATCCATGATCTTCTCGATGAGCTCCTCCTGCTCGATCGTCGAAAAGGCATCCCTCTCGTTGCTCTCGAGCTGATCGTGCAGCGGCATGACGTTGTAGATCGCCGCCACGCGCCGTGCATCCTTGATCTTCTGCTCATCCTCCTGCAGAACCTCGGCGATATAGGCGTTTTCCGGCTCGACCCCGTACTCGTCCATATACTGCGAGATGATCTCGTCGATCTGCTTGATCAGTTTGCGGTTGGCCCGGCTTACGATATCGAGCGATCGCAGATAGTCGAGCATCGAGCCGTAGACCCGGCTCTTGGCGTACCCCCAGAACGAGTCGTTCTGCTCCCTGTCGTAGCGCCTCGCCAGCTTGATCAGCTCCTCGGCACCGATACTGACCAGGTCGTCGAATTCGACCGACCGCGGCAGCCGCTCCTTGAGCCGGTAGGCCATCGCCTTGACCGCCGGCAGATATTTGACCGCCATCTCATCCTGATAGTGGCGAATGTGCGCATCGTATCCTTCAACCATCACCTCTCCCCATCTTTTTTCGCACCTTGCACCGATGTATCCTCTTTCGAGATATAGGCGTAGTTCGCATCCACCTCTTTCTCACGCAGCAGCAGCTGGTTGTAGAAATAGTCGAGCTTGCGGTCGTACTCCTCCTTCTCGAAATGGACCTTGCCAAACTCCATGAAGCGAACGAAAAGAGCGACGCTCACATGGGCCAGCAGATAGAAAAAGAGGGTCACCGTCAAAACGGTCGACAGAATTTCCAGCGGCCCTTCCGCACCGGCGAAAGCACTCAGCAACCCGATGAAAAAACCGCTGACCACCCAAAAAGCGATAAAGTTGCTTTCACGCATTCGTATCCTTCAAAACTGTCCCAGAAGTTTCTTGAAAAAGGTGCCGATACCGCCCTCTCTCCCTCGCTCAAGCATTTTGTGTTCCTTTTTGTCGGCGATCGCCATCGCGATCGCCTCGATATCTCCCGCGGGCGCGATATTGGCGAGCTCCTTGCAGACGAGAACCCGCTGCTTGACGCTTCGCGCCACGTGGGCATCGGAGCGAACGGATCCGAGCATCTTCAGCTCCAGCTTCTGCCCGATATTGCCCGAGGCGACCTTTTGGATCGTCTCGAAGATCTTCGTCCCCTCCTTGGTGTTCCGTACCTGGTTGACCACCATCGAAAGGTCGCTCTTGATCCTGCTGATCACCTTCACCATCGCGTAGGCGTCGGTGATTGCGGCCGGGTCGGGCACCGTCACGACCACCACATCGTCCGCGGCGCGCAGGAACATCTGGATCGTATCCCCGATCCCCGCACCCGTATCGATGATCAGGAAGTCGAGCCCTTCGAGCATCTGCGACTCGTCGATGAAGCGGCTGACGATCGTGGCGTCGGAGAACTTGAGAATCTCGTCACCGCTCTCTCCGGGGATCAGGTAGAGATTCTCCTCCAACGGTACGACGATATCCTCGAAACGGGCCTCCCCTTTGAGTACGTGCAGTATGTTTCTCTCCGCACGTACGTTGAACATCACATCGAGATTGGCCAGCCCGATATCGGCATCCATCAACCCCACCTTGAAGCCCCGGGAAGCGAGCACGTAGGAGATGTTGGCGCTGAGTGTGCTTTTGCCCACACCCCCTTTTCCGCTGGTGATCGCCACGACACGGGTACCCCCCTTGCCGTTGTGCTGGGCATCCATCAGCGCTTCGAGTTTGCTCGCCTGCGTACTCATCGCCGCTCCTTTCTGGCCCGGGCCTCCATCAGGCACTCGACGAGGTAGTCGCTGTCGGCGCACATCAGGTCGTCGGGAACCTCCTGACCGGTCGAAAAGTAGCTCACCGGCTTCTCCGTCTCGTAGACGAGAGAGAAGATGTTGCCGAACCCCCGTGTCTCGTCGAGCTTGGTGAAGATCAGCGTATCGATGCCCAGGAGCGAAAAGTTGCCGTAGATCGTCCGCAGATCCTCCAGTTTGGTGGGAGCTCCCATGACGAGGCTGACATCGATGCCGACGTCGGTATGGGTGGAGAGAAACTGCTGGAGCTTCTCGATCTTCTCCTTGTCGTACTGGCTGCTTCCGACCGTGTCGATCAGAATGATATCCATATGCTGCAGCGTCTGCAGTGCAGTCAGGAACTCCGGCGGATCGACCACCGCCTCGATCCCGATACGCATCATCTTCGCATACTGCATCAGCTGCTCCACCGCCCCGATCCGGTAGGTGTCGAGGGTGATGATGCCGACTTTGTACTTCTTCTCCATCATGTAGGCGTAGCGGGCCGCCAGCTTCGCCAGCGTCGTCGTCTTCCCCACTCCGGTCGGCCCCACCAGCATCAGAATCCGCTTTTGCGGGGGGACGAGCTCCCGTTCGATCCTCACCGGCACCATCTTGCGAAGCAGCGTCTTGAAGTAGCGCCGGACCGTCTGGGTGGATGAGCGCATCTGAAGCGGCATATGTTCGAGCGTCAGCCGCATGATCTCGTCCAGGTGCATCGGATCCATTCCGCTCTTCTTGGCGATGCGGTAGATCTCGGCGAACTCGGGCGGAACCATCCCGGGCCGTGCGGGTTTCTTCTCCTCCCACACCATGTTCTGGATCAGTTTCACCTTGTCGGCGAGCTTCACCAGCTCGCTCTTGATCTCCCTGAGCTCCTCCACCTCCCGCTCTTTGTGCCGACCGCCAGCTGGCTCCTCCTCCACTTCGACCTGCACCCTCGGTCGCGGAGGCGGCGCCGATACATTGGCGATCTCGGAGATCTGCCGTGCCGCCTCCGAAATATGGACGAGAACCTCTTCGGGATCCTCCGCGCTCTCTTTTCGCGAATGTCGTTTCCGTGCGGTTTTCTCCCCCGAAGCGGCACTTCCGCCCTTCTTCCCGGCCGCCGGGGGCCTGTCCTCGATCGCGACGACCACTTCATAGAGCGCGGGCTGGCTCAGACTCTTCTTGCGAATCTGCTTGGTACTGACGACGAGCGCATCCTCCCCGCACTCCCGTTGCGCCGCCTTGAGCGCCTGTGCCGGTGTGGGTGCCGTGAACGTCATCAATTTCATCCGAACTCCTCTTCTACAGGGTGCATCGCAGCCGCCCGGCGGGCGCCAACATCCACAACAGCGGGATCATGACCGAATCGCGCTCCGCGAAGTGCGGATGCGGAAGTGTGAGCCGTCGACTCTTTCGATGCAGATCGTCGAAAAATATTATATCCAAATCGAGAGTTCTGGGCGCGTTGGGAAAGCTCCTTGTCCGTCCGAACCGCTTTTCGACCCAGAGCAGATAGCGAAGCAGCCGCTCCGGTCCGAGGGCCGTCTCGACCAGGATCAGCGAATTGAGAAAGTCGGGCTGCTCCGTATATCCGAACGGAGGATTTCTCAACAGCGGTGCCGTCGAAAGAGGGCGAAGGAGCCTGGACCTTTTCAGATATCGAAGCACCCTCGCAAAGCGCTGCCGTACATCGCCGAGATTTCCTCCCACACCGATCAGGGCCCGGTGCGGCAATCCGGCGGAGGGGAAGCGCCTCGGAAAGTCACGGGTGCACAGGAGCCTCATCCCGGTGCCGCTTCCGGAGATCACAGAATTTCGGCCTTTCCGCCGGCCATGACGACCATATCTTCGATCCGTATCCCGAACTCGCCGGGAACGTAGATGCCCGGCTCGATCGTAAAGACCATTCCATCTTCGATCACCTCTTTGCTCCGGGCGGAGATGTAGGGCATCTCGTGGATGTCGAGCCCGACGCCGTGGCCGGTGGAGTGGACGAAACAAGGACCCATCCCCCCCTCCTCGATCACCTCCCGCGCCAGGCGGTCGATCTGCGCGCCGGTCATCCCCGCCCGCGCCTTTTCGATCGCCCGCTCATGGGCTCTGCGTACAAGGTCGTAGGCTTTCTGGATCTTCGCGCTGCGAAAGTGCGGCCTCTCGTCGAAACGGACACCGTCGTGAATGCAGAGCGTACGGGTACGGTCGGAGCAGTAGCGCCGATACTTGAGTCCCGCATCCACCAGCAGAAGATCGCCCTCCCGGAGCACCCGCCCGGTGGGAAGGGCGTGGGGTTTGGCGGCATTGGCGCCGATCGCGACGATCGGATCGAAACTCAGGTCGTACTCTCCAAAGAGGCTCATGGCGGCTTTGGCCTCGAAATGGAGTCGCTTCTCTGTACGATCGACCCCCGGCAGGTTCAGATACTCGGCGAAACGGTCGAACCCCTCCCGCCCGAGCTCCGCCGCCCGCTTCAAAAGGGCGATCTCCTCCGGACGCTTGACGATCCTTTTGCGGTGTGAAAGGTCGGATCTTGGCACGAAGCGCACATGGGGCAGCTTCCGGCGCAGCCCGTCGAGGGAGTGCACACTCCACTCTTTCGGATCGAAGAGAACCCGTTTCGCTCCCTCACCTCTTAGAAGCGAGCGGAGCGCCGCGAGCAGATCGGACGCTTCGACCACTTCGGCCCCTTTGACCCTCTCCTTCGCCTCCACGGTGTAGCGGCTGTCGGTCACGAACCACTTTTCGCTTCCCAGGGAGAGGAGAAACGCATTGTCGCAGCTGTACCCGCACTCGTAATAGAGGGCGTTCTCGTCGCGAAGAATCGAGTTCATCGCTACGCCTGCTGCGGCTCTCCCTGCTGCTGTTGCTGCTGCATCTGCTTCATCGCCTTGATCTCGTTGAGAATCTGCAGCATCGCCACCATCGCCAGATGGTAGCTGAAGGGGCCGAATCCGGCGATCTGCCCGGCGCATACCGGAGCGATCAGACTCTTGTGGCGGAACTCTTCACGGGCGTAGACGTTGGAGATATGGACCTCGATCGCCGGAAGCGAAACCGCCGCGATCGCGTCACGGATGGCGATGGAGGTGTGGGTGTAGGCGGCGGGGTTGATGATGATCCCGTCGGCATCCCCGAGGCACTCCTGGATCTTGTCGACCAGTTCACCCTCGAGGTTGCTCTGGAAAAACTCGATCTCGACGCCGTTTTGCTGTGCGAACCCCCGCATCTGCTCGTGGATCTGCTCGAGCTTCATCGGGCCGTAGACGTTCTGTTCGCGGACTCCCAGCATATTGAGGTTCGGTCCCTGGATTACCATGATCTTCATTCGTCTGTCCTTCGTTTGATTTTAATGATAGATTTTATCTACTTTTGCCATAATCTTCACTAAAAACGGAACGGAACCGATGAAAATCATCAGCGCCCAATGGATTTTCGACGGCGAAACGCTTCATGCCGATCGTGCCGTCGCCTTCGAGAAGAGAATCGTCGCCCTCGGCGACCCGAAAGAGCTCAAAGAGCGCTACCCCGAAGCCGAAACGATCGAACCCGAGGAGCCGACGGTCCTCCTTCCGGGGCTCATCAACACCCATCTGCACCTCGAATTCGGAGCCAACGCGACCCGCCTGCGCTACGGCGACTTCATGGAGTGGCTCCAGAGTGTCATCGCCAGCAGGGACGAGCTGGTCGAAGCGTGCAAAGCGGGATGCTACAGGCGGCAGATCCGACAGATGCTCCGGAGCGGAATCACCACTTTCGGTGCCGTCAGCAGCTACGGAAGAGAGATGACCGCCTGCAGGGCCGCACCCCAGAGGGTAGTCTTCTTCAACGAAGCGATCGGCTCCCAGCCGGCCGCCGTCGATGCACTGTACGCCGACTTCATGCAGCGAGTCGAAGAGAGCGAGAGGCTCGCTTGCGACACCTTCATTCCGGCCGTCGCCATCCACTCCCCCTACTCGGTCCACCCCGTGTTGATCAAGAAGATCCTCGGCCAGATCGGCAAAAGACCCCTCTCGGCGCACTTTATGGAGTCTCCTGCCGAAAAGATGTGGCTCGAGAGCGGCGAAGGTCCGTTTCGCCCCTTTTTCGAGAACTTTCTCCAACAGCGCTCGCCGCTCTGTTTCCCCGAAGAGTTCCTGCAGCTTCTGGAGGGTCGAAAGGCCCTCCTGACCCATGCGGTGCAGGCGGACGAGAGGCTGCTGCAGATGATCGCCGAAGCGGGCCACACCATCACCCACTGCCCCCGCTCAAACCGGCTGCTCGGATGCGGACGGTTGAAGCTGGAGCTCCTGGAGGAGAAGGGGATTTCGTGGCTTCTTGGTACCGACGGCCTCAGCTCCAACAGTTCGCTCGATCTGTGGGATGAGATGCGCGCCGCGCTCATGCTCCACTCTAAGGCCCCGCTCGAACGGCTCGCGATGGAACTTCTGCGGGCCGCCACCTCCAGAGCCGCCGATGCGCTGAACCTCCCGGCGGGACGTATACAGGCGGGATCTTTTGCCGATCTTATTCTTGTCCGGCTGCCTCAGAGTGTCGAAGACTCCGCGGCGCTTCCGCTGCAGCTGATTTTGCATACCCGCAGGGTGGAGCAACTCTATATCGAAGGAAAACCCCATGTCTGATTTTTTCAAGAAGCTCTTTTCGCCCATCACGGCGACACTCGACTTCATCCAGAACTACTTCAAGTCGCTCCTGTTTCTGCTGGTGGTTCTGCTGATTCTCGCACCCGCCGGCAGCGAGTCGGTGAAGCCGCCCAACCTGGCCAAACTCGACCTCACCGGCCCGATCGTCGACGCCGCGAAAATCGTGAAACAGATCGACGACCTGGCCGGAGAGAAGAGTATCAAAGGGGTACTCTTCGTCGTCAACTCCCCGGGGGGAGCCGTCGCCCCTTCCGTCGAGATCGCTCTTGCCATCAAACGGCTCAAAACCAGGAAACCGGTCGTCGCCTACGCCGCCGGTACGATGGCCAGCGGCAGCTACTACGCCTCGATCTGGGCCGACAGGATCGTCGCCAATCCCGCCGCGACGATCGGCTCCATCGGAGTCATCATGGAGGGGGTGAACATCAAAGGGCTCATCGACAAGATCGGTATCAAACCGCAGGTGGTCAAAGCGGGCAGGTACAAGGAGGCGGGGACCCCCTTCAGGGAGTGGACCAAAGAGGAGCGCAGGGAGATCGAAAGCCACGTCTTCGACATCTACCGTATGTTCGTGAACGATGTGGCCAAAGCGCGCAAGCTCGATCCGAACCATCCGGAGAAGTTCGCCGACGCCCAGATCTTCATCGCCGAAAAGGCGAAGAGGGTAGGACTGATCGACGAGATCGGCTCGATCAGGGATGCCGAGGAGCTGACGAAAACGATCAGCGGCGTGACGGAAGCGCGCTGGAAGGAGAAGAGCCGGTTCGAGCAGTATATCGAGAACCTCGCCGAACAGTCGGCCAGGATCTTCGCAAGCCAGCTGAAGGGGTGGATCATCAAGTAGGAGGGGGCTTTCACGACCTGCGGGATCGGCAAAAGAGCCATAAAGCGGCGAAAAGTCCCGCTTGGACAGGCTCCATCGACGGCCCGGCTGCGAAAATCGATCGCCTGCAGCCGCCTGCCTTGTGTTCGGCGCTGCGTCAGGGATTGTTCGTGGGGATGTGAGTGGCGGATCAGATGAGTGCGCGTGAGTGGATATGGGAGCGATGCCGCCTGGATCCTGCAGGCACACCGGCCCCTCAAAAGAGAGGCGGGAGCCTTCGTCTCCCGCCTCCATCCTCTCTCACGCGAAGGTGTCGGAGATCGTCAGAAGTTGCGGCCGAAATCTCCCCGGGGCTGGCGCGGCTCGCGCGGGCGCGCTTCGTTGACACGGATGCTGCGCCCCTCGACCTCTTTGCCGTTCAGCGCTTCGATCGCCTCGTTGGCCGCATTGTCGTCGGGCATTTCGACAAAGCCGAACCCTTTCGACCGGCCCGTTTCGCGGTCGCTTATGATCCGTGCGCTGCTCACTTCGCCGTACGCTTCAAAAACTTCTCTCAGTTCACCATCGCTCATTCTGTAAGACAGATTGCCAACGTAGATATTCATTCTACTTCTCCAAAAAAAAACTCTCCCCTTTCACACAAAAGTATAACTTTTTGTAAAAGGACAAAACACTATACCATAAAAACGATTACAGATCCGTTTCCAGAAACGTTCCCCGCTTTTGCTGTTTCAAAAAGGATCAGTAGAAGCGAAACGGCATGCGGTAGAGACGGTAGAGCAGCAGCAGTGTCGCGACAGGAAGCAGCACCACCTGGAAGAGAAAACCGCTCAGGTAGAGGTATCCGAGCTCCAGAAGGTGCGAAACGATGGCTTTGAGGTTTTTTTCGAGTGTTTCGTAGGCGGCCGCGTATCTTCGCTTGAAACGCTCGATTCGATCGCCAACCTCCCAGATCGACCCCGGGCCGATCGCCTCTTCCGCGGAGGCAAGATCCGTCCGCTCTCCTTGGGGGATCAACGTCTGAAGAGTCGTTTGTACCCGCTCGATTTTCGTAGAGAGCACCCCTTCGTAGAAGCGTTCGTTCAGGTAGAGAGTGGCCGGCAGCGAAAGCTGCAGGGCAAGCAGCAGGGCCGCCCCTTTCAAGAGGGCATCGCCGATCCGTCCGGCACGTTCCGCACCCGCCATCCCCACCAGGGAGAGCAGCAGGAGCAGAGCGACGGGAAGCGGCCCCACATCGCCGAGCACCTGCAGGAGCACCTCCTGCACACCGAGCGCCAGCATACTGTAGACCAGGAGGGTCGAGATCCGCTCCGTCAGATCGTCGAGCGGATCGAGGATCTCCCCGGCAGCGATCGTCACGCCGATCCCCGCGGGCTCCACGTTGATCTCGCTCTCCTTGAAGACCGATACCACCGCGTTGATACCCCGGACGGCCGCATAGGAGGCCCCCGTCTTGACGAAGATCTTCCGGAAGTAGCCGCCCTCCCCGCCCACGAACGGATCGGGCAACAAAAAGAGCAAAAGAGCCGCCGCCACGACGATCGCCGCTTTGATCGGGCCGTTTTTCGGAAAAGATTTTGGGCTCAGCATGGCAGACTCCTTTCGGAAAAAGGGAGCCGATCGGCAAATTCGGGCTATTCAACCCCCTCTTTCCCGATCGGAACGATCCGTTCGATTCTCGCATCCGCCTTCATTGTACCATCCTGAAGCGTGACACGCTCTCCTTCCCGAAGCGCCTGCAGGGAGACGACGCTCCCGTCGCGAACGAGCTGCACGTACCCGGGTCTCAGTCTGAGGCGCGGATCGAGCGCCTCCATCTGGCCGAGGAGCGATCGGAGCTGCTCCTCCCTCTTTCGGATCGCGACATTTTTGGCGCTCTCCAGCTGTGCCGGCAGGGGCTCCAGAAGGGCGGCTTTGTATCGGAGCAGTCGTACCATCCGCTCCTGCAGCTCCGTAGCGATACGAGCGACCTCCTGCTCCTGCAGAGCGATCCATCGTCCGGCCGAGAGCTGTTCGAGCCGATCGAACATATGGCGCAGAAGATCCTCCCTGGAGGCGCAGATCTGGCGAATACGCTCCCTCATCCTCTCCATCCTCTCGTCGAGAGCGTAGAGCGTCTCGACCCGGTCGGGCAGGATCTGCTCCATCGCGGCACTCGGTGTCGGGGCCCGCATATCGGCGACGTAGTCGCAGATGAGCGTATCGACTTCGTGCCCCACGGCGGAGACGACCGGTGTCCTGCACGCCGCGATCGCCCGGGCGACGATCTCTTCGTTGAACGCCCACAGATCCTCCAGGCTCCCTCCGCCCCGGCCCACGACCACCACATCGGCCCCCAGCGAATCGGCATAGGCGATATGGCGGGCGATCTCCCCGGCCGCGTCGGCTCCCTGCACCAGCGTATCGACCAGGGTGATCTTCACCAGAGGCCACCGCTTCTGCGCCACCCGGATCATATCCTGGATCGCCGCTCCGCTCCTGGAGGTGACGATGGCGATATGTCGGATCACATCCGGAATCGGACGCTTTCTCTCGGGAGCGAAGAGCCCTTCGGCGGCGAGCCTTCTCTTGAGCTGCTCGAACGCCACCGCCAGCGCACCGGCCCCGTAGGGTTCGGCACTCTGGACCATCATCTGGTAGTTGCCCCGAGGCACGTAGACCGTGATCGCCCCGCCGAGCACGACGTGCTGCCCCTCCTCGAGACGGAACTTCAGCCTGGCGGCACTGGAGCGGAACATGACGCACGAAAGGGAACTGCGCGCATCCTTGATCGTGAAGTAGAGATGTCCGCTGCTGTGGTAGGTGACCCTGGAGACCTCCCCCTCCACACGGATCTGGACGAAGGTCGACTCCAGCAGGGACTTGATCTGCTCGTTGATCTGTGAGACAGTGAGGGTCTGCATCACTTCCTGGCGATCAGCAGTGTCGAGATTCCCATCGAAAAGGATTCGGTATACTGCATCGTGAACCCGGCGCTCTCGAGCTCCTGCGTCAGCATGCCGGTCGTCAGAAACTCTTCGATCGAATCGGGCAGATAGCGGTAGGCTTCGTAGTTGCGGCTCACCAGACCCCCGAGAGCCGGCAGGATCCTGTGCATGTAGAAGTCGACGATCCTCCCCCTCACGCCGCGATCCTCCCTTTTGGTGAACTCCAGGATCACCACCATTCCGCCCGGCTTGAGGACCCGGTAGAATTCGTTGATCGCCTCCTGTCGGTCGACGACGTTCCGGATACCGTAGCTGATGGAGAGGATATCGGCAGTCTCGTCCTCAAGGGGCATCTGCTGCGCCTTGGCGACGACGAAGTCGGCGTAGTCGACCTTCTCTTTCGCCACCTTCAGCATCCCCTCGGACGGGTCGACCCCGATGAAGCGCTCGAAGGTCGCCCCCGCCGCTTCGCCCCGCTCTCTCCACCACTGCAGCATGTCGCCGGTACCGCACGCCACATCCAGAACCGTCAGATCCCTGTCGCGGTCGAGCAGCGAAAAGGTCTTGTCGCACCCCTTCCTTCGCCACGACTTGTCGATCCCCATGCTCAATACACGGTTGGTCACA
>Ga0256914_1002656_pt1 | contig 14748 bp, 7 predicted proteins | sample HulkmetaG_FD_191571 | JGI IMG/M metagenome (GOLD analysis project Ga0256914, IMG submission 191571) | Hydrothermal chimney microbial communities from Main Endeavour vent field at the Juan de Fuca Ridge, Pacific Ocean - Hulk | ecosystem: Environmental > Aquatic > Marine > Hydrothermal vents ... | reverse complement strand
TTGCGGATCTTTCCTGTCCGCTTAAGATAGGCTTTAGCGGACAGGAAAGATCCGGGGAAGATGCGGTCCCGTGAGCGCTTACAGCTAAAAGTACATTATACCAACGGATTACATACCCTGTGACCGGTTACATGATCAGTTTATATCGCCAAGCCCCTGCGCCTGTTCAATCCACTGGGTAACGGCATGGGCATCGGGCAGATAATATCCGGGGAAGAGGTGATCCTCATCGTTGATCTCCTTCATCTTCTCGGCAAGGGCGATGGCGTTCACCCGCCGCAGATCCCGTACCGATTGAATACCGGCGGCGGTCAGCAGTTCGGCGTACTGGCCACCGATTCCCTGGACCCGCATGAGGTCGGCCCGGCTTACCCAGTTGCGCACCCGGGCGCCTTCGACACCGAGTTTTTCGGATATCTCCCTGCGGCTTCCGGCATCACCGCACCGTTTGATCAATTCCATGGTGCCGCCGATTCCCATTTCCCTGAGCCGCTTGGCATATTCCGTTCCGATTCCCTCAATTTCGCCGATATCGTAGTCCTCCTGATTATCCGGGAAGCTGGCGATGAACTTCTTTACCTTGGTCTCGGAGCGCAACGCCTTCTCCTTGAAGCGTTCATGTCGCCTTTTGAGATCCTTGCGCTGCTTTTCAAGGTCGCGGATACGGGCCTGGGCGTTTTTCTCGATATCCTTGAGCTTCAGCTGCAGGCCGTCGCGTTCCAGCTGAACGGCGGTGAGGCTGTTTTTGATGGTGGTGGTCTCATTCTCCACCCTCTCGACGGCCTCGTCCCTCTCCTTTCTCAATTCAGCGCATTTCGCCTGCAGTTTTTTGATCTCCTCTTCCAGGGATTCACGCCGCTGCCGTTCACTTTTCAGGGAGCCGTCAACATCGGTAAGGCGGGCCTGGGCCTCGTCCCGCTCGCTTTCAAGGGCAGCGAACATGTTTTTCCAGTTACTCTCCTGGGTCTTTGATTTCAGCGCCAGGGCATTATGCTCGGTCTCCAGGTCATTGAGGCGTGATTTCCAGTTTTTTTCGGTCTCATCGAGCTTTTTGCGGACCTCATCCCGTTCCTTTGCCACCAGTTCCATCTTGGCCTGGAAGCTGTTTTCCTGCTCTTCCAGTTTACCGGCAAACTCCTTTTTTTGGTCCTTGAGCTCATCATACTTTGTCTTCCACCGGTTTTTCTCGCGCTTGATCAACCGGGCACAGCCGATACTCTTGAGCCACCAGCCGATAATCATGCCGAGAATGGCCGCTGCAACCAGACAGAGGGCTATCTGAGTGATTAAGTATTGCATGCTTATCTCCTCCCCACTTTAAATTCAATGCGCCGATTCTTCGCCTGTCCCTGCTCCGTGTCATTTTCCGCCACCGGGCGTGTTTCACCGTAGCCCACGGCATGCAACCTATCAGCCGGTACACCTTTTTTGACAAGATAGTCAACCACCGAAGCGGCCCGGTCGGAACTCAGCTTCATATTGGAACGATCATCACCGCGACTGTCGGTATGACCACCGACCTCAACATCGACCTCCCGGCACTCCTTGAATATCTCAGCCAATCGATCAAGGGTCCCGAAGCTCTCCGGCAGAATACGGGAACTGGCACTGTTAAAGAGAATAGTGGTCCCGGACAGTACCCGGTTAAAGCGTTGCTGACAGAGTTCAAGCAGCCTTTCTTTGTCGACGACGCCGATCTCGACGGTGGGGTCGACTCCTTCGGGCAGAGCAGCCGAGAAGGACTCCTCGAATGCCTTTTTCGCCTCTTCGCTCAACAGCGTGCCTTTCACCTCCACCTTGTCGCCCACCAGGGAGACGGCGGCCTCGTCAAAACCACCGAGATGGTCCGCAAGCAGATCCATCACTCCGCTCCAGCAGTCGGGAGCCCCTGCGGTAATTTCCAGTTGATCCCTGACGTTATCCGCTCCAAAGCGGGCCTTGAAACTGTTGAGCAGGCGGAGCTGGGCATCTTCATCGGGTACCATGCCACTGACAACGACCTGACGGTCACGGATCTCCACCCGGGTCGCGTATGGCGGTTTCTCCTCAGCCTGCGGCTCCACCACCGCCTGGGCGTCCACCTGTTGTTCCTCCTGCGGAGGTTGGGCCTGAGCCTGCGGCTCTGCTTCAGGTTCGGCAACAGGAGCGGAATCCTTGATCACCGTCTCGATCTCATAGATAACCTTGAAGTTCTCCGGCAAGGCCTCACTGATCTTTTTGCGCACCTCATCGCGGATCTCCGGCGATCTCACCCGGCCGTTGACCCGAAGCTCGGCATCCACCGTCTCAATACGCGCGGTTTCAAATTTTTCCACCTGGGTGAGAACGGCAGCCATGGCCCGCCGCCAATTTTCCGGAGTGCCCTTGGCAAATTCCAGTTCATCCCGCACCCCTTCTCCTCCGAATCTATCCCGTGCTTCACCCACAAGCCAGGCACGGGATTCCTCATCGGGGACCACGCCCGTCAACACCAGGCTCCCCTCTTCGCGGGTGATCACCGTGCGGTAGGGGCTGGCAACCGGTTCCTCCACAGGTTCCGAAATCTTCAGGCGATTGTCAACACTGTTCACCCCCCGGACGCTCGCAGCCGTGTCTTCAGCCAGTTTCCGGGTATCCACATCCGGAGCGATTCCCTCCAGCAGGACATCCCGGCCATCCACCCGCACCTTGGCGAACTGGAAGTTGCTTTCAGCAAGGGCCCCGGTGGTGCGCTTGGCAATGTCTTCCTGGATCAATGGAACCTTGTAACGGGAACAGAAAAAAATGAGGAGAGCCAACGCCATAGCTCCCAGGAGAAAAACGAGGGTCCTGCCCATACCACACCTCCCTTAAACGTGGAAAGAGATACCGGGTTGCCGCTCCAGATAAATGGACCGACTGCGGATTCACGCATGCTGCCTTGATAATCTATCTACAAGCAGCTGTTGTATTTTGCAAGATTTTTAAACAAATCAACAAGAAGCCCCGATTTTTCCATATTGCCGGAATAAAAGTCCGACAAATGAACGCTCCTGCGAACCTGGCAGACGCATGGCCGGAAACCGCTACTGTCCTACTGCAGCTCTTCCAGTACCGCGGTCAACGCCTCGATGAGCATTCCGATATCCTCCGGCTCGACGATGAGCGGCGGGATAAACCGCAACACCCGACCACCGGCGAAGTTGATGAGGACCCCGCGTTCAAAGAGCCGGTTCACGATCTCCTGACCACGTTCAATTCCGGCGGGCGTCAGCACCAGACCCTGAATCAGTCCCAGCCCCCTGGTGCCCGAGGCGATTCCGGGAAACCGCCTGGCGGTTCGTTGCAGCCCCTGGGTGAGAAGGTGCTCTTTTGCACGCACCCCGTCAAAAAAGCCGTCGGCAAGCATGGTTTTCAGTACCACCACGCCGGCGGCCGCGGCCACGGGGTTGCCGCCGAAGGTCGAGGCATGGCTGCCCACGGAAAAAGCGGCGGCGATTTTATCGCTGGTGAGCATGGCTCCGATGGGCAGGCCGTTGCCCAGCGCCTTGGCAAGGGTCATAATATCAGGGATCACCCCCAGCTGTTCATAGGCAAAGAGGGTGCCGGTACGGCCCATGCCTGTCTGCACCTCGTCAAAGATAAGCAGCAAGTCGTGCCGGTCACACAGCTCCCTGATCTTCTGAAGATAGACACGGTCAAGGGGGCGGACGCCACTTTCCCCCTGCAGGGGTTCGCAGAAAATCGCACAGGTTCTGTCGCTGATCAGTCCCTCCAGGTGCCGGAGATCCCCGAATTCGGCGTGCACGAAACCCTGGGGCAGAGGTTCGAAACCCTCATGAAATTTGGGCTGTCCGGTGGCGGCAACCGTGGCCAGGGTCCGGCCATGGAAGGAACCGGTCAGGGAGATCACCTCGTAACGATCCGGACCGGAATGGATACGGGCCAGCTTCAGGGCCGCTTCGTTGGCCTCGGCCCCGCTGTTTGCCAGAAAAACACGGTCGGCAAAGGAGTGTTGGGTGAGCAGCCGGGCCAGTTCCGTCTGCGGCTCGGTGTAGAAGAGGTTGGAGACATGCACCAGTTTTCCCGCCTGCTCGCATATCGCCCGGGTCACCTCAGGATGGCAGTGTCCCAAGGCACAGACCGCGATACCGGAGAGAAAATCGAGGTACTCCTTGCCATCCGCATCCCATAAACGGCACCCCTCGCCCCGGACCATCATTGCCGGAAACCGGCTGTATGTTTGGATAAACACCTGATCACTCCTTGCCATCAAATCCGCGCCGACACTCATTTGACAATCTCCGTACCAATTCCCTTATGGGTGAAAATTTCGAGTAAAATAGCGTGCTCCCTGCGCCCGTCGACAATATGGGCCTTTTCCACTCCCCCCCGCAGTGCCGAACGGCAGCAACCGATCTTGGGAATCATCCCTCCACGGATAACTCCGGAGTCGATGAGGCTGTCGATCTGTCCCTCCTGGATGGTGGAGATCAGCTCGCCCACCTCATTGAGCACCCCTTCGACATCGGTGAGGAGGATGAGCTTGGCAGCGCCCAGCCTGGCGGCAATTGCCCCGGCCACCAGATCGGCATTGATGTTGAAGGCCCGGCCGTCGTCTCCCACGCCCACCGGCGCGATGACCGGAATAAAATCCTTGGCGTCCAGGGTTTCGAGAATTTCAGGATTGATGCGGGTGACCTTGCCCACCCGGCCGAGATCAATGAGCTCCGGCGGTCGAGCGGCCCCGGTGGATTCCGCCTGCATGGTCATCTTGCAGGCCTGAACCAGATCGCCGTCCCGCCCGGAAAGACCTACTGCCTTTCCGCCGCAATGGTTGATGAGCCCAACGATTTCCTTGTTGACCTTGCCCACAAGCACCATTTCCACCACATCCATGGTTTCACCGTCGGTGACTCGCATCCCCTGAATATAGTTGGATTTGATCCGCATCTTCTCCAGAAAGAGATTGATCTGCGGCCCGCCGCCATGGACAATGACCGGGTTGATGCCGATATATTTCATGAGGATGACATCAAGGGCGAACTTCTTCTTGAGTTCCTCGTCCACCATGGCGTGCCCGCCATATTTGATCACCAGGGTCCGATTCTTGAACTCCCGAATATAGGGAAGCGACTCGATGAGCACCTTGGCCTTTTCCATACTCTTCTGCATACACCACCTGTTGTTGATTTGATCCGGATCTCTTCCAGCCGCCATAGCCCCACTATACGGCTAAAAGAGATCGTTTATCGGTGCCTGTGAACAATTACGGGCATATTACCGTGCCCCCTTTCGGGTGTAAACCCGTTCTTTTCCCCATAATCGGACGGCCAGGCCGGAGTGTCGCCTCACCCGCCGCCCTATGGCCGTCTCCATCAGCTGTCGCGGTGCCCATATTTCCAGTGCCTTTCTGGCACGGGTGATACCGGTGTAAATCAGTTCCGCGGAGAGAATTTCACTGTCGGCCAGAGGAAGGACCAGGATCACCCTTTCAAATTCCGATCCCTGGGACTTGTGTACCGTGACCGCGTAGGCGGTTTCATGCTCCGGTAAGCGCGTCGGCGCAATGGAACGCAGGCCGCCGGAGGGCTCCGGAAACCAGGCCCGCGGCCGGCCCTGTTCATCGGGCCAGACAATGCCGATATCACCGTTGAACAGACCCAGGCCATGATGGTTCGCGGTGATGAGCAGCGGCCGGCCCCGATACCAGCGATGTGCATCCCGGATCAGACCGCGCCGCCGCAGGGCCGCTTCCACCATGCCGTTCATGCCAGCCACGCCGTAAGGTCCCTCCCGCAGGGCGCAGAGCACCCGTTGCCTTTCCAGAATGGCGAGGGCGTCATGGGGTCCGGCGGCATCCAGGGAAGCGGCGAAACCGGGGGCTACCCTCGCTTCCACCAAGGCTGCCAGTTCGGAGTCTCGGGGCGAGAAAAAATCCAGATCATCATAACCGCCTTGCATCACCCGTTGCAGGGCGGCCCGATTTCCGCTGTTGACGGCTGCGGCCAGACGACCGATGCCGCTCTTCTTATGGAAACGGTAGCTCTTCTCAAGCAGAAGAAGCGAATCGTTGAAACCGGCAGCCTCTTCAATGTTCAACGCATTTCCCGTCAGCGCTTCCAGGCGGGCTGCCGGGGCTTGGGACCAGCCGTTGCCGGCACCGGAACAGAGATCGGCAAAGAGGCTCCCGGCCTCCACCGAGGCCAGCTGGTCGCGGTCTCCCAGCAGTATGAGACGGCACCGGGGCGGCAAGGCGGAGAGCAGGCGGGCCATGAGGGGAATATCGATCATCGAGGCCTCATCCACCACCAGCAGGTCCAGGGGCAGGGGGTTGTCGCTGTTACGGCGAAAACGCCCGCCGGGCCGAACTCCCAGCAGCCGGTGCAGGGTCGAGGCATGCCCGGGAATGGTCGCCGTCGATTCCCATCCACCGGGCAACCGCTCCCCGGCGGCGCGGATGGATTGGGAGAGTCGGGCCGCCGCCTTGCCGGTGGGGGCGGCCATGGCGATACGCAGGGGTGGATCCGCCAATGTCGTGAGAATGGCGAGAATACGGGCAACAGTATAGGTTTTGCCGGTTCCCGGTCCGCCGGAGATAATGAGGAGCTGTTTGCAGAGGGCGGCGGCAGCCGCTGTTTTCTGCTGATTTCCGTGATCACTGCCGGGGAAGATCATCTCCAGCAGCTTTGCGGCCCGTTCCGTCTCAACGGGCAACAAAGGGGCAGAGCGGCGCAGGAGGTCATCGGCAATGATCTTTTCATAGCTGAAAAAGCGGTGCAGGTAGAGCCGGTTGTCTTCATCGAGGATCAGCGGCTGCCGCCGGCCCGGGGTTCCGACAACGCCGGAAGACAGCAGCTGCCGCCGCAGGGACGACGCATCCGGTAACCGCAGCGCCTCGTCTTCGGATGCCGGAAAGACCTCCTTACCGGTCACCTCCTCCAGGGGAAGACAGATATGGCCGCCTCCCGCGGCCCGGCTGACTAAAGCGGCGACAACCGGTAAAAAAGGCGACATGGTGCCGGCCAGTCTGTCGAGAAAGAGGGCGAAACGGTAATCGATCTCACGGATCATCCCCGCTGCCGCCGCTCTTTCCAGGTGGTTCCGCACCTCCATCTTCACTCTCCTTTTTCAGGCAACCGTTGCCGGCCACCTCCCCACAGCTGATCCAGCCGCCGGATCAACTCCTTCTCCGGCCTGGAAAAAAAGATACCGGTTCGCTGCCGGGGATGCATGCCCCGCAGAAACAGATAGTACGCCCCGCCGAAATGTCTCTCGTAGTCATAGTCCGGCAGCCGCAGCCGCAAATGACGGTGCAGGGCCACGGTATAGATGAGGTACTGGAGATCGTAACGATGTTCTCTCACGGCCCGGGCCAAGGCCTCCCTTTCGTAGTCGGCGTAGTCATGGCCCAGATGATTTGACTTGTAATCGGCCAGCCAGTAGCGCCCCCGGTAAAAAAAGACCAGATCGATAAACCCCTTCATCAATCCCTGCAACCATCCGTCTTCCCCCTCATCCACCCGGGAAAAACCATGATCCGACAGCAGCCTGTTGAGCCCGGCAATAGGAGCGGGGGCCAGGGTAAAGTAGAACCCCATCTCCGTAACGCGCTCCTCCGGTTTGAGATCACGGAGTCGCGGCCCGGAAACGGTCAGCGGCGTCCCCAGGATGGTGGGCAGCCAGGCGCAGACCGGATCCAGCCAATTTGCGGCAATACCGGCCCTGTCCAGGTGCATTCGCACCAGATTCCGTACCTCCTCCTCTTTGCCCGTGGTCGAAAAGTCGACCTCCTCGAGAAGGGCGTGCAGGAAGCTACCGGCCCGGCTGCCCCGGGGAAAGGAGAAGGCATCCCTCTCCGCTGATGCCGCTGATTCCCGGGACGCCGCCCGGGGTATATGCTCAGCCTGCAACCGCCGGCCGGCCAGCTGCGAGTAACTGCTGATGCGCCAGCGGGTCTCGATCCCGGCGCCGGGCTGCCGGGCATACAGGGATTTCTCCTGCGACGGCTGGAGAGGATCGAGGCGCTCATCCGTTTCATCATGTCGCTGCCGGGGCAGGAACTCCACCAGAAGCCCATGGCTGTTAAGCCGGTCGATATCCTTCCTGATCCCCTCCTCGTCCAGCTCCGCCAGTCGGGATATCCGTTCTTTCCCGGCCGGGTGGAGCAGGTAGGCGAGGGCTGAGTTCTCGGCCTTGGAGATGGGGCCCCAGCAGAAATAACAGCGGTATCTGGCGCGGGTTACCGCCACATAGAAGAGCCGCAGATCCTCGGCCAGCCGTTCCAGCTCGGCCCGCCTGTAATGGGAAGCCGGCGGGCTGTGGATATCCATGTTGAGCATCAGTTCCAGGCTGTGGGGATCGTGGAACGGGAAGGGGCGATCGGCCGCCACCTTTCGGCAGTCCCAGATAAACGGCAAAAAGACAATCTCGTACTCAAGCCCTTTGGACCTGTGGATGGTGACGATGCGCACCAGGTTTTCATCGCTTTCAAGCCGAAGCTGTTCCCCCTCCATGGCCTCGCCCGGGTCGCCGGACAGGAGGCGCAACCGATTGAGCAGTCCCTCCATGCCGTCGCAATGGCGGGACTGTTCCTGCAGCAGTTCCGCCAGGTGCAGCATGTTGGTGAGCCGCCGCTCCCCGTCGACGGCCGCCGACAGACGATGCACCGTCCGGCGTTTGGCCAGTAACCGCTGCAGCATCACAGCCACGCCGAAACTGCGCCAGGTAAGATGATACTCCTGAAACTCTGAGAGAATTTCCTCCCACTGCGACTCATCGACAGTGAGCTCGTGGAGCATGGACGCATCAAAACCGAAAAAATCGGTGGTCAGGGCGCTGCGTATTCCCCCCTCGTCGGCGGGATTGAGAACAGCCGACAGAAGCCTCTCCATCTGGCGGCACTCACGGCCGGCAAAGACCGAATCGCGGCTGTAATAGACGCAGGTGACGCCAAGGTTCGCCAGGGCGCGCTGCATGCGGTCGGCCTCGCGACGGCTGCGCACCAGTATTGTGAGATCGCCGGCGGCAAGCGGCCGCTCGCCGATGCGGGCCCGCCCTTCCCTGCCGCGACGCAGGAGCCGGACGATTTCCCCGGCGCACAGCCCGGCGGCTTCCTCTCCGGCCCGGTCCTTGGAGATACGCTTACCCTTGCCGATCTCACCGGGCAAAAGCCAGACAGCCAGGGGCAATACCCCATGACCGTCGATCAGAAACGGAGTTTCATCGGCCCTGGAAGCGGATTTGAGGGGTTCATGGCGAATATCGTCACTGAAGACAAAGGAGTCGCGGCGGGAAAAGAGGGCGTTGACGGCATCCACCATCCTCCGGCTGGACCGGTAATTGGTGTCCAGGGTATAGCGTTGCGGGGTTTCCCGCCGGGCCCGGATATAGGTGAAGATATCGGCACCGCGGAAACTGTAGATCGCCTGCTTGGCATCACCGATCATCAGCAATGCCGAATCCTCCCCCCCGTAGATGAGATCGAAAATCGCATACTGCCGGGGATCGGTATCCTGAAACTCATCCACCAGCGCCACAGGGAAACGGCGGCGGATTGCGGCTGCCAGGGCTGCTCCTCCCGCCGCCCGCAGGGCATCCTCCAGTCCGCTGAGAAGATCGTCGAAACAGAGGACCCCCAATCGATTTTTCCGCCGGAAAAGTTCCCGCAGCAAAAATTGACGGGCCTGCTGCAGAAACCATATGCGGCGCAGGGAGAGAAAACGGTGCAGAGTGGAATAGAACTGTTCGAAGCAGTGGAAAAAGGGATGATCCACCGAACATTTTTTCTTTAGGCGGGATTGCATGACTGCAGCGGAAAAGAGCTCGATTTCCGCCGCCGGCAACCAGGGAAAGGTTGCGGCCGCGGTCAGTTGCTCCATGGCTTCCAGTGCCAGGTCCACACGTTCCTCGCTGTAGCCGTTTTTTTTATTCCGGCTCAGACAGGAATCATGCCGCAAGAGAGCCGTCACGTCATCACCGTGAACTCTCCACTGCCGGCACACCTCCTGGAAAAAATTTTCCGCCGTCTCGGCCAGTTCCCGGATTTCTGCTTCCTCCACCCGGGGAATGCAGCGGATATCGGGCTGCGAGAGCGGGCCGCGCAAATCTTCGGCCAACCCCTGCGGATCCGACCACTGGGATATGGCCCAGTCCGCCTCCCGGCGACCGGCCCCATACAAGCTCCGCCGCCAGAAATCCTCGATGATTTCCCGCCGCAGAGGGGTTTCGTTTTCAAGAAATTCCCGCTCAAAGGGCCCGCCGGTTTCAAAGGCGTTGTCCTGGAGCATGCGCCTGCAGAAACCGTGGATTGTAAAGATGGCCGCCTCATCCATCCGCGCCAGGGCATCGACCAGAATCGCCTCCCCCTCCTTGTGATCCGTCACGCGGCCAAGCAGGCCGGCAAGCAGAGGATCATCTTCGGACGGCCGCCCTTCGGAAAGCAGGTTCAGCGCCTGCCGCAGCCGGGAACGGATCCTGCCGCGCAGTTCTTCGGTGGCGCTGTTGGTGAAGGTAACCACCAGGATCTCCGGCACCTCCAGGCCGTGCTCCAGCAGGAGCCGCAGGTAGAGCAGGGCAATGGTAAAGGTCTTGCCGGTACCGGCTCCGGCTTCGATGAGCCGACGGCCTTGCAGGGGCAGAGAAAGAGGATCCAGGGGCTGCATGGTTACGCCTCCAGGTGATCAAGCAGCGGCCCGCAGATCTCCTCCGCCAGCTCCCGGAAGCTGTCGTCAAGGGGATCACATCCGGCCAGCACAAGTTCATACTCCTCAGCTTCCCCCTCGCCGCGCATCCTGTATTTGCCCAGCCAGCTTTTACGGGCCGCAGTGTTTCGCCTGGACGGCCTGGCCGTCACCCATTCCATACTGGTGCGGGGATAGAAGTGGAGCGGCTGCCGCAACCCCAGGAACCGGAGTTCCAGCAACCGGTTCAGATATTGCCCTGCCGCCGCAACCGGTCCAAAACGCAGCAGCCTGTCACTGCCCACATGGACGGAACAACACTCCACCCCCGGTGGCGCGGCAAGGGCAAGAACCAGGTGGTGAATCCAGAGGGAGAGAAAATCAACGGTCTTGACCTTTGCAAAGCGATAGGTGACCCGGCCGGACTCAAACAGGTTGTCGAGGCTGCCGACGATATCGCAGCACTCCAGCCGCAGACGACAGGGAAATGGATCGCGCGGTGGGCCGAGCAGCGGTTTCACCCGGGCGGCAAGCCTGTTCGCTGCCGCGGCCAGTTCATCGAAAGTCGCATCGCCCAGTTCCCGATGGGGCAGGTCCCCCCGCGCCCGCAGCAGGCGCAACATATCCCCTTTCCCGCCATCCAGGGCGGCCTGCACAAGTTCATTGCCCAGCCGATACCGGCTTAAGGGGTCCAGGGCAAAGGGTTCGCTGTCCGGCGGCAGCTCCTCTCCCTTGCGCAGATACACCCCCAGCCGCCGCTGCAGAAAAAACCGGACCGGATGTTTCCAGAAATCCACCAGATCAGCCGGCTCCACCTCCGTCACCGGCTCAGGGGCGGGCAGCGGCTGGGGCAGGAAGGGTTGCCGCCTGCTCTCCTTTTCCCTTTTCGGCAGCCAGTGGACCGCATAACTCCGGTAGCCGCCCGTGCCGTCAAAACAGCGCGGAGAAAAGGGCTGGAGCGGATAGTGGCTGGTGATCGCGGCGGAAGCGCTCTTTTCCCCGGCATCAAAGGCGGTATCCAGGTAATCGCACAATTCTCCCACCACCCCGGATGGCTGCCGCCTGCTGTTGTCGCGGATATCTCTTCCCACCCAGGAGATGGAAAAAACATCGCGGGCCGAAAGCAGGGCTTCGAGGAAGAGGTAGCGGTCGTCATCGCGCCGTCGCCGGTCACCGCGTCGTGGATGGCGGTTGATAAGATCAAACGAGGCTGCCGGGGACACCCTGGGATAATCGGTGTCGTTCATGCCCAGGAGCCAGATCACCCGAAAGGGAATCGCCCGCATGGGAACCATGTTGCAGAAGGTGACGCCGCCACCGAGAAAGGCCTGCCCCGAGCCCTGACGCCGAAGGGCGCCCCGCAAATGTTCAAGGATCACCACCGTGGTTATCTCTTCCCCAGGGGCCGTCTTGCTCACATATTCACCAAACTCGACGATCAGGCTGCGCAGCAGGGCAAGAGATTCATCGTCCTCGCCGCCCGGTTCGGCCTGAAAAAAATCATCGAGCATGTCCAGGAGAAGACGGCTCCACCGCTCCGCCGGATGAGCCTGTCGCAGCAGGCGACGACAGCGGCGCAACCGATCGATGAAACCGGCCAGGCTGCCAAGCCATTCCGCCTCTTGTCCGTTGATGTATGGAAAGGGAGCGATATCCCGGTAGAGCTCCTCCGAGTCCAGACAGTAGCCGAGCAGCATGCGCTCAAGTCCGAACTCCCAGCTGTGCCGCCCCGAATCCCGGCCGCAGAGTTGCCGCCGCTGTTCCCGGTCCAGGCCCCAGCGGATGTTATTGGCGTGGATCCAGCTCCTCACCCGGCTCAACCCCTCCCCGTCCAGGCCGCAGCGACGATGGATCGCCGGCACTTCCAGCAGGGCGAGGACGGCGGAGAGCTCATGGCGGCTGTCGGCCGCCTCCAGCAGGGCCAGAAAGGCGGCGATCAGCTGCTGTTCATTGCCGGGGGAGCGGTCCGCCAGGGACCAGGGTATAAAGGTATCTCCCCGGGCAGCTGAGAAAACACCGGTAACAGCCTCGGTATACTCCTCGATATCCGGGGCCATGACGATGATGTCCCGGGGGGTGAGTCCGGGCAGGTCGGCCAGCAGATCCAGCAACCGGTCATGGAGCACCTGCACCTCGCGAAGACGACTGTGGCAGACGTGCAACCGGATGGAACGGTCACCATCATCAAGGACGAGGCGTGGGTGGTCCGGCTCCGGTCGGCGGATAAGCTCCAGGATATCCGCCTGTACCGTAGCCAGGAGCGAGTGGCGTGACGGCGGCCGGAAAATTGCCTCCTCAACCAGTTCCAGTTCCGTGAGTGCCTCGAAAAATTCGCGCCCCTGTACCCCCAGGGAGGCAAGCAGCGGATTACCGCCGAAATAGTAGTGGCTCATATCTTGCCGGCCCGTCTGGCGCCAGCGGGCCCGCATCGCGGCCCGGGCGCGATCGCCCAGCAGATCCCCCCAGTATTCCCGGCAGGGATTGAAAAAAAAGAGATGGATATCGAGATGGGGGGCCATGACCTGCAGCACCTGCAGGTAGACAGGTGCCAGAATGCCGAGGCCGAAGAGAAAGACCCGGGGCGGCAGGTCGCCGTGGCTGAGCCCTTCCCTGTCGCGCAGCCGGAAAAATTCCCTGAACCGCCGTCCGCGGTGATATTCGCCCCGGGCGGTGAGCAGACGCCAGAGTTGGGCCTGCCATCCCCTGTCCCGACCATCCTCCCACTGGGCCAGCATCTCCGGGCGATAGACCAGGTACTGATCAAAGAGGTCGCTGATTCTGGCGGCCAACTGATAACGCCTGCGGCCGTCGATGTCATGGGTAAGATATTGACGCGGTTCTCCGAAGCCGGGCTCATCGATGATTTCAGGCAGCAGGAAAAAAATTCTCCAGAGCAGAAGATCCCGGTTCATTTCCGCGTCGGGGGGTAAATCCGGCAGCCGGGCCGCGAAAATACGGTGGATAAACCTGGCCGGCAGCGGAAACTCGAAGTTGGCTCCAATACCGGTGCGCAGGGCAATCTGCTGCATCACCCAACGGGCCATGCCCGGATTCTGCACCACCACGGTCTCCGGCTGCAACGGATCAGCGGGGGGATCGAGGCTCAGCTCAACAAGGCGATCAAGCAAATCTTCGAGCCGATTGCCGTGGTAAAGAAAAAACATTTACATTTCAAGATGATTGAAGATACAGCGGATGTTCCGTAACGACCCACGGGCCGGCGGCCGACTTTGTAAACATCCTGAATCAGTGAGCGTTGGTGCGCGCCGGATAGGACGAGCCGCAAGAGAGGCGGTTTTTTCCCTCCGTGGCCCTTGAGTATAGCAGCAGAGAGGAAAAAAGACACAAAAACCCTCCCGCTCTCCGGTGGCCGGCGATAAAAATCCGTTCACGATTTGTGCGGCTTTGCCGATACAAAAGAAAATCCCCAAGGAAGGAGAACAAGGCAAACGGCATGAGAAAAAATCGTGATTCAAAATACATGGCATATGCGGCCACAGCGGCCGGAACAAAAAGGACGGAGGACCTGGAGCTGCGGCAGGCAAGGGAAGTGGCTGCCTCGCTGGGAGGGGCGGTAAAGAACTACGCCCTCTATCCCAAGGATCATTCCTTTGCCCGCAAATACCTCAGCACTATTTACCGGCAACTCTCCTCGTTTCTGGAAAAATATGACAGCCTGCGCCTGGATATCAGAAAGGGATGCCTGCTCTACGGCGAGGAAACCGTCTATCAGGGCGATGTGGGCGACAACGGCTTTGCCTCCCTTTTTTCCCGAGACGGCGTTCAGTGGCTGGAGTTCACCCGGGGAATCGATCGCGCCGAACTGGAGAATTTCCTCGATATCATCCATACCTACCGTCTCGTGGACGAGGAAAGCGAAGGTGATATCATCACTGCTCTCTGGGAGGGGGAGTATCCCCATATCCAGTATAAAACCGTTGATATTCCCTCCTCCGGCATGCAGACGTTTTCGCTGAGCGATCTCCGCATCGCCGCCGGCCAGGATATCCTGCCGGTAACCCGTGGACCGGCGGACGACGGCGAAGAGACCGGCGGCGGGACGGAGGAAGATGGTGAAACAGGGCCGATGAAAGAGAACAGCGGCGAC
>Ga0256914_1002655_pt1 | contig 14752 bp, 15 predicted proteins | sample HulkmetaG_FD_191571 | JGI IMG/M metagenome (GOLD analysis project Ga0256914, IMG submission 191571) | Hydrothermal chimney microbial communities from Main Endeavour vent field at the Juan de Fuca Ridge, Pacific Ocean - Hulk | ecosystem: Environmental > Aquatic > Marine > Hydrothermal vents ... | reverse complement strand
TAAAATATTTAAAACCTCTTTGACTGTATAAACCTGAAATTTATCAATTTTTAAAACTAAATCAATTATATTTCCTCCCTCTCCCAAACCGTGGTCATACCAAAGATTTTTATTTCTATTGACTTTGAAAGAGGCTGTTTTTTCGTCTCTAATAGGGCTTATATACCAAAAATCATCTCTCTGCTGTTTTGTATATTTAAAGCCATTTGATTCTAAAAAATTAACGATATCAATTTGTTTTGCTTCTTTTGAATTCATGGTTTTCTCTTTTTATTAAAGTATATGTTTCACTTTTTATTCTATATCTTAATTATCTAGATCAATTTTAAAAAATTATTTGCATAAAAATAAAAATCCTTTACAATCTTTTTATTACATTGTAATTACAAATATTATGACAACTTACCAAATAAGAGTAGATGAGGATATAAAAACTAAATTTTTAAAAGCTTCAAAACAAAAATGATTAGATTGAAGTATGCTTATTAGATATTTTATGCAAAGCTTTATTAGAAAACCTGAAATTGTTAATTTTAATATTGATGATGATTTTTTAAATTGAATTATGGATAATAAAATAATCGTTTCAAAACTCAATAAAATATCTAATAAACTTGATGAAATATGATTTTAATAACGGATACTTTTCAAAAAATACTTGATAAAATTAAGTCTGTAAATATTACTAATATCAAACTAGAAATATCTAAACATAAATCTTGATTAGATAATTTTAAACAGTTATGATTTTTGAAAAATAGAAAAGTTTTAAAATGATACTTACTTCAAAAAAAAGTTAGATTTTTGGTTTTATTTCAAGAAAAAAATTGAAAATATCTACCTTGCTATATTGTAAAAAAAGAGACTAAATTTTGAAAAAATATAACTAAAGACTCTCTTGTATTATTAGAAAAAAAACTAGATAATATGTTTGACGATTTAGAAAATGATAATTATAAAATAATTGAAATTGATAAATAATTATTTTTATTAAAGTATATGTTTTTGATATGCTTTGCATATGTAAAAGATATATTTTACATATCAAAAACATATCTTTCTATATTTCACTTTTTATTCTATATCTTAATTGTTTAAGGGCAATTTTTTACTATTTTTTTGCTTTAATTTTATTATTTGATATAATTACTTTGTATGGAATTATATTATATTTTAAGAGGTTATTATGACAATAGATTTAGGAACACTTCAAATTCATAATCAAAAACTAGAAACGATAATCAAAACTAGAAATATAGAAGAAATAAAAGTTTTGATAGTAAAATTTTTAGAAAATGAATTGGTGTTAAAAAATGAGCCTAACATAAAAATAAAAAAAGGTAAATGGGCAAAAGTTGCTAACGAAATAAAAGGAACAATGAGCGAATCAACATCTAAATACTTACAAGAATGTAGTAAAGAGATTCGTTCAGGATTTGAATTAAGAAATTTACCTGCTAGCTAATAATTATGACAAAATATTTACTAGATACTAACATTACATCTACAATTGGAAAAGATAGTCATGATGGTTATAGACTACTTGGAAAATTAAGTAATTTAGATGATAACGACGATGTTAGTGTATCAATCATAACACTTTATGAATCTCACTACGGTTTAAAAAATAGTAGTGATGAGAAACAAAAATTAGAAATTTCAGAAAATATAAAATTTTTACAAAAAAATTTTAATGTTATTCCACTTGATTTAAAAGAGATGGAAATTTTTGCAAATTTAAAAGTAGCCTATAAAAATTTAACAGGTATCACAAAAAAAGATGCAAAGAAAAATGATTTAGATTTATTAATTGCTTCAACATCTATCGCAAAAAATGCCATACTAGTAAGTAATGACAAAATTTTTCAAACTCTCGCAAAAATTGATAATCGTTTGAAAATTGAAAACTGGTTAGACTTTTAACCTTTTTTTTATTCATAATTTTTCACTTTTAGAAAGATATGTTTTTGATATGCTTTGCATATGTAAAAGATATGTTTTACATATCAAAAACATATCTTTCTATATTTCAAAATCTTTCTCATGTAAGCTCCTATCTCTCCTAATTTCCCTAAATCTTTTTTGCTCTTTTAAACTCATTTTCAAAACTCTTTTTACTTGGTGAGCTGTATTCTTTATTCTGAAATTTTCTAATTTTAGATTATAGTTTTTTTCCAAAATCAAAGTTTTAAAACTATATTTTTTTCATGTAGATATTTTTTTAATTCACAAACTAGAACCCAATTTATAAAGTTCAAAATCACAACTTTTAAGCAAATTTTCAAACTCTTTTTTGCTCTTTGATTTTCTCAAAAAAATCTGAACCATATTTTTAATTTCACTTTTTCTAAAAAATAATCATCTTGAAAAATCTAAATCTTTATCTTTTGAAAAATCACCCTTGGTGATTCTTCCTCTCACCAGCGATTTAATTCTAACTTCATCTTTTTTACTCATATTCACAATTTTATCAACCTCTTTATTTACTGATTTTTCTCTAAAATTAGATCTCTCTTTAATTTTTTCAAAATATGCCATTTTGTCTAAATACTCTTCATTAATCCCCAAAGTTTTTAATCTATATCTTTTTTGATTTGATATTTTTTCTAAACCGATATTTTGACCTCTAACATAAACTTTAAAATCAATTTTTTCAAGAGAGTTATTAAATTCATTTAAATCTTGAGATCTCTCAATAATATTTTTTACAATATCTATAATCTCTTTTTTCTTACTAGTTCCACCTCGTTTAATAACCTCAAATTCTTTTTGTGAAATTGTCTTTGTTTCTGTTTTATTTTGAGTATAAATTTTTTGTGAATCTAACTTAGGATACTTTTCAATTTTATACTCCTCAATCTCTTTTTGAATATCACTAAAATTCTTTTTAGTGAGTCTAAATCTTTTATCCGAATATAGTTCATTAGCACTAATAAGTAAATGAATATGCAAGTTATCAGTATCATGATGAATTACACCATAACTTAATAAATCACTAGCCCTTTTTTCTAAATATTTTTCTGATAAATCAAGTAAAATTTTTTCTTGTTTTTTCTCCGATATATTTGAACTTTTTGGAATTGTGATTATTTCATGATACAGATAATTTCCATTTTTTCTTTTTGGCAAAAATTTGGCATTTTCTTCAAAAATTTTTACTATCTTTTCAATATCATCACTAAGTAAATTTCTCATTATGGTTCGAGGTTTTTTATCTCCTTCTTTGTGCATATACTCAATCAAACTTTTAAAACTGGTCTCTTTTCTTGCCATTGATTTAATTATCATGATTTAGCCTTTATGTGTAAATTTAATTACCTCTTTTTCTAGCTCCTCCAAATTTTTGAAAACTTTCTTTTTATTCAAAACAGTATAGAAAATATTAGAGTGTTTAGCCATTTGATTGATGTTGTTCCCTATTCCTCTAACTACCTGTACAAACTCTTTCAAACTCTCTTTATCCTCAAGAGAGATATTTTTTTTATTCTCTACAGAATTCAAAAAATTATGCTTCAAAAAAGTAGTAGGTTTCACTCCAATTTTTTTTGATTCTTTTTCTAGTAATTGATATTCTGAATTAGTAAGAGTGATAGAAACTCGTTTAGTTTTTTCTTGATACTCTTTTATATATTTTTTTCTTTTTTCATCCATGAAAAAACCTTTAAAAATAATATTTTTTTTCTAAAAAAACAATAAAAATAAAAGGGGTTTTAGGGGCATCCCCTAACAAGTTCTGCAATATCCAGCGACCACAGTCGTAACGATATTGCAAACTTGCAATGACTTTTATCAAGGTAATTTTAACTAAAAAAGATTAACTATAAAAAAAATTTTGTCAAGAAAATATTCTTGCTAGTGAAAAGAAAAATAAGGGTTAATTTTTAAAGTAGTTTTTTATTAATTTTAATCACTCTAAATCAATTGTTTTAAGTGTGTATAAATTAATATTTTAGTGCTTTTATCGTTTCTCCATTTTTTAAATAATAGTCATCAACTTTTTTAACAATTTCTATATTTTTTGATTTTGCGAATTGTATAAAATTATTATCTTGTGGTTCTAATATTTTTTCAGCTAATAGAACTCTAAACATTCCTAAAATATGAGTTTGTTTATTTAATGCTTTCCGAAATAAATCATTATTTTCTAATTCTTCTTTGTTTAAAAAAGTTTTTAAAACAAATGAGTATTTTTCTTTAAATTCTGGAAAAAATTCACTTATTGTTTCTCTGTTTTCCTCTATATATTTATTAATTTTTTGCTGTTTATTTTGATCAAATTCATCTTTTAGTTTTTTTATTTGAAGTTGTTCTTTTTCTCTGATTTTTTCAAATTCTTGTTGTTTTTTTATTAACTCTTCTTGTTGTTTTTTTTTGTACTCTCCAGAGTTTAAAACTGTTGATTCGTGAGCATAATTATTTTTTAATGCACTTCTTAAATATTGGATTGTTGATGTTTTAATATTGCCATTTTCTAAAGCTTTAAGAGTATATTTTAGATTATTTAAAAGGATTCTTTCAGAATAATTTTCTAAAGCATCATTTTGAAATTTTTTGTCAATTTGTAGTTTTTCAAAGAGGTTTTGAATTTCATCACTTGAAATATTTTGAGTTTTGTTATCTGCTTTTGCTTCAATTAGTACTTGAGTTTTGTGGTTATCATAAATAAAGAATTCAATATCAGTTATTTTTCTACCTGTTTTATTTTGCTTAAATTCAAATTTAATATCTGTTTTGGCTTTTAGTTCTTTTTGAGCTACTAGAAGAACTCTATTTTTAAAATGACCATATAATTTATATTTATGTTCTTCAATTTTTAATTGATACCTAAGTTCTGTAATACTAATTTTTTTATATCCTTTATATTTGAACTGTTTTAATAATTCATAAATTCTAATTGAAAAACTACTTTTTAACCGTGCAATATTTTCAAAATCATATTCTGTAAAACTACCACTTAATTTAACTATATACGGTTTAAATTTTTCACTTATTTCAAAATGAATAATTCCTTGATCTGTAGAATTTATTTCTATAAAAACAGCCTTGAGATTAAAGTTTTTGGCACCATCTCCAAACTCTACCACCATCATATTTTTAGCTACTTTTTTAATATAACTATAATTCTCCAAAGACCCTTTAAAATCCTCTAATAAATCTTTAATATTAAAACTAAAAATATTTTGTTTTGGATCTTCTCTCACAATAGTAATTATTTTTGCAAAAATTTTTAACTCTAAAGAACTTTTATATATGGGTACACTATTTAATTCATTTGATTTAACAACTTTACTACTCATATTTTTTACCTTTTGAAATAAAATAATAACACAAAGTATATTAATTAAATATCACTTGTCAAATTTAAAAGTGATATTTAATATGACTTAAACATTAAAAAAGTGATAGTTAGATATATACACCTCATAAAATAGAGCTTTATTTATTTTTATCACTCTATCTTCTTAAAAGTGATAGCTAACATTAAAAAAGTGATAGTTAACATTAAAAAAGTGATAGCTAACATTAAAAAAGTGATAGTTAACATTAAAAAAGTGATAGTTAAGTCAAAAAAAGCCCTTATTCTAGGGATTTAAAGCACCCTCTAAACATATAAAACAGTTAAACAATAAAACAACAACAGAGAGTTGTGTTTTTTTATTTTTAAAATTTTAAAGGAAAAAATTAATTTTTAAATAATTGAACATTAAAAAAGTCATAGTTCATATTTTGATAACAAAAAATCATATTTTTAAAGGAATACTCAAAATATGATTTAAATATCTAATCATTAGTTTTATTTTGTTAATTTTTTTGTATTTTAAACTATCTAATAGGCTCATAAATCAATTTTAAATACTTTTAGGTAGTTTTTATTAAGAAAGAATATAAGAGCTCTTAAAAGCGATTTAAATGAGTTTTTATAAAAAATTAAAATATATTTTCTTTAGCTAATAAGCTTTTAATTAATCCTGCTACTGATAATCCACTTTTTTCAGCATATAATTCTATTTTTTCTTTTTGTGTTTTAGTTACATTTATCATTATTTTTTTATCTGCTTTTTCTCCTGTTTTTTTAGGTCTTCCTAAATTTTTACTTGTTTTTGTAGTTGTCTTTTTTTGTTCCTGCATACTTGCTTGTTGTTGAACTTCTTTAGCTGTTTCATATTTGATTTTTGCCATAATTTTAACCTTTTTTAAAATAATATTATATGTTTTATTTGGTATATTTTATATGTTTTATATATACTTCTAAAGTATATATAAAATACTTAATAACTGTTTTATAAGTATATATAAATATATTTATATATACTAAATATACTATTTATTAGTATATATAAAGTAGACTATAAATCTAATTCTTTTATGAATTCTTTAAATTCAATATTTGCTTTTGCACTTGCTTCTATTTCTGTAATTCCTAGCCCATCAGATACACAATTTGCTATATCTACTCTTTGTCTTAAAACACTTTTCATTAAATTAAAGTGTTTAGAATTACTTATAAAATCTCTCAAGTCTGTAAAATCTTTAGTGTTGGGATTTATATTATTTAAAATAATATTTGTTTTAATTAGTTCACCGTGAGTTTTTCCAATTTCATCAAGAATTTTTTCATAAGTTTGGAGTCCTAAAATTTCTATAAATTTTGAGGATACAGGAGTAATAATTTTATCAGCTCCTAAAATTGCCAAACGATTCATAGAACTATCAAAACCACCACTATCAATAATTATTATTTCATCAGAATTTTCAGAATGGCTATTTATGTAATTGATAAAAGTTTCATCATTTTCAAAAGTTAATATAGAAAAATCTTGTTTATTTCTAATACGATATAAATAGCTCAATGTTTTTTGAGTATCTAAATCAACGACGGTAATTTTTTTGTTTTTGGATAAATGTACTGCTAGATTCCAAGCAATAGAACTTTTACCAACACCACCTTTCTGATGTGAAATAGTAATAATCATTATAATTTTCCTTAAATAGTAAAATGTACTTTTATAGTATATAAAAAGTATTTAAAAACAAGTTTAAAAGTATATATAAATATATTTATATATACTAAATATACTATTTATTAGTATATTTAAAGTATTTAATAAGTAGTTTATATATACTTTATATACTATTATTTAGTATATAATAAGTAGTTTTTTAGTATATAAAAAAGTTAGATTTTCTATTTCGGAATATAGTAAATACTTACTTTTTTTTAAAAAAGATTTGATTTTTTGAGCCACTTGTGGCATAATGAATAAAAATAATATTTAAAGTTTTAATTATGACTAGATTACATTTATTAGAAAAAGTGAAAACAAGAAAAAATCAAGTTGGTATGACTATTGATAATATTTCTAAACTTTCAAAATTAGGAAATAGAACGGTGAATAGGTTTTTTAGTGGGGAAGATGTAAAGTTTAGCACAGTTGAAAAAATAACTAATATCATGGGCTTAGATTTTGCAGGTAATGAGACAATTGATATAACTACCCTTAAAAAGAATAGAGCAAAAAAAAAGGCTTTATATATTATTTCTTTAGTTCAAGATACATCGGCTTTAGAAATGCAGGGGTTAGAAAATAGTGATATTAAGATTTTGATAGAAGATACAACAAAACAGTTTTTAACTGGAGAGTATCAAAAAAATTTATGGATAAATTAATAACTAAAATATGAAAGATACAACAAAAATAGCAGGGACTACTTATATAGATGATATTTCAGGTTTAAAACTTGAAACATCAAAACAATACACAATAAAAGAGATATATTTGTATGAAGCAAAAAATATTACAAAAGCGACATTAAAATATCTTTCTTTGGTGCCTGATAAAAAACTAGCTCCATTTAGTTATGAATGGTTTATGATACTTCATAAAGATATGTTTGGAGATGTATGGGATTGGGCAGGTAAAATACGACAAGCTGAGCTTAGTATAGGGGTTAAGGCTTATCTTATTAGCACGGAAATAAAAAAGCTTGTAGATGATTTAGAATTTTGGGAGCAAAATAAAGGTTTTGATGTGGTTGAGATAGCTTCAAGAATACATCATAGAGCTGTACAAATACACCCATTTTTAAACGGTAATGGTAGATGGTCAAGAATGTTAGCAAATATTTATCTAAAACAAAATCAACTACAACCTACAAAATGGAATGAAAATTTATTATCAAAAGATAACCCACATAGAAATAATTATATAAGTGCTTTGAAAAAGGCAGATAATGGGGATTATTCAGATTTAATAAAATTACAGAGTAATATTTTATAGGAGAACAAGAACTACCTAACCAAAGATTTTTTAATATCTTTTTCCGTTGGTTTTATATATCTCAAAGTAGTAGAAACATTAGAATGATTAATAAACTCTTGAATGATTTTTGTATTAATTCCACTAATTGCCATTTCTGTAATAATTCCAGCTCTGAAACTGTGAGTAGTATAGTTTTGACCCAGTGCAATTTTTAATATTATGTTAAGTTGTCTTTGAATGGTGTGAGCTGAAAAATTATTATGAGGTTTGCCCCAAGATCTCAAAAGTAGATAATTACTACTCTCTGTTAAATTTTCTCTGAAAATTAATTTTAGCTCTTTTATTGCATTATCACTAAAATAAACCATTCTAGGCTTTTTAGTTTTGGTGTTGTTACTCAAGCTAAATTCTTTATTTTTAAGAATCTCAAATAAATCTTGATTTGTGAAATTTATAATTTCAGACACTCTAAATCCCCCATAAAATAAAAGTGCAAAAGATTTTTTAGCATTTTTGATTGAATGGGTTTTAAATTCATCGGTTCTATTAAGATAATTAAAAAGCTCTTTATACTCTTTAGAAGTGATTATTTTTCTTGATTTTGTTGTGCCTTTTGGTCTCATTGTTATTTTCCTAAAAGATATGTAAAGTATATGGAATAGATATCAAAAGCATATGTTTTGCATATCAAAAACATATGCTTTTAAAATTTCTAAAAATTTATTTTTTAAAGAGTTTTTCATTAATTTCTATTAATTTTTTTTCTTGAAAAATTTGTTTCAAAGCCCTCTTTTTTGAGGTCGAAAATTTCGACCTCAAGTTATTTAATAAAATTAATAATAATATTATTGTTAAAATCTTTGATTTTACTAAAAGCAAAAACTTTTTTGCCTAAATCTTTTAAACTGGCTCCAATATGATAAACTTCTTCATTATCTATTATTAAAAATCTATCGTGAAATTTTTTATTTGTTTTAATGGATATGGTTTTATATTGTTTGTTATATTTTGCTAGGTCTAATTTCAGTTCTTTAGTTATTGTGTGAGTATATATAGAAATATTTACATTTTGATTTTTACTAAATAAGGTTAAAGTCGTATCATCAATATAATTGTCAATGAGTACAATACTATTTTTTGCACTTCTAATTAAATCAGATACAAAATTATGAGCATCAAATATTTGTCCGTTGTAAAATATGCCTTGTGTTTGTATAGTGTCTTTGTTTTCTAGTGCTTTGAAAATTTTATTAAAATTCTCATCGTTTTTTAAAAGTTTTTGTTCTATGTGTTCAAATTTTTGAAATATAAGAGCATTTTGAGATATAAATTTTCTCATTGAAACAAAAGCACGAAATATGCTAATACTAATATTTGTTGCTATTTTGCTTTTTAGTACACTAGATAGCATTGATACACCTTGTTCTGTAAAGACATATGGTTTACTTCCACCTAGATGTTGTTTAGAAGGTATCACATTTTGTGATACCATGATATCAATCTCTTTGTCCGACAAAATAAACATAAAATCATTTGGAAATTTATCGATATTTCTTTTTACTGCTTGTTTTAATGCTCTATTTTCAACTTGATAAAGCTCTGCTAAATCTCTATCTAACATAACTTGTTGATCCCTGATAGTATAAATTTTTGATTTTATGTTTTTTGTAGTAGTTAGTTCATTCATTTTTTTGACTTTAAATTTTAATAATATATTAATTGATTTTAGTATATCAAAAAAAATTTTATTGCAAGTCCCTTTTATCTTCCAAATGTATTAATCTACATTTAAAATAATATAAATTAATACATTTGAAGTATAAGAGAGAATAAAAAAGACTTTTAAGCCCTGAATTTAGGTAATCGTATTAATTTGGATATTTTAATACATTTAAAATATTATTGATTTTTCCTACTTTCTGAATATTCTAGAATTACTTTACAATTTCCCTAAAAAAAATGATACTAAAAGTAACAATATATTAAAAAGATTAATTTTACTTATATTTAATCTTAGTTTTTTAATAGATCTATTTATTGAAAATATTAAATAAAAATAATTTTAATAAAGTCTTTTTAAATAATTATTTTTACTTTGAATTTTTATATATATAAATTAAAAATTAATTAAGTTTAATTTAATAGGGGGGGTGTAGATTGAAGGTTAGATTTCTATGGATTTTAGTTTATTAAAGTTTATAACATTATGAAAAGGAGTGATTGGATGACAAAAGGTTTTATAAATACTTTTTTAGTTTTATCTGTTTTTGTAACAGGGGTGTTTTTTTTACTTGGTAGTACACCAGAAGAAGAATATAAGGGAGATAAACCTACATCAAGTTTTGAGGAAGCTAAAAAAACTCATATTGTTGGGATTATACCAACAAAGATGAACTATTCTAATTTAAGTATTGAAGAGGACTGGAATAAGTTTGAAATTATTGAATCTTGGAATTTAGAGTATGAAAAAGAAAAACTACAAGCTTGGGACGCATATTTTAAGGCACTTAATCGTGCAATAGAAGAAAAATTAATATCAGCATATGTATGGAATTACACAGAATTAACTATTCATTTTAATGATGGTTATTCAATAAGTTTTGCTTTTAATACGCATAGAAATCCGGAAGGAATAGAATATGAAAATTAGAATATTATTTATATTATTATTAGTTAATTTTCTTATTGCTAATGATGATTATCAAAAAAGAATTATTGAACCAGTAAAAAGTAAAAAAGCCTTAATTTATTTACCTTTTCAATCAGATTTTAAAAAAGATTATAGATCTTTAATAGAAGAATTATATAAACAATATGATTTAACAGTTTTGAGTAGTAGAGATATTATTATAAATATTAATGGTAATACTAAGAAATTTAATAAAATAAATTTTAATTTATCAATATTTACTCAATATTTTCAACATTTAAACGAATATGATTTTATATTTATTGATACTCATAGTTCAAAATCTTCTATAGCAGTAGGAATACCATATGTTAAAAATGAAAATAATATAGATTATAGTAAATATGGTTTATCACCTCTTTTTAATATTGAGACAAAAATGTTGGGTTTTGATGAAGTGAAATTCAGAGGGGAAAGAACTAAAGGTTCATATGCAGTTGGGAAAGATTTTTTTCAAAGGTTTAGGGGAGATAAAAAATTTAAAAATACTATATTTGTTAATGTATCTTGTCATAGTGCAGAGAATACTACGTATGGATTTCAAGATTATTTAACAAATACAGATTATCCATTTGGTGGATGTAGTATTTATACTGGATGGAGTGGTACAACAGGTGAAAAACAAACAATAGAGGTTGAAATACCTTTTATTAAAAATTTAGTAAAAGGTCAAAGTATTGATGAGGCAATGAAGGATATTGAAACTAAACATCAAAAGTCTTTTTTTTCAAAAGATATTTTTGAATTTTTTGGATTAACAAAAATGCCAGATTCTGATTTTAATTTTTTTAAAATTACAAAGGCACCAGATATTCCAACTGATTATGATATTGCTTTATATGACAAACGAGATAGGCTTTTTCTTGTTGGAGATGAAGAGTTATTATTTTCTGATACCGAATTGGTAGATGATATACCTAATCAAAATATTGATTTAATTTTTAATATGATTAATAGTGTAAAAGGAGAACCTGCAAAAAGTAATAAAATTAAAATATATAGTGGACATGGTGGAAGATATTTAAATAATTCATCTTCTTTTGCTACGAAATTAGCAACTAATGGGAGTGATTTTGAAATTAACTATAGAGATGAGGAATCATTAGTATTAAATGGTTATCGGTCTGTTATTATTATGAATCCTGGTTATGAAAATGATAATTTTTTCTCTGCCACAGAAGTTAATAGAATTTTAGATTTTATCAAACAAGGTGGTTCAGTTATTTTAGTTTTTGATAAAAAAGTAGGTGATTCACCTAATCCTAATACATATAATGATTTGTTAAAAAAATTAGGAATTGAAGTTGAGTGTGTTACTAATCATAATGAAATAAGCTCATTTAAAAATGTTTTCAGTTCACAAACTAGACCATTCTTTCCAACAAATATTTCATTATCAACTTTTAATGTTTTTACAATTTTAAATAATAGTAATGACAAAAATCATGCTTTAGTAAATATGAAAAATGGTGATGAAAATATACCTGTTGTAATTGAATCTTTTGTTGATACTACACATATTGAAGAGCCTGAGGAACCAGAGGAGCCTGTAATAGATAATTTTCATAGAACTGTTTTTAATGATGATTTTAATACGGTAGAAAATCTTGAAAATAAGTGGAAAATAGAAAATCGTCACGGATGTTGTGGGTTTGAAACACCTGCACAGTACTCTAAAAATAATAATAAACTACAATTAATAATTAATGGTACAGGCAGGGGAGTTATGGGTATATATGATGGTAGTCAGTTTTTACCAAAAGATATAACTCTAACTAATGATTTTTATATTGAAACTTGGGTTAAGGAAATTTCACGAGAAAAAAATGATAATAAAGATAACTCAGGTATAGGTATATCTATTGAAAAAATAGGTGAAGAAATAGGAATTGCACATATAGGAATTCGTGGAAATTATTCAGGATATTTTGATGGATATAATTATAATGAATATGAGGGTCATAGAATTCAAGGAACCAATGTACTACATGAATTAAGTTTAACTTCATTGTATGAATTAGGTTTTAGAATTTATAGAAAAGGAAATATTTTTACGGTTGGTTATAAATTGAAAAACGATAATAGTTGGACTGATACATCTACTACTATTGACAATATTGGTGATGTAAGAGCAATGTTAAGTATAGGTAGTGGTGATGGTGGTTCGACTTCACAAAATGGAGATTTTTCAGCAGAAGTTGATTATTTCAAAATTATGCAGTAGAGAGGGGTAATCCCTCTCTACTATAAAAATATCCCTTAAATTCCTCTTTATCTGTATTATCAAATAACTCTCTATTTTCATCTATTTTTTCCCTACTATTCCCTTCTAATCCAAGATATCAAATTAAATAATAAAATGTCTTATTTTAGCTCCTATAAACACTTATTTTTTCAAAAAAATTAGCTCTTTATTATTAAAAACCTTTATTAATAACAGTTATAGGGGTGTGAATAAGTGCTTTGAAGCCCTAGTTTTAGGGCTTTATGAAATCTATTTAGTGTCCAAATTGTCCTTATTTAGTGTCCAAATTGTACCCATTTAGTGTCTAAATTGGTATTTTAATGTCTTTTATTATAAAAAAGACATTAAAATATAAAGTGTGCTATTATTTTACTTTGACACTAAAACGAAATAAAGGACACTAAATGGTACCAACTAAAGAAAATTTGCAAAAATTAAAAGAAGAAAATAATCAAGCTAAAAATGTTGCTAAGATTTCAAATGCACTTGTAGAAGCATTAGTGAAAAAAAATAATCTTGGAGCATTGAAAATAATGTTTTATATAGCAAGAAGCAATATTAGACTACCAAAAGGAGATATTTCAAAAATTACTATTGATCCTAAAAAACTTTGTGAATATTGTGATATTGATTTAAGAACATTAAAACGAAATATAAAACAAATGCAAGAAACTACTATTACTTTTATAGAGGATAAAAAATATGAGGAAAATATAGTTATTATTCCTAGAGTTAAATTTGAATATTCTGGAGTTTTAGAGATAGATATGTATAAAAAAATTCTCAAACTTATAAAAGAAGTTGAAAAACGATTTACTGTTATTGATGTTCAAAATCTCATGAAATTAAAATCAAAACATAGTATTAGAATGATTCAACTTTTAGAAATGATAAATGGTTTTGATGAATATGTACTTAAAAGAAAATATTATAATTTTGCAGAACTTAATGGAATGTTTGGTACCAAATATCCAAGATTAAAAGAATTTGAACGAAAAATTTTAATCCCTGTTCAAAAAGAACTTAACGATAAAAGTAAGCTAACTTTTGTATATACAATCAAATTTGATAAAGATGATATTACAGCCCCTGGACGACCAAAGGCAGTTGGAATAACTATTGATTTAGTTGATAATACTTAGTTTTTATATTCTCTAGTTTCAACAAAAAAAAGGGGCTAACCACCCCTATTTTTTTTCAGCTCTTTTTTGCCTATTTTTAATCATCTGAATAAAACCACTTTCTTTTTCAATCGAAATACAATGCCTTCACTTTTTATAACTTGCAACACCAGTTGTACCACCACCTGCAAAACTATCTAATACAATTTCATTTTGATTAGTGAAAATTTCAACTAATCCACCTATAAGAAATTCAGGTTTTTCGGTTGGGTGGTTAGTTTGCTTACCTCACTCTTTTCAAATTTTGTAATTTAAAACATTTTTCATTTTGCCTTGAGATAGAAAATTAAAAGTTTTTGGTTTATTAAAATTTCAACCATCATTAATAAGCCATACTCAAAACTCATGACAACTTCTAAATCCGTTCTGTGTATAG
>Ga0256914_1002654_pt1 | contig 14754 bp, 10 predicted proteins | sample HulkmetaG_FD_191571 | JGI IMG/M metagenome (GOLD analysis project Ga0256914, IMG submission 191571) | Hydrothermal chimney microbial communities from Main Endeavour vent field at the Juan de Fuca Ridge, Pacific Ocean - Hulk | ecosystem: Environmental > Aquatic > Marine > Hydrothermal vents ... | reverse complement strand
GATCTCCGCCGCGTAGTTGATGGAGACGTTGTCCATCAGGATGCAGAACTCGTCTCCGCCGAGCCGCGCTGCGAAATCGGTTTTGCGCAGCACTTTCGACAGACGCTCCGCCACCACTTTCAGCAGCTCGTCGCCCACGTCGTGGCCGAGGGTGTCGTTGATGTCCTTGAAGGAGTCCAGGTCGAGGTAGAGCAGGGAGAACTTCTCCTGGTGGCGCTCGGCGATATTGATGGTGTCCTCGAGGTGGCGCTGGAAATAGGAGCGGCTGGCCAGCCCGGTCAGTTCGTCGGAGTAGGCCAGCTTGCGGATCTTCTGCTCCGACTCGTACTGCCGGGTGATGTCCTGGACGGTGCCCAGCAGGGTTCCCGGCGCGGGCATGGTCAGCTCCTGATGAATGTACAGCCGCCTGCCGCCGGCGGTGACGATGCGGTAGTCCAACGGCTTGATCGAACCCTCCTCCAGGGCCATGCGGATGTTGAGCCGTAGCTGTTCCCGGTCCTCGGGATCGACCAGCTCGACGAAGTTCTCCAGCGAGCTCTCCCAGCGGTCCAGGTCCAGTTCGCAGATGCGCGCAAGCTGCTCGGACATCTCGAAGCGGGCCTTCGCCGGCTCCCATCGCCAGTGGCCCAGGCGCGCCAGCTGCTGGGCCATGGCCAATTGCTCACGGCTCTCGCGCAGCTCCACCGACTCGCGCGCCACGCGGAGCTGGAACCGGATCCGGTGTATGAGCACCGGGTAGTTGACCGGCTTGGTGATGAAGCCGGCGGCGCCGGCCTGGAAGGCCTTGTGTACCGAGTCGATGTCGTCCAGGCCGGTGACCATGAGCACCGGGATCTGGCGCGTCTCGGGGTCCTGCTGGATGCGCGTGCAGATCTCGAAGCCGTCGATGTCCTCCATCAGCGCATCCAGCAGGATCAGCTCCGGCGGATCGGCGGCGATGGCGGCCAGCGCGTCGTTTCCATTGGTGGCTTCCTCCACCACGAAACCCGCCTCCCGCAGCGAGGCGGCGGTGACCAGCCGGAAGGCGGGGTCGTCGTCCACCAGCAGGATCCGGCCGTTCGCCTCGACCCGTTCCGATGCTGGGCTCACCTGGGAATCGTCGGCCTGGATGGCCTCTTCCAGCGCCTCCACGACCACGGGAAGCATCCTTTCGGCAGCCTGCAGGCGTTCGGGTGCCTTCTCCAGCCGGTGCTCCAGTGCCATCTTCTCCAGACGACCGAACTCCCGGGCGATGCCCGCAGCACCCAGCATGTCGCTGGAGGACTTGAGGTTGTGGGCGATCAGGCGGATCTGTTCCGCCATCCCGTCCTCGATCGCCTGCCGCAGGCGGCCGAGCTCTTCCGGCGTGTGGTCGATATAGTACCTGGCCGCCTTCTCCAGCAGGCTGGCGCCGCGCTCGTGGCCCGTGGAGCGCAGGGAATCCAGCCGGGCCTTGTCCAGCACCTGCTCCCGCTGGGGGGATGCGGCGGGTCCCGCGGATGCGGTTTCCGGAGACTCCCTTCCCGGCAGCCATCGGGTCAGGGCCCTGGCCAGGTCCTCCCGGGAGTAGGGTTTGCTGATGTAGTCGTCCATGCCGGCCCGCTGGCAGCGTTCCCGGACCCCGTCGTGAACGTCTGCGGTGAGGGCGATGATCGGCGTCCGCTCCCGGCCGGCGGAGCGCTCATGTTCCCGGATCCGCCGGCTGGCGGTGAAGCCGTCGGTGCCGGGCATGTGGCAGTCCATGAAGATGAGATCGAACCGCTGTTCGCCGGCCCTGGTCACCGCCTCTTCGCCCCCCTTGGCCAGTTCCACCTCGCAGTCCAGGGCCTTGAGCATGCTCATGGTGATCATCTGGTTGACCTCGTTGTCTTCCACCAGGAGCACCCTGGCCCCGGAGGTCGGTCGCGCGGCTTCCGCCGGGGTGTCGGCCCGTCCTGCGGCGCCGGTGCGCTTCAGCGGGAGGTCGAGGATGAAGCAGGGATCGCCCTCCAGGTCCTCCGCCAGCTCGAAGGAGCCTCCCAGCAGTTCCGCCAGCCGGTTGCTGATCACCAGGTCGCGGTTCTGCGGCTCCAGCAGCTCCAGCTTGGCCACCGGCTTTCCGTTGAGGCTGTCGAAGAACATCGCGCGCTGGTCGTGGGGAATCTCCTCGCCCCTGAGGCAGACCCGGAACTCCACGCGGTACAGGGTGCCGCCGGCCTCCTTCTGCCGCGCCTTGAAGTGGATCTCGCCGCCGTGTGCCACCCGGAAGGCCGACTGCAGCATGCCCTCCAGCAGCTGGGAGAGGCGCAGGGGATCGCCCACCACCCGTTCCGGCAGGCTGGCGGAGAGCTCCGAGCGGAGTTTCACCCCCCGGTGGGGAGCGAGACTACTCGAAGGCCGGACCGCCTCTTCGACGAGCCGGCGGAGATCGAACTCCTCCTCTTCGGGGACGGGATCGCTGGCCTCTCCCCGGCTCCTGTCGAAGGTCTGTTGGACCACCTCCAGCAAATTTTCCACCGACTGGTGGAGAGTCCGCGCCAGCCGACCGGCGCGGGCGTCCAGGTTGCTGTCCAGCAGCAGTTCGACGATGCCGAGGAGGCTGCTCATGGGCAGCCGGATGTCGCGGTTCAACGTCCTCAGTAGCCTCCTTTGGGAGAGCAGGGCGGTTCTCGCATCCTTTTCCGCCCGTTCCGTGGCAATGCGGCCGGCTCTCGCCTCTTCGGCAAGCCTCCGGTTTTCACGTGCCAGGGAGGCGTTCTCCTCGCGTGTCTCCTCGATGAGCCTTTCCAGTGCATCCAGGGAGAGGGTGCCCTGGTCGCCGTCGCCGCGACGGAAACCGGCGACCTTGGCCATCAGGCGCTGGACGGGGTTGCCCAGCCGCCGGGCCATGGCGGCGGAGAGGGGAAACAGCAGGAGCAACAGCACGGCCGCTCCCGGCAGGAGCAGCGGCAGGTTCTCCTTCGCCACCTGCCGGAAGAGGTGCGGGGCGGAACGGAAGGCGATCCAGCCCAGGGTGTGGTCGTCGCCGGTGACCGGTGCCAGGTAGAGGGCCGGCGCCATCCAGGCGAAGGGCCGGCTGCCGGCGCGGGCGGCCTGCTCCCGCCAGGAGGAGAGTGAGTCCGGACAGCCGGAAGCGTCGTCGCCCCGCCGGTGGGCGGCGAGCAGGCGCGGCTGCCCGTCCCAGACCAGGGCGCACTGGATGGAGGCGTCGGAAGCCAGACCGTCGAGCAGGCGGCGGGCCTCCGCTTCGCCGAGAGGGCCGTCGGTGACCGCAAGGGAAGTGGAAGAGAGCGCGGCCAGCACCGCGAAGTGGTCGGTGAGCCGCTGGTGCTCGCGGGCGGTCTCCAGCGCGAGGAAGCCGAGAGAGGCGGCGGCGAGCACGGCGGCTGTAAAGGCCAGGATCAGGACCTGCAGCCGGGTGGTGTAGGAGATGTCCTTGAAACTCTTCATTGCTTCCTGCCCAGGGGTCGATACTCTCCTGGAAAGTCGGGCCGGGGCGACCTTTGGGTCTCCTGCTGGTTCCGCTCGGTTCCCGTCGGTTCCTTCGGGGCCATGATTGCGCCTGTTTTTGTTCGCTTCGGCGATTCTATACTTGAGCCTTTTTTCATTTCGTTCGGTAGGTGAATACAGAAAAAATTTCCGTTTCGAGCCGGAAATGGGAGGCGGCGCACACTCCGTGCCCCGAAAATGGCACGGGTGTTTTCGTTTTCCCATATCCTCTAAATGTACATCGGCAAGGAGTGCGCAAAGTTGAGCCGTGCGGAGGCTGCAGCAGCCGGTGCCGGGGGCGTCAGGCGTGCGCCTCCAGCCTTTCCGCCATGAGCAGGAAGTTCTCCAGGCGTTGCGGATGGATCTCGCCCCGTTCCACCGCCTCGCGCAGGGCGCAGCCGGGCTCCTGCCGGTGGGTGCAGTTGGAGAAGCGGCATCGGCCCAGGAAGGGGGCGAACTCGCGGAATCCCCGTTCCAGTTCCCGGCGGTCGATGCGCCCCAGGCGGAAGCTGCGCACGCCGGGGGAGTCGATGATCTCGCCGCCGTTGTCGAGGAAGTGGAGGGTGGTGGCGGAGGTGGTGTGGCGCCCCAGGCCGCTGGCCTCGGAGAGCTCCCCCACTGCCTCGGGCCGCCGGGGGATGAGGGCGTTGATCAGCGAGGACTTGCCCACCCCGGACTGGCCCACCAGGATGCTGGTCTCTCCCTCCAGGTGCGCCAGCAGGGGGTCCAGACCGTGCTCGCGCCGGGCGCTGACGGTGATCACGGGGTAGCCGATCCGCTCGTAGTGGGCGAAGCGCTGCTGGAAGCGCTTCAGCGCCTCGTCCTCGAGCAGGTCCGCCTTGTTGAGGGTGATGAGTGCCTTCACGCCCATGAGCTCGGCGGCCACCAGGTACTGGTCGGTGAGGAAGCCGGTGGGCTCCGGCTTCGGCGCCAGCACCACCACCAGCTGGGTGATGTTGGCCGCAAGGGGTTTCTCCCGCCCGCTGTAGTCCTGGCGGGAGAGCACGGTGTCGCGGGGCAGCAGGGCCACCACCACCCCCTGATCGTCGTCCGCTGGTTGCCACAGCACGCGGTCGCCGCAGACGATGTCACCCAGGTTCTGGCGGAAGAGGCAGTGGTGGTCGCGGCCCTCGTCGTCGCGCACCAGCAGGTTCTGGCCGTGGCGGCGGATGACACGGCCCGGGCGGGCGGGGGCGTCGCTCTCGTCCAGCCTCTCTTCCACGGCCCGGGCGAGGCGTTCCCGGCGTTTCTCCTGCAGTCTGGCGATGCGTTCGAGCTGGCGTCGCGTCAGTCTGCGCCGGGGCATGGGAAGATCAGCGGGCCAGCTTGTAGAAGTTGCGGTTCAGGTAGTCCACCAGGGCCTCGATGTCGTCGTCGAACAGCTTGATGCCGAGATTGGCGTCGCACATGCGCACCTGGGATTCGAGGCGGGGCAGGGAGTTCACCCGCCGGTCGGGACGGGTGTAGACGCTGGTGTCGTGGCAGCCGGTGCAGTTCTTCCGGTGGAAGGATTCGGCGTGGAAGCCCTCGCCCGCCCGGGCGGCGAGGGTGGCGAGGAGGCAGTAGAGGGCGATGGGGAATCTCTTCATGTGGACTCGTCCCTGTGGGGCTCCTTGTCGATTCTAGAAGATAAATGGCCGATGCGCACCGGCGCCGGCGGGTGGCTGTGGTGGAAGGCGGAGTAGAGCGGGTCGGGGGTGAGGGTGGCGGCGTTGTCCCGGTAGAGCTTCACCAGGGCGTCGATCAGGGCGCTGGCATCGCTCTGCCGCGCGGCGAAGTCGTCCGCCTCGAACTCGTGGCGGCGGGAGAGGGCGTTGAACAGGGGCGCAAGAAAGCGGGTGAAGACCGGCAGAACCAGCAGGAAGAGGGCCAGCCCCACGGCCGCCGAGGGACGGGAGACGCCCAGCCCGGTGAAGAAGCCGGGCTGTTCGAGCAGCCAGGCCAACAGCGCCAGCCCGGCGAGGGAGGAAAGGCCCATCAGCAGCAGGTTCTTGCCCACGTGGTGGCGGCGGAAGTGTCCCAGCTCGTGGGCCAGCACGGCTTCGATCTCTTCCGGCTCCAGGCGCTCCAGCAGGGTGTCGTAGAAGACGATGCGCTTGTTGCTCCCCAGGCCGGTGAAGTAGGCGTTGCCGTGGCTGGAGCGCTTCGAGCCGTCCATCACGAACATGCCGCTGCTGCGGAATCCGCAGCGTTCCAGCAGGGCCTCCAGTCGCCGTTTCAGCGCCGCATCCTGCAGGGGTGTGAAGCGGTTGAACAGGGGGGCGATGAAGGTGGGCCAGGCCCAGCTCACGAAGAGGGTGAAGCCCATCCAGGCGACCCAGGCCCAGAGCCACCAGCCGTCGCCGGCCCTCTCCATGAGCCAGAGCACCAGGGCCGCCAGCGGCGCGCCCAGGGCCAGCAGCAGGGCGGCGCCGAGGAGGCGGTCGAGGAGGAAGCGGCGTGGCGTGGTGCGGTTGAAACCGAAGCGCGCCTCGATGCCGAAGGTGTGCCACAGCTCCAGCGGCAGCTCCAGCACCGCCGAGACCAGCACCACGGAGAGCAGCAGGCCCACGCCCGGCCAGGGTTCGGGCAGGGGTGCCTGGCGCCACAGCCGGTCCAGCAGCTCCAGCCCGCCGCCCAGGGTCCAGCCCAGCAGCAGGAGCGTGCCCACGGCCAGGCTCGCACGGGCATGAACGATCTTCGCCAGGGTGTAGTCGGCCGCCTTGCGGTGCTGTTCCGGGGTGACTTGGCCGGTGAAGGGTTCCGGCACCCGGTCCCGGTGGGTGGTGACCGCCCGCGCCTGGCGCCACAGCAGCCAGTATTCGAGGGTCAGGCCCAGGCCAAGGGCGGCGAGAAAGATCAGGGTGAGTCCGTTCATGGCGTTGCGGGCAGCGTGAAAGCGCACATTCTACGCGCTGGCGGGTAAAATGGCCTCCATCTTTCGATTGCGGAAAACGCCATGCAACCCACCCCATCCAAGGACAACCTCATCTGGATCGACCTGGAGATGACCGGCCTCGATCCCTTCCACGACCAGATCATCGAGATCGCCACCATCGTCACCGACAGCAGCCTGAAGGTGCTGGCCGAGGGGCCGGTGATCGCCATCCACCAGCCCGACGAGGTGCTCGACGCCATGGACGAGTGGAACACCCGCCAGCACGGCCAGTCGGGCCTGGTGGAGCGGGTGCGCAACAGCGACCACGACCTGGCGCGGGCCGAGGAGGAGACGCTGGCGTTCCTGCGCCAGTGGGTGCCCCAGGGGGAATCGCCCATGTGTGGCAACAGCATCTGCCAGGACCGCCGTTTCCTGGCGCGGCTCATGCCCGAGCTGGAAGCCTGGTTCCACTACCGCAACCTGGACGTGAGCACCCTCAAGGAACTGGCCAGGCGCTGGAAGCCGGAGATCGTGGACGGCTTCGAGAAGAAGAACACCCACCTGGCCATGGACGATATCCGCGAGTCCATCGCCGAGCTGGCCTGGTACCGGGAGCAGCTGCTGGCGCTGTAGGGGGCTCGCCCCGGCTCCAATTTCGAACGGTTCGCGGCGGGAGTGGGCGCCGCTCCTACTCGTCGGCGGGTTCTTCCCTGGGTTCCTCCTTGCGGGCGACCTTCTTCTTCACTGTCTTCTTTGCGGCCGGGGCCTTCTCCTGCGGGGGCTCGGCTGTAGCCTCACCCGCCGCGCTTTCGCCGCCCGTTGCCGGCTCTGCGGCAACCGCCTTCTTCTTCGCCACCTTCTTGCGCGCGGGGCGCGGGCTCCGGGCAGCGGTGTCGGTGGCCTGCTCCCCGGCTGTCTCCTTCGCGGACCTGGGGGAGGGCTCCTCCTTCCCGGTGCCGGGGGAAACCGCCGGCGGCTCGGTGGCAGGTTTCGCTTCCGCAGGTGCCGTCTTGTCGTCCCGGGCCGCCTTTTGCGTTTCCGCTCCGGCTCCAGGCGCCGGCGGCTCCGCGGGTTTGTCCGCCTTGAGGCTGCCCGAGGAGATGGTCCGTTTCACCTTGGGCTGGGGCTCGGCCTGAGCCTTTTCCTGTCCCGGTGCTTCGGTGGGGGTGGCTTCGGTGGCTTTCGCCTTTTCCGGGGGTTCGCCCGTGCCGGCCTCTGTGCTCCCGTTCCGGGTCTCGGCCCTGGCCTGTGCCTGGCGACCGTTGCCCCGTCCGCGCCCGCGCCTGCCCCGGCGCCCGCGGCGGCTGGAGCGGCGCCCCTCCGGTTTCGGCTGTTCCTCTTCCTGGGTTGCGCTCTCTTCCGTGGTGGTTTCCGCCTTCTTCTGTGGCTGGGCCTTTTTCTTCTGCTGCTGGCCGCGACCCTTCTGGCCGCGTCCCTTGCGCTGTCCACTCCTGTCGCCCCGCTGGGCCTTTTCCGCCGCGGGCTTGGCTTCCTTCTTCTCCTCTTCCTTGTTCTCCTCCTCCATGGCCGAGGTGAAGATGGAGAAGAGCCGCTTGATGAAGCCGCCCTCCGGCTTGCGCTCCTGCTCCTCCACGGGCTGGAGCGGCGGCCGGGGCATCGGCGTGATGTGCTGCACCGCCGGCTGCTCGATGCGTTTGCGCTGCTGCTCCTGGGCGGCAGCCACGGCCGTCTCCGGCTCCTCCACCAGGTTGTAGCTGGGACCCTCCTCGCGGGGCATGTCCTGGCGCCGGATGCGCTCGATGCTGTAGTGGGGTGTCTCCAGGTGCTTGTTGGGAATGAGCACCACCTGGATGTTGTGGCGCTGCTCGATCTCCAGGATGGGCTGGCGCTTCTCGTTGAGCAGGAAGGTGGCCACCTCCACCGGCAGCTGGGCCTGCACCTTGCCGGTGTTCTCCTTCAGCGCCTCCTCCTCGATGATGCGCAGGATGGAGAGGGAGAGGGATTCCACGTCGCGGATGTGGCCCTGGCCGTTGCAGCGCGGGCAGGCCTGGTGGGCCGACTCGCCCAGGGAGGGGCGCAGCCGCTGGCGCGACATCTCCAGCAGGCCGAAGCGGGAGATACGGCCGATCTGCACCCGGGCGCGGTCCTCCTTCATCGCCTCGCGCAGGCGGTTCTCCACCTGGCGCTGGTGCTTGGAGGGACCCATGTCGATGTAGTCGATGACGAAGAGGCCACCCATGTCACGCAGCCGGAGCTGGCGGGCGATCTCCTCCGAGGCCTCCAGATTGGTGGTGAGCGCCGTCTCCTCGATGTCGGCGCCCTTGGTGGCGCGTGCCGAGTTGATGTCGATGGAGGTCAGCGCCTCGGTGTGGTCGATGACGATGGAGCCCCCCGAGGGCAGGCGCACCTCGCGCTGGAAAGCGGTCTCGATCTGGGACTCGATCTGGTAGCGGGAGAAGAGCGGTACCTCGTCCTGGTAGAGCTTGAGACGGTTCAGGTAGCGGGGCATCACCTGCTCGATGAACTGGCGCGCCTGCTCGTAGACCTCGGGGTTGTCGATGAGGATCTCGGAGATGTCGGCGCGCAGGTAGTCCCGCATGGAGCGGATGATGACGTTGCTCTCCTGGTAGATGAGGAAGGGGGCCTTGCGCTCCTTCGCCGAGGTCTCGATGGCGTTCCACACCTGCAGCAGGTAGTCCAGGTCCCACTGCAGCTCCTCGGCGCTCTTGCCCACGCCGGCGGTGCGCACGATGAGCCCCATGCCCTCCGGCACCTCGAGCTGGCTCATGGCCTGCTTCAGCTCCTGGCGCTCCTGGCCCTCGATGCGGCGTGAGACGCCGCCCGCCCTGGGGTTGTTGGGCATCAGCACCAGGTAGCGGCCGGCCAGGGAGATGAAGGTGGTGAGGGCCGCGCCCTTGTTGCCGCGCTCCTCCTTCTCCACCTGCACCACGATCTCCTGGCCCTCGCGCAGCGCCTCGCTGATGCTGGGGCGCTTGCTCGCTTCCAGGGCCTTGGGGTCGAAGTAGCTGCGCGCCACCTCCTTGAGCGGCAGGAAGCCGTGGCGCTCGGCGCCGTAGTCGACGAAGGCGGCTTCGAGGCTGGGTTCGACGCGGGTGATGTGTCCCTTGTAGATGTTGGCCTTCTTGCGTTCCCGGCCGGGGCTCTCGATGTCGAGGTTGAAAAGCTTCTGGCCGTCCACGATGGCCACGCGCAACTCTTCCGGCTGAGTTGCGTTGATCAGCATTCTCTTCATGTTGTTTCGTTGTCCTGTGCCGAGCGGCACAGATTGCGGCGGGGGGCAACTCCCCGGCTGGCGAGGCGGACTGTGGCGCTTGCCGCGTGGTTGCGGTCTGCGCGTCCGGAAGTGCGACTGTGGACGGCGCGCGCGGAGCCTGTGTGGCAAATGGCCCTTGTCAGCAGTGGCCTTGCAGCCTGGATTCTCTGTCCCGCAGGCTCCGCCGTCGGCGCGAACGCGGGCGGAGGCAATCTGCGTCACTCAATAAAAACCTATCCATGTGGCCGTCGCAAGGTATCGGGACGGCCCCTCGTGTTCTGCGCGAAATCAGTGAGCTGACTTCGGAGGCCCGTCCCCGGGGAAATCGTCGTGCCACGCTGTCGGCGGTTGTGGAACTGGCGTCAGGGTGTGGCGGGAGGACCGGCCTTGCATCTTGCTGGCACCCGGCCACCGACGATCTCGGGCAGGGTACCGGAAAACCTGTTGCGGAGGAACCGGGCACCGGCTCCTCCGACTGGGGAAATATACCAAAAATCAGCAACATATCAAGCTCTTCGCGAGTTGCTCCTCGGGTGATGCTCCATCATCTTCGCGTAACCCGTTGAAAAAAAGAAAAACGACGCCATCTGGCAGGGGACCCGAAGCCCCGGTGGCGGGGGTGGGTATAATGCACCATTTGCCGGAACGGGGCGGTATGAATCGAAAGACGGGCGGCGTGCGCTACCTCACCGTGGACGAGCGGGGCGAGGGCCAGCGCATCGACAACTTTCTCCTGCGCGAGCTTAAAGGCGTGCCGCGGGCGCTCGTCTACCGCCTGCTGCGCCGCGGTGAGGTGCGGGTCAACAAGGGGCGGGCGAAGGCCGGTCGGCGGCTGGTCGAGGGCGACGTGGTGCGCATCCCGCCGCTGCGGCTCACCGGGACAGAGCCGGGGACCCCGCCGGGGAAGGCAGTCAAGGAAATAGAAAAATCAATACTTTACGAGGATCAATTACTGCTGATCTTGAACAAGCCTTCGGGGCTTGCCGTCCATGGAGGCAGCGGTCTTTCCTTCGGGGTCATCGAACTGCTGCGCGCGGCACGGCCGGGGGAGAAATCGCTGGAGCTGGCCCACCGGCTGGACCGTGACACCTCCGGCTGCCTGATGCTGGCGCGCAGGCGCAGTGCTCTGCGCACCCTCCACGAGTTGCAGCGCGCCGGCAGGGTGCGCAAGCGCTACCTGGCCCTGCTCCAGGGCCGTTGGGAAGAGGAGCGGGCCAGCGTGAAGGCGCCGCTGAAGAAGAACCTGCTGCGCGGCGGCGAGCGCATGGTCACCGTCTCGGCCCAGGGCAAGCCGGCCCGCACCGAGTTCCGGGTGGTGCGCCGCTTCCGCGAGGCCACCCTGGTGGAGGCGACCCTGGGAACCGGGCGCACCCACCAGATCCGGGTCCACGCCGCCCACCTGGGCACGCCCATCCTGGGGGATCCCAAGTACGGCGACGAGGCGGCCAACCGCCGTTTCCGGGAGCTGGGGCTGAGGCGCCTCTTCCTGCACGCCTCCAGCCTCCTGGTTCCCTGGCCCGACCGTGACGAACCCTACCGCTTCGAGGCGCCCCTGCCGCCGGAGCTGGAACAGCTGCTGGAAAGACTGGATGACTGAACTGATCGTATTCGACTGGGACGGCACTCTCATGGATTCCGAGGGGCGCATCGTCGCCTGCCTGCAGCAGGCAGCACGCGACCTGGGCCACGAGGTGCCCCCGCCCGAGCGGGCGAGGGAGGTGATCGGCCTGGGGCTGCACCAGGCGGTGGCCCGGCTCTTTCCCGAGGCGGACGAGGCCGAGGTGCAGCGGCTGTCCGACGCCTACCGCCGCCACTTCCTGGGCGACGAGCTGGCCCACTCCGAACTCTTCCCCGGCGCCCGTGAGCTCCTGGAGGAGCTGGCGGAGGCGGGCTACCTGCTGGCGGTGGCCACCGGCAAGAGCCGGCGCGGGCTGGAAAAGGAGTTCGAGCTCACCGGCCTTGGGGAGCTCTTCCACGTTACCCGCTGTGCCGACGAGACCTTCTCCAAACCCCACCCGCAGATGCTGCTGGAGATCCTCGACTTCACCGGCCGGGAGCCCGAGGCGGCGCTGGTGGTGGGGGACACCGAGTTCGACATGCAGATGGCGGCCAATGCCGGGGTGTCGGCGGTGGGGGTCGGTCACGGTGTCCACCCGCCCGAGCGGCTGCAGGCGGCGGGTGCGCTGGAGGTGTTCGACCGGCTCGTCGATCTGCCCCCCTGGCTCCATTCGTAGGCCCGCCGAGGCCGAAGGCCGACGCGGGCGAACCGGCTCGGGCCACCGGGCAAACCGGGCTTGCCGGGGGCGGCCGCACCGCGGCCTCGCCCGGCCTACGGGGTGGTTCCATTCGCAGGGGCAAGCCCCCGCCGCGAACCCGTCAGGGCAACTTCACCCCCTCCTTCCCCAGCATCTCCACCAGCCGGATCAACGGAAGGCCGACGAGGGCATTGGGGTCGTCGCCCTCGAGCCTGCGGAAGAGGGTGATGCCGTATCCCTCCGACTTGAAGCTGCCGGCGCAGTTCAGCGGCTGCTCCTTCTCCACGTAGCGGCGAATCTGCGCCTCGGTGAGATCCCGGAAGTGGACGTGGAAATCCTCGCAGACCACCTGCGCCCTCTCCGTGGCATTGTTGAGCAGGCAGAGCCCGGTATGAAAGGTGATGCGCCGGCCGTTCATGGCCATGAGCTGGGCCACCGCCTTTTCCTCGCTGCCCGGCTTGCCCAGGATCTCCTCCCCCAGGCAGGCCACCTGGTCCGAGCCGATGACGAGGGCGCCGGGGAACCGCCCCGCCACCGCCCGCGCCTTGGACTCGGCCAGGCGCTTCACCAGGGCCACGGGCGACTCCCCCTCGCGGCGGCGCTCGTCCACGTCGGGTGCGGCGGTGTCGAAGGGGAGCCCCAGCTTCTCCAGCAGCGCCTGCCGGAAGGGGGAGGTGGAAGCGAGTACCAGCCTCATGCCGTGAACTTGCCGCTGCGAAGCCGCTCGGCCTCCATCAGCTCCACCTCGCGGGCGCCGGAGAGGACGATGTCGGGGTCCGGCACGAAGTCCAGGTCGCTTTCGCTGCGGTCGTAGGGCACCGCGTTGAGGATCACCTTCATGGCGTTGAGCCGCGCCAGGTGCTTGTCGTTGGAGCGGATCACCGTCCAGGGGGCGTGGGTGGTGTGGGTCTTCTTCAGCATCTCGTACTTCTGGGTGGTGAAGTCGTCCCAGCGCTCCTGGGCCTGCAGGTCCACCTCGCTCAGTTTCCACTGGCGCAGGGGGTCGGTCTTGCGCCGCTCGAACCGGCGCGCCTGCTCCTCCTTGGTGACGCTGAAGTAGAGCTTCACCAGGATGGTGCCCTGGCGCACCAGGTCCTTCTCGAAGCCGCTCACGCCGCGCATGAAGTTCTTGTACTCCTCCGGCGTGCAGAAACCGAAAATGGGTTCCACCATGGCGCGGTTGTACCAGCTGCGGTCGAAGAGCACCACCTCGCCGCCGCGGGGGAACTGGGTGACGTAGCGCTGGAAGAACCACTGGCTGCGCTGCTCGTTGGTGGGCTTGCCCAGCGCCACCACGCGGTAGTGCTTCTCGTTCATGTAGCGGGTGACCCGGCGGATGGTGCCGCCCTTGCCGGAGGCGTCGCGTCCCTCGAAGAGGATGATCATGCGCTTGCCGGTGTCTTCCAGGTAGTTCTGCATGCGGATCAGCTCCGCCTGGTAGGGCTTGAGGGCCTGCTCCTGGCGGCGCCGGCGGAGCGCCTTGCGCGCCTCCTTCTTCAGCCGCTTCTCTGCGTCCAGCGCGTGGTGGTAACGGTCGATCAGTTCCTGGACGGTGATCCGTTCGCCGTCCACTTCGATGAGTTGCTGGTCCATTTCGGGGTCCTGGTCCGGTTGGAGTTCATGGTGGATTGTGCCCACTTTCCATCATTATGGGCCAACGGCCGCGGGAAAGGGTTGACGGGAATCACCCCCGCTTCATGATCCGCGCCTTCTCGCGCTGCCAGTCGCGGTCCTTGGCCGCGGCCCGCTTGTCGTGGAGCTTCTTGCCCTTGGCCAGGCCGATCTCCACCTTGGCGCGCCCCTTCTTCCAGTACATGGCCACGGGCACCAGGGTATAGCCCTTGCGTTCCACCATGCCGCGCAGCATGTCGATCTCCCGCCGGTGCATGAGCAGCTTGCGGGTGCGCAGCGGATCGGGGTGCACGTGGGTGGAGGCCGTCGGCAGGGGCGTGATGTGGGCGCCGAAGAGCCAGAGCTCGTCGTCCTTCACCAGGATGTAGGCCTCCTTGAGGTTGACCCGGTTTTCCCGCAGACTCTTCACTTCCCAGCCCTCCAGCGCAATGCCCGCCTCGAAACGCTGCTCGATGAAGTAGTCGTGCTTCGCGGTCTTGTTGATGGCGATGGTGCTGCCTGGCGTGCCCTTCTTTTTGCTCTTTTTGGCCATGGGTATAATTGTACCCTTTGCCGAAAGCGCTTGAGAACAGGATTGATGAAAGGAAAAGTGTCGAGTGGACTCTGTGCGGGCCTTGGCGGCCTCCTTCTCGCGAGCGGCCCTGTTCTGGCGGGGCAGGAGGAGGCCGCGGCCGGCGTGCTCAACGAGTGGCTGGGGCAGGTCAACGGCTTCCTGGCCGGCTTCCTCTTCTTCGACGTATGGCCGGGCGAGGGGCAGTTCCCTTTCATCGTCGCCTGGCTGGTGGCCGGGGCCGTCTACCTCACGGTGAAGATGGGCTTCATCAACTTCCGGCTGCTGGGACACTCCGTCGCCATCCTGCGCGGGCGCTACAGCCGGCCCGACGACGTGGGTGAGGTGAGTCCCTTCCAGGCGCTCACCACGGCGCTCTCCGCCACCGTGGGGCTGGGCAACATCGCGGGGGTGGCCATCGCCGTGGGCATCGGCGGGCCCGGCGCCACCTTCTGGATGATCGTCGCCGGCCTGCTGGGCATGACCACCAAGTTCACCGAGGCCTCCCTGGCCCAGATGTACCGCGAGATCCGTCCCGACGGCCACGTCATGGGCGGGGCCATGGAGTACCTCTCGCGCGGCTTCTCCGAGCTGGGCTGGAAGGGGGTCGGCAAGGCGTTGGCGGTGCTCTTCTCCATTCTCACCATCGGCGCCTCGCTGGGCGGTGGCAACGCCTTCCAGGTGAGCCAGTCGCTCTCGGCGGTGAAGCAGGAGATCACGCTCTTCGCCCAGGAGCCCTGGATCTACGGCCTGGTGATGGCCTTCCTCGTGGGGGTGG
>Ga0256914_1002653_pt1 | contig 14755 bp, 13 predicted proteins | sample HulkmetaG_FD_191571 | JGI IMG/M metagenome (GOLD analysis project Ga0256914, IMG submission 191571) | Hydrothermal chimney microbial communities from Main Endeavour vent field at the Juan de Fuca Ridge, Pacific Ocean - Hulk | ecosystem: Environmental > Aquatic > Marine > Hydrothermal vents ... | reverse complement strand
CTTTAGGGCGGCAAATACATAATAGACAACCTGAGCGAGCACCCTGGCCCAATTTATAGAGTTTATAGCCCCGAGCCGGTATTGTTTTTTAAAGGCAAGGTCGTTGAATATGGCCTTCACGATGGCCTGGCAATCATCAAAAGTACCCTCAATGGCAAGATTGAAACAGTTTTTATCTGGCACAGTGGTCATCTGCAAGGCCTGCATCCTGCTAACCCTGCCATGTGGATGAAGAATGAATATATTTATGTTTTTTTTCCCCTTTACTCCATATATGGCAGCACTGCCTGTATCCCCAGAGGTAGCGCCTAGTATATTCATATAGGAACCTTTTTCAGTCAGCAGATAGGAAAAGAGGTTGCCTAGAAGCTGAAGAGCCACATCTTTAAAAGCAAGGGTTGGACCATGAAAGAGTTCCAATATATACATGTCACCTGCCTTTACTAAAGGGGTGACATCTTCGGCATCAAAGACACTGTAGGATTTTTTGATTAGATCTTTCAATACTTCATCAGGGATATCTGTAGAAAAGATGGATATGATTTCCTTGGCCAAAAACGGATAGTCCAAGGCCGCCCATTTATCTAAGCACTTTTTATCTACCCTTGGCAGCCGCTCAGGAAGAAGAAGACCACCATCTGACGCAAGGCCCATCATGACAGCCTCTTTAAATGATATGGGGATGATACCTCCCCTGGTGCTTATATATTTCATCTATTTGTTCTCCTTATCTAACGGTTCCAATATTATCCGATGTCTCAAGAGGTCTATTGTCTTTATTCGTGCTGGAATAACCTGGGGTGCCTCAAAAAGGCCCTGAATTTTTACTCCCTTATCTACAGGCTCAACAAGAATAACATCTTTTTTTATCTCTTTTTCTTCATCTTCATCTAAAATAAACACAGACGATTGACACATTGCTATAGCTCCTAATAACTATTAATTCTTGACTAAATTGGTCCTCAAATTATAACTGAATTAATATAGGCGTACCAATGACCTTGCAAGATCACAAGATAAATCCAACTTCCTTAAAAAGAAAGGAGCATCATCATGCGCAGAGCTATAACGTCCATTGATTCCATGGAAATTCTTGACTCAAGAGGCAATCCAACTGTGAGGACCTTTGTTACCTTAGAAGATGGGAGTGTGGGAGTCGCATCGGTCCCCTCGGGTGCATCTACTGGAGAAAACGAGGCCTTAGAGTTGAGAGATGGAGATCCCAACCGTTATGGAGGCAAAGGGGTTTTAAAGGCCGTTTCTAACGTTAAAGAAATTATTGCCCCAAGACTTGTCGGTCTTGATGCTGTCAGGCAACAGGAAATAGATCAGATAATGATAGAATTGGACGGAACAAAATTTAAGAAAGAACTCGGAGCCAATGCTATACTTTCTGTCTCTATGGCAGTCTGCAGGGCTGCGGCCAGGAGTCTTGGCCTTTCTCTTTACGAATACATAGGGGGATGCACGGCTAACCGGCTACCTGTGCCTATGATGAACATACTTAATGGAGGGCAGCATGCAGACAGTTCTGTAGATTTCCAGGAATTCATGGTTATGCCTATCGGGGCTCCGAGCTTTGCCGAGGCCCTTCGTTACGGCGCCGAGACCTTTCATTCTTTGAAAAAGATTTTAAAGGAAAAGGGTTACTCCACCGCAGTAGGAGACGAAGGAGGGTTTGCTCCGAATCTTAAGTCCAATGAAGAGCCATGTGAACTTATATTAGAGGCCATTGAAAAGGCCGGCTACAAGCCTGGCGAAGATATAGCGATTGCTCTGGATCCGGCTGCAAGTTCTTTTTACCAGGATGGAAAGTACATTCTTAGCAGATCAGGAGCTGGGGAAAAGACTACAGATGACATAATTGCAATTTTGGAAGACTGGGTAAAAAAATATCCCATAGTGTCTATAGAAGACGGTCTTGCAGAAAATGATTGGGAAGGCTTTAAGAAGCTAACCGAGCAGATAGGAGATAAAATACAGATTGTTGGAGACGACATTTACGTCACTAATACAGATTTTATAAAAAAGGGCATAGAAATGAAGGCCTCGAACTCTGTGCTTATAAAACTTAATCAAATAGGAAGTGTCAGTGAGACAGTAGAGGCTATCAGGCTTTGCAGGCAAGCAGGATGGACCTATGTTGTTTCTCACCGTTCGGGAGAAACCGAGGATGATTTCATTGCAGATTTTACAGTAGCCATGGATGGACGCCAGATAAAGACAGGTTCTGCATGTAGAAGTGAAAGGCTTTGCAAATACAATCGTCTTTTAGAAATTGAAAGGGAGCTAGGCAAGGCAGCCAGGTTTGAAAATCCCTTTGCTTAATCGTTTTTTTAAAGAGGGGGGGCATCCCCCCCTCTTGTCCCTTTGTTGACAAGTGCATTTACTGTGTTTATAAGGTTATGCGTCGGGACGTGGCTCAGTCTGGTAGAGCACAGCGTTCGGGACGCTGGGGTCGGAGGTTCAAATCCTCTCGTCCCGACCATACCTGCTTTTTGTCTTCAACCCTTCTCCTCTAAAGTTTATAGCATTGCCGCATTAAATTTAAAAATTTTATCTTCCCTAGGCCCCTTCTGCTGCTTACTTTTATAATAGTTATCTGTTTGATGGAGGCTATGCTATGTCATATGACATTGAAAAGGCCTTGGCCTATCAGATCAAAAAGGAGATAGCACAGCGCTATTTCAGGATCAGAAAGCTTATAGAGGAAGATAGTGCCAATGCAAGAACCCTTCTCAATAACCTTGAAGATATCTATATGGAAGACATTCGGCCTTCCCTCCTTAGGATATACGCACTCTTAACAGACCAGGATTTGATTAAGGAATTTACTGGTCTTTTGGATCTTCAGACTCCTCCGTTTCTTGATGAATTTATCCATATGTCTGCTGCTGAAAAAGAAAAACTTATTAGAGAACTGGAGCCCCGTGGCTGGTTTAAGGAGAAACGTTTTTTGAATCTCCTTATAGACAGTTACAGGCTGTTTTATGACCGATGGAAAAATTATTATGACTTGAGAGAAGAAGTTTTAGATGAATTGGCATTAGTAAAGGAGGAGGTGGAACAATTTACCAAAAATTACTCGCTAGATGATATAATGCAGTTTCTACGAGGTCTTGATACAGGAGACGAAGCGGCATCTAAGGCCCTTGGCAGGACTGTAGAAGGCAGAAGGCTTGGAGAATTTGATAAAAAGCTGCCGGTTGTTGAAGACCTAGAGAGGCTTTTCGAACGCGTTCCTGAGCTGGCACAGATCCCAGAACCAGATGTTATAGAAGTGGAGCTTAAAAAGATTGGTAAAAAGGCCTTTTACCGGCATGAAGATGAGCTGTCCAAATTTTTATAAAAATGTAAAATAGGGCCTCAAAAGGCCCTATTATTAAAGAAGGAGGAATTACGCAAAGATTACCTTGATTTTTTGATCATTCTTGACATAGCTGCCATTCCTGCCACCATAAGCACTAGTGTGGATGGTTCAGGTACAGGAGTGGGAGATTGAGGTGGAGGACATGGAGGTGGACAGGTTGGAGGCGTGCTTGGAGGATAATTAGGATTAGGGTTATTATTATTTGTGTTATTTGGTGGATATGGTGGTGGGGTACATGGCGGATTTGAAGGAGGGGTGGAAGGAATACCCGACGTCTTCACGGTACCACATTCTCCTCCTCCACAAAGCCAGCTCACCTTTAGATTATCGATCATAAAAGTAGAGTTGTCTTCTGACCAGAGATCAATTTTCGTAATTCCCAACAGATTCAGGTCAAGTAAAACTTCATCGAGATTTTCAAGTTCGACTTCCTTTTTAAATTTACTGTCTGAAAAAGTAAATGCCTCTATCCATATAGTGTTGGCAGATTCAGAGGCCAGTTCCAGTGACTCTAGATTGAAATATTCAAAAGGACCAGTGTAAATGGAAATAGAAGATCCATAGGCCACCTTTCCATCTAAAAGGTCAAGAGAAGATTGTATTATAGAGACATTATTCCAGTGCAGTGATTTGTAACTAGTTCCTTTTCCCCAGGGGCCTGAAGGTGCATCTTCAAAGTTTATGACTAAGGCGTTAGCCCCTACAGGGAGAAGAAGCATCAGCAATATCAAGGCCATTTTGGGCCATAATAGGCTATTGTAAAAATTGATTGTTTTCATGTTCCCCACCTTGCATCACTTTGTCTAAAGTTTTTCTATTTTTTATCTAGTTGCTTATATCATGCCAAAAGTTCACTTAATTTTTAAGTTTTTTATTTGAAAATTACCAAATATAAATTTTTTTAATAGTTGTAAAGGAAAATTTTTTCTTTAGTGTTGGAATATTTTTGCTTAATAAATAGGAAAAATTTTTCAGTGTAATACTCTTTGCTTTTATGCCTTGGCAGGATGACAACTTTGGTTGTAATATCTTCATCTTGTGATAAGGATATTTGGATAAAAAGCTGTAAAAGGGGCTGCTTTTTAATATGGAAATTGCAATCCAACTTAAGAAATCAGGTAATCTCAAACCGCTACCCAACGAAAAAGATCTTGGCTTTGGTATCCATTTTACAGATCATATGTTCAAGATGGGCTATTCAGAAAGCAAGGGCTGGCACAGTCCAGAGATAGTGCCCTATGGTGACTTTAGTCTTGATCCTGCAGCGGTTGTGCTTCATTACGGACAGGCTATTTTTGAGGGTTTAAAGGCCTACAAGGGCACGGACAAAAGGATACGTCTTTTCCGACCCTTTGAAAATGCCAAAAGATTAAATCGGTCTGCATGGCGTATGTGCATGCCGCAATTAGACGAGTCCTTTTTTATAAAGGCCATAAAAGAACTTGTGGGGGTAGAAAGGCGATGGATTCCTTCTCAGAAGGGTACCTCCTTGTACATACGCCCCTTTATAATAGCCTCTGAACCGTTTCTCGGTGTAAGGCCTGCAAAGGAATATATATTTTCAATAATCCTTACTCCTGTAGGGGCCTATTATGCAGAAGGCTTTAATCCTGTAAAAATATTTGTCACAGATAAATTTGTGCGTGCTGCCAAGGGAGGAGTTGGTGAAGCAAAAACGGCAGGAAACTATGCAGCAAGTCTCATGGCCTCTGAAGAGGCCAAGGAGCTAGGATTCACACAGGTGTTATGGCTGGATGCTGCCAAGAGGAAATATGTCGAAGAGGTAGGAACAATGAACATTTTTTTTCTTATTGATGACTGCCTTGTTACACCAGCCCTTTCAGGAAGCATCCTTCCAGGCATTACCAGAGACTCGGTCTTGACTCTTGCTAAGGACTGGGGGATAAAGACAGAAGAGCGTCCCATTTCTATTGATGAGGTGCTTGAAAGTGCCGAATCCGGGCGTCTAAGGGAATGCTTTGGCACAGGTACTGCGGCTGTAATTTCTCCAGTTGGCTCCCTTTATTACAAAGGCAAAAGCGTTGAAGTAAACAGCGGTAAAACAGGGCAACTTGCCCAAAAACTTTTTGATGAGATTACTGCAATTCAATACGGAGAAAAGGAGGACAAGTTCGGATGGATAGAATTTGTGGACTAGTTGGCGCTAGGCGGCTGTCGTCTCTTCCTGCTCGCTGGATGCAGCCTGCCTATATCCATGAATCAGCTCGTTAATAAGTTCTTGCACAGATATTATCTTGTCTATCCGGTATACATTTTCTCCGCAAAAGACAAAGCCAGAACCAAGATTGCCTTTTTGGGCATTTATTAGGGCCATTCCTATACAATACGGAGTATCTGGATAACGGCAAGTCTTTATACATTTATATGCACACTTTTTGGGATGTTTCTCACCCCTTGCCATTTTTTCCAAAAAAGGCCCTTTAAGGGCACGGCCAGGAAGGCCAACGGGGCTTTTTATTATCATAACGTCGTCTTTGGTTGCCTTTACATAGGCCTGTTTAAACTTTTCAGAAGCATCGCATTCATACGTAGCTACAAACCTGGTGCCCATCTGTACCCCAGCGGCTCCCATCTTTATAAAACGGTAGATGTCTTCGCCAGTATATATCCCACCGGCAGCTATTACTGGTATTTTACAAGCACCCCTATCTTCCCAGGGCCTTACCGCCTCCACCACTTCCTTAACTAGATTTTCTACTTGGAATTCAGGCTTAAAGAGATCCTCTGCCTTAAAGCCAAGATGTCCGCCAGCCTTTGGCCCTTCTACAACAAATCCATCTGGTAATCTTCCATAGTGTTCCATCCAGCGCCTGCAAAGGAGACCAGCGGCCCTGCCTGATGATACGATTGGCACAAGGGCTGTTTCACATTCCGGAGGAATCATTGCTGGCAGTTTCAGCGGGAGGCCAGCGCCGCTTATTATAAGATCTGCGCCAGCCTTGGCTGATATACGCACCATTTCTTCATAGTCTTGAAGGGCCACCATTATATTGACTCCAATTGGCCCGCCTTCAGACAACTCTTTGGCCTTCCTGATCTCCGTATCCAAGGCCCTGAAGGTTGCTCCTCGGGGATCTTTGTGAAAGTCTTTCTGGTTCAGTCCTATAAGGACCGAAGCTACAACTCCAATACCTCCAGCCCTTGCAACTGCAGAGGCAAGTCCTGACATAGATATGCCAACGCCCATTCCTCCCTGAATGATCGGGTAACGGGCTTTAAGATGCCCTATCTCAAGGATTGGAGGATCGAATTTAAGATTCTCATAAGTCATGGACGACTTTTAGCCCACAACTTGGATACAGTCAAGGCCTGGTTTTGTACAGCAAAAGAACAGGATGTCATGGAACAGCACATCTAGGAAAAATTTTTAATGTCATTAAAATTCTACAGGGAGTTTTTGTACTTCTTGCCTTGTAAATACCGGACCATCCTTGCATACATATACAGGCCCTACATTACAGTGGCCACAAATACCTATGCCGCACTTCATTCTGTTTTCCAAAGACAGATAAACCTGGTTATCTTTCCAGCCCACTTCCTCCAAAGGCGGCATGGTAAACTTTATCATAATTGGTGGACCGCAAATCAGTGCGGCACCATTTTCAGGAGAGGGCTTTACTTGTCCGGCTATGGTCGGAACAAATCCCACAAGGCCATCCCATCCGGGTGCTTCTCTGTCAACAGTGATATAGACATCCAGGTCATCCCTTGCTTCCCATTGTTTTAATTCTTCCTTGTAAAGAAGCATCCCTGGAGTCCTTGCACCGTAAATTACTGTGATATTTCCGTAATCGTTTCTATGTTCAAGCATATAAATAAGTGTGGCTCGCAAGGTAGTAAAGGCAAATCCTCCTGCTATTATTACTATGTTTTTCCCCTTTAGGTCACTTTTAACAGGAAAACCGTTGCCCAAGGGCCCCCGCACTCCAATAGGGTCTCCGATGTCCATCTTGTGTAGGGCAGTGGTGACTACTCCCGCTCTGTTTACTGTAAAGAGAAGATGGCCTTTTTCCGTAGGAGAGGAAGCGATCCCGATAGGAATTTCTCCCTTGCCTGCAACGCTCAGCATTGCAAATTGACCAGGTGTATGGTTCCATTTGTCTCTGTCCGTCTTGTTTTCCAAAACAATACGGAATGTCTTGAGATTGCCGTCTTCTGTCTCAACTACTATATCGTCTATCACTGCAGGATAAGGTAGATAGGGGTTCATCATTACCTCTTCTAACACATCAAGTAGCAAGCAGGTCCTTCAGAACCTGTCTGATGTCTATATTTACTGGACATTCCCTGACACACCTGCCACATCCGACACAGGAGAGTGGCCCGAACCTGTCTGGGAAGTATTTCAACTTGTGCATAAATCGATTTCTTACCCTCTTAAGCTTATCTCCTCTTGGATTATGGCCAGAAGCATGTTGTGTGAAAAGAGGGAACATGCACGAATCCCAGTAACGGATTCTCCTACCCTTTCCTCTTAATGTTTCATCTTGAATGTCAAAACAGTAACAAGTGGGACACAGGAAAGTACAGGTGCCGCAGTTGATGCAAGGCTCTGATATCTTCCCCCAAAATGGCGCATTATAGAGTTTCATCAGTTCTTTAGAGCGAAGACTGGAAGCCGCGTCTTGCTCGAGGGTCTGTCCTTGGGCCTTTGTAATGAGATCTTTTGCTTCAGATATCTCTTGATCTGCAGGTTCTCTGAAAAACTGCGGTCTTACAAGGGCTTCTCCCTTATCTGAAAGGACTTCTATATGAAAAACCTGTCCCAGGTCAATGACGGCAATATCCATCCCTTCCTTTCCAACTGGAGAGCCTCCTGTCCATTTACAGAAACAGGTTGAGCAACCCTCTTCACAAAGAAAACCAATTATCGCAATTTCTTCCTTCTTTCTCTGAAAGTAAGGATCTGACTTGTAGGGTATGGAATTGAGGATGACACTTCTGGCATCACATGGTCTTACGCCAAAAAGTATTTTGGGCTTAGGATGGCATGTGGGTTCCTTAAGTCTGAATGCATCAGGATTAGATGCACGGGCATTAAATTGGAATAGCACCTCGGGCTGCGGGAAAAAAAATGCCTTGATGGAGCTTTTAGGAACCCCCTTTCTTACAACAGGAAGATTCGAACCATCCCATCTTTGCCAGTCATGGTAACCCTTGATTGAGGGCAAGGGGGCAAAGATATCAAATGTATCGCAAAGATCTTTAAGCCATTGCCCTGCTTGTGCCTTTTCAACCACAAAAGGTTTCACTTTTTGTCCCCTTTTTTGATATGCGTCAGGATGAAGTCTTCTGGGTCATCTATTTTATAGGTACTAAGTGGTAAAGGTGTATCAAGGTCGAGACCTGGTTCGAAATCATAAAGTTCTAACACATCCTTTTGAAGCTTTTTGGTAAAAAGCCTCATCCGTATGCCCATCGGACAAACACTTTCACATGACCCACAGTCAGTGCATCTGCCTGCACAGTGATAGGCCCTAAGTATATGAAATAGCGCCGTATCAGCTGGCTCTATGCTTTTCCCTACCCACTGGGGTCTGGAGTCATCTACGAAACATGTTGGGCAATAACACAGGGGGCAAGCGTTCCTGCAAGCATAGCACCTGATACAAGAGGCTATCTCGTTATTGAACCACTGCCATCTTTCATCGGTAGAAAGAGTCTCTATTTTCTCAACCTGTCTAAACCGGTCTGGAATCTTTCTGTTTCCATTTAATGTGCCGATAAGCTCATCGTAAATTACAGGATCAGGATGTATGCAGGTCTGACAGTTGTCTCTAACTACATCCCATCGGTTGATCGTGTCCTCAAAATCGTTACCTTTAACCAAGAGTGAATTGTCTTGTTCTTCTATATGAACTATTTCTTTATAGCCAACCGCTGTTTCCAGTTTCCGTCTGCTTATCATGCCCCTGCTGGAGATGCCTACTATCACCACTCTCTGCCGTTCTACTTGGTTCTCTTGAATTTGTACTGCAATATTTCTCGACCAGCATCCTGTAGCCAGGACCCCTACCTTTGGCAGTGGCCCTTCAGGAGGTGGCTCACCGCGTCTTCTCGGTGGCTCAAGAGATTTTAAAAGGGACGGAAGATAGTTGGCGAGATTTAATACGCAGAAGCTATTCCAGCAAAGCCTTTTAGCGTCTTGAGCGTTTCTCGCGACAAATGGCTGCATGACACCAGGAATGGTCCCTGTGGTATAGCCTAAGAAGGCAGCAACTTGTCCAGATTCTAGCATGGATGCAGCAATTGATTGAATTTCCTGGGTTATTTTTTGATTCAGGCTGGACATGATGTAATTTCCTTTACAAGCCTCTTGGCTGGCCCGAGTTTTCTTACACGTTCTGTAACCTCGCGGGCTATCTGGGCAAACTGTTCTCCTTCAGAGGCAGAAACCCAAGAAAAATTGATCCTGCCTGGTTCTATGCCAATAAATTCTAAAAATCTCTCTAGAACGGCAAAACGGCGTCTTGCATACAAGTTTCCACTTATATAGTGACAATCTCCAGGGTGACAGCCCGACACCAACACTCCATCGGCTCCTGATCTTAATGCATCAAGTATCATATTGGCACTTACCCTGCCTGAACACGGAACCCGCACTATTCTGATAGATGGCGGATACTGGTATCGACTTACACCGGCAAGGTCTGCGCCTGCATAACTGCACCAGTTACACAAAAAGGCAATTATTTTGGGTTCCCATTCGCTGCTTTTTCCCTTTTCCATATTTGCCTCTTTAGCTTTCTATTCCTCCATGGCAGCTTCTACAGCGGCCATGATCTGTTCATTTCCAAGATTCATAAGGGTAATTGCGTCACTCCTGCATCCTGCTACACATGCACCGCATCCCTTGCAAAGCCCTGTATTCACTTGGGCCTTGCCTGTTTCATCATCCAGAGAAACGGCATAATAGGCACAAACCTTTGTACATACCCCGCAACCTGTACACTTGGTTGGATTTACAACAGCAGTTACGGATTCGGCAGGCACCGCATCCTTGGACAGCACTATGGCAGCTCGAGAAGCTGCAGCCTGGGCTTGAGCAATGGTCTCTTCCAACGGTTTGGGATAATGGCAAAGGCCGGCTAGGTAGACACCATCTGTTGCAAAATCTACCGGCCTGAGCTTCATATGGGCTTCAAGTAAAAAGCCTTCTTCTGTCATGGCACACTTAAAAAGTTTCGAGAGCTCGCCAACCTCTTGTCTTGGTTGGACCGCCGAGGCCAAAACCAAAAGTTCTGGATGAAGTCTGACCTCCTTTTGAAGGATTGGATCCGTAATCTCTACTATTAGCTCTCCATTTGTTTCGTGTGCTCGCGGAAGATTGTCAAGGTCGTATCTGATGAATATAATACCCTTCTGCCTGGCCTCTTGATAGATATGTTCCCGTTTTCCATAGGTCCTTATATCTCTGTAAAGCATGAAGATGTCCATTTCCGGATTCAGCTCTTTCAGTTTCAGGGCTTGATCAATGGCATGAGTGCAGCAAACCCTGCTGCAATAAGGGCGCTCAGGTATCCGAGATCCTACGCAATGAATGAATACGGCTTGGCCAAGTTCGGCAAGGGATTTATCTTCTGCAATAAGGCGCTGATCCAGTTCAAGAAGCGTGTGGACCTTAGAATTTTTGCCATATAAATAGTTCCAAGGACCAGAGGTAGGCCTGTAGGATTCGGCTCCTATTGCAATGATGGCGACCCCATGCTCTACATTTAGTCCATTTGACAGCGTAGTCTGAAATCTGCCAACAGATCCTGAGACCTTATCAAGTGTGGCATTAAGCTGGATGTCTATTTGGGGATGGTTTTCTACCTCGCGTATCAACTTTTGCAGATATCCTTGCAAGGGCTTTCCTTGCCATGTCCTGTAAAAATTCCTGCCATGTCCTCCAAGTTGCTCCTTTTTCTCTATCAGACATACAGGAAATCCTTGTTTTGCAAGGGAAAGGGCTGATACCATACCTGCAACCCCGCCTCCTACAACCAGGGCCTTTTTGGTTACAGAAAGCTGATTATAAGGGAGGGGTTCATCTCCTCTGACCTTGGCGACAGCCATTCTAACCAGATCTTTGGCCTTTTCCGTAGCCTTTTCAGGCCATTTTTGATGCACCCATGAATCCTGATCCCTAATATTGGCCATTTCAAATAGATACTTGTTTATGCCAGCCTCCCTAAGGGTTTCCTGAAAAAGTGGCTCATGTGTCCTAGGTGTACAGGAAGCGACCACTACCCTATTAAGCCCTTCATTCTTGATGATTTCAGCCATTTGATTGATTGTGTCCTGGGAACATGTAAAGAGGTTGTTTTGTGCAAATACCACTCCAGGCAAGGTCTTAGCATATTCAGTAACTGCCTTAACATCTACAACACTAGCTATATTTATCCCGCACGAACAGACAAAGACTCCTATTCTGGGAGGCTCTGAATATACATTCCGCTCAGGGGGAAATTCTTTCTTTTTTGTCTCGCTCCATCTGGCCTGGTGAAGCATGCATTGGGCACCACATGCTGCCGCGCTTGCGTCCGTAACAGATTGTGGAATGGCTTTGGGTTCGGTCACAGCACCGCACACAAATATTCCGGGCCTATTTGTAGACACAGGTGAAAAGGGAGAGGTTGAAATGAAGTTGTCATGATCAAGCTCGATTCCAAGATGATGACACAACCGTATGACCTCTGGATCTGTCTCCAGACCGACCGATAGCACTACAAGATCAAACTCTTCCTCTAGTATCTGGCCTTGGTCACTGCTATAACGAAGCCTTAGGTTATCATTTGAAGAAGGAAGCACAGTATGTACCCTGGCCCTGTGAAAGCTTATTCCCTCGTTTTTCGCACGTTGGTAGTAGGCTTCAAAACCCTTGCCATGGGTCCTCATATCCATGAAAAAGATAGAGGCTGAAAGGTTTCCTGATTCCGAATGTTCCCTTGCAATTACAGCTTGCTTAATTGCATACATGCAGCATACAGTAGAACAGTAACCATGACAGGCACGATTTATATCCCTTGATCCTATACACTGGAGCCAAGCGATACGTTGTGGTTCTTTTTTGTCAGAGGGCCTTTCCATGTGTCCCATGCATGGACCAGAAGGACTGAGTAACCTTTCAAATTCCATGCTGGTAACCACATTCTTAAAGGTTCCATAGCCTGTAAAATCTAAAACAGACGGATCAAAAGGCTTAAAGCCAAGGGCAAGAATGACAGAGCCCACCTCAAGGACTAGATCCTTGGGCCTGTCGTCAAAATTTATTGCACCGGTGGGGCATACTTTTTTACAGAATCCGCATCTGCCTGGTTTTTTAAGATATATACATGCTTGAGGGTCTATAGCGTATTTTAAAGGAACAGCCTGGGGATAACGCAGATATATGGCCTTTCTGTTCCCAAGGCCAAGATCAAATTCGTTGGGTACTTTTTTAGGGCACTTTTCAGCACAGGTGCCGCAAGCTATACATTTCTCTGGATCAACATAACGAGGATTTTTCCTGATATGGACTTTGAAATTTCCGGGTTCACCGTCAATGTTCAAGACTTCGCTCAGGGTGAGAAGATTGATGTTAAGGTGCCGGCCGACCTCCACCAGCTTGGGAGACAATATGCAGGCAGAACAGTCATTTGTTGGAAAGGTCTTGTCGAGTTGGGACATGCTGCCGCCAATGGCACTGCTTTTTTCAACAAGATGCACGTAGAAACCGCTGTTTGCCAGGTCAAGTGCTGCCTGAACACCAGCAATTCCTCCTCCCACCACCAGTACCGAACCTCTTGGTCTGCTCATCTGCTAGTCCTTCCCTTTTCGATCCCTGTCATCAAGGACAAGGGCCTTTTCCAACCAGTTCCACAGGTGGGTGGTTTTCCACTTGCCACCGTAAAATTCGCATATGTCTAGGATTTGGGTATGACAATTATGGCAAGGTGTTATAACTACATCTGCACCAGTAGCAGCAAGCTGGTCAAATTTTATTTTTCCAAATCTGCGTCTATTTGCTACAAATCCTGCCTGTAAAGCGCCACCACCACCTCCGCAGCAATAATTGTTGGAGAGCCTTGGCCAAGTGTCTATGAAATTTTCAGGGCCTGCAACTGCCTTTATAACGAAACGCAGGTCCTCGGCCACCTTGTCTCCAAGCCCCTGTCTTACCAACTTGCAAGGGTCTTGGCAGGTAAACTTGAGCCCCTCCTTGTTCCAGGAGGAATCTACTTTAAGCCTTCCATCTTTAATAAGTTGAGCATATAGAGAAATAATGCTTATGAATTCAAATTTGTGAGGGATGTTGAAGCGTCGCAACCCTTCCAGGGTCGCATAAAACATGTGGCCTCACTCGGTATTTATGTAATAGCGGCAACCTAGTTCATCCACCACTTCAGCCTGTTTTCTTACCGTATATTCCCAATCCTCTGGATCACCAGTAAAAAGACAATAGTTTGCCCCATCCCACCATTCAGATGAATAGGTCCAATCAATCCCTGCTACATGTAGAATTTTCCACAGAGGCACCATCTCCTCTGGTTCTACAGTTGGCTCCTTGGCGTTCTGATTCAGATAATAAAGGGCTCCTTTTTTGTCTATGGGTGCTTGTAGATCCTTCCATTGAGGTTCATTTTGGTGGACTTCTTCCAGTACATCGTTAACTACCCAAACAAAATCTTCGTTTGGAATCCCTGTGCTGTTGTTTTGTTTTTGAAGGTCACAAGATCGCTGCAGATTTGCAGGGCGCTTATCCTTTGGTCTCATTCCCCTGATTTCATAAACGATTCGGCCAACATCTATACCCATAGGGCAGGCATATCTGCAGCGTTGACACATTGTGCATGAGTATATCCAGTTTGTCCCAAGAATCTCATCATCTTGACCAAGAACAAGGAGTCTGAGAAATTTTCGAGGATCTAACTCCTCTATTCCAGATGCCGGACAACCGCTAACACAAAGTCCACATGTCAGGCAATAGTCTATTCTCGCATCAGGAACAGCCTCTTCTATTTGTTTCTTGACCCTGGCCCTGACAGATGACAGATCTATGATTTCTTTATCCATCTTTAATCCCCTGAAAGACAAAAGGCGAAAAGGCAACACGCGGCTAAAAGGCCCATACAGTTATCTATAACTATATTTTTAAATGGACTTTGTCAAATTAATAACATGCCGATTTTCTTTAATTGCGGAGGATGAAAAGCAGAAATTTAGGGCGTATGCTCAAATTTTAAATTATATGAAGAAATCTTTGATGCTAAGACTCCATAGCTTTTAGCCGAAAGATTTTTGATTTTTTTTCGGCCACTTATTGAGCCTAATCTGACAAAAAGCTTTATGTCTTATGGAGCGCTTCTGCAAACTTGATGTTAATGACCCTGAAAAACAGCA